>Ga0068714_10000325_pt1 | contig 99987 bp, 80 predicted proteins | sample MTBNYHSulfiMetaG_FD_62988 | JGI IMG/M metagenome (GOLD analysis project Ga0068714, IMG submission 62988) | Enrichment culture microbial communities from rom New York Harbor, USA that are MTBE-degrading - MTBE-NYH (New York Harbor Sulfidogenic)... | ecosystem: Environmental > Aquatic > Marine >...
CGCGCGAAAAACGGAACATCAAAGCGGCGGAACGGATCCTGAACGAGGACCATTACGGCCTGGAAAAGGTCAAGGAGCGCATCCTCGAATTTCTCTCCATCCGTCAACTGGTGACGAGCCCCAAGGGCGTGATCCTGGGGCTGATCGGCCCCCCGGGCGTGGGCAAGAGCTCCTTGGCCCGGAGCGTCGCCCGGGCCACGGGACGCAAGTTCGTCCGCCTGTCCCTGGGCGGCGTGCGGGACGAGGCCGAAATCCGCGGCCACCGGAGGACGTACATCGGGGCCTATCCCGGCCGGATCATCCAGATGATCAAACGGGCCGGAACGAAGAACCCCGTCTTCCTCCTGGATGAAGTCGACAAAATGAGCATGGATTTCCGCGGCGACCCGGCTTCGGCGCTCATGGAGGTCCTCGACCCGGAGCAAAACAACGCTTTTCTCGACCACTACATCGACACCGACTTTGATCTGTCGCAGGTGATGTTCATCGTCACGGCCAACATGCTGGAGCCCATCCCCCGGCCCCTTGTCGACCGCATGGAGATCATCCGCCTGCCGGGCTACACCGAGGAGGAGAAGCTCCAAATCGCCCTCCGGTTTCTGTGGCCCAAACAGATGAAGGCCCACGGCCTGAAGGAAGGCAACCTGAAAATCTCGGAAAGGGCCTTCCGGAAGCTCATCCAGGAGTACACGCGCGAGGCGGGAGTCCGGAGCTTGGAGCGCGAACTCATGACCATCTGCCGTAAAACCGTCAAACGGGTTGTGGTCAAGGGCCGGTCGCACCATGAACGCGTCACGGAGAGAAATCTGGAGGACTACCTCGGTATTCCCAAATTCCGACGTCGGATGATCGAAAAAAAAGACGAGGCCGGAGTGTCCATCGGCATGGCCTGGACCGAATTCGGCGGCGAGCTCCTGACGTTCGAGGCCACCAAGGTCCACGGCAAGGGCGGATTCACCCTGACCGGCCAGCTGGGCGAAATCATGCAGGAGTCGGCCCGCGCGGCGTTCAGTTATGTCCGCGGCAAGATCTTCGAGCTGAACATCGCCCGGGACATCCACAAAAATTTCGATATCCACGTCCACGTCCCGGAGGGAGCGACCCCCAAGGAGGGACCCTCGGCCGGCATCACGATCGCCATCGCCATCCTGTCCCTGCTGACCGACATCCCGGTCAGCAAAAAAATCGCCATGAGCGGGGAAATCACCCTCCGGGGGAAAGTCCTGCCCGTAGGCGGCATCAAGGAAAAGCTCCTGGCCGCCTTTCGGGAGGGGATCCGGGAAGCCATCCTCCCTCTGGACAACAAACCCGACCTGAAAGACCTGCCCAAGGTCATCAGCCAAAAGATGAAGATTCATCTTGTGGAGCACATGGACGACGTGTTCCGTATCGTGCTCACCAAGGACCTTCCGGCCAAGAGCGTCGGCCGGAAGAAAAAATCCGGACCGCCCTCGACCTCCGGAAAAGGAGAGGGGATGCGCAAGGAGGAAGAACCCTCGCTAACCCACTGATGTCCCGGACGCGGCCATCAGACCAAAACCGACGCCTGCGAACGCCCGAGCGCTCGGAGGCGGTCAATTCCATAGAAGGATGCACGAAAATGCCTAGAAACGAAGACCTTCAAAAAAATCCCGCCGTGGAAACACAGGCCGAAGCTCCAGAAAGCGCGGGCTCTGCCTCGGGGCGGGGGCGCAGACCCAAGGAATACAGCCTCCTCGAGCTTGACGAAAAGGAGCTCGCCCCGCTGCTGCGCATCGCCGGGCAGGCGGGCGTCCCCGATGAGGAGCTCAAGGAAAAAGTCGGCAAGCACGACGTGATCTTCAAGATTCTCGAGGCCCAGGCCAAGAAGCAGGGTCTTTTGTTTTCCGAGGGCGTCCTAGAGTGCCTGGAGGACGGGTTCGGATTTCTCCGGGCTCCGGAGTTCAGCTATTTGCCCAGCCAGGACGACATCTACGTTTCCCCCTCCCAGATCCGAAAGTTCCAGCTCCGCACGGGGGACACGGTGTCCGGGATCGTCCGTCCCCCCAAGAACGGGGAAAAATACTTCGCCCTGATCAAGATCGAGGCCATCAACTTCCTCCATCCGGACGACATCTTCGACAAGCGGCGCAACGTCCACTTCGAGCAGCTCACGCCTCTCTATCCTTTCGAGAAGATCAAGCTTCAGGACGGCAACGTCAAGAACATGAACGCCCGGGTCATGGACCTCCTGACGCCCATCGGCAAGGGCCAGCGGGGACTGATCGTCTCGCCGCCGCGGGCGGGAAAGACGACTCTCCTCAAGACGATCGCCAAATCCATCGAAAAGAACCATCCGGAGATTTTCCTCATTGTTCTCCTGGTCGCCGAGCGGCCCGAGGAGGTCACCGACTTCCAGCGGAGCGTCAACGGCGAGGTCGTAGCCTCAACCTTCGACGAGCCGCCGGTCCGCAACACCCAGGTGGCCAACATCGTCCTGGAGAAAGCCAAGCGTCTGGTGGAGCTCAAGCGCGACGTCGTCATCCTGCTCGACTCTATCACCCGGCTGGCCCGGGCGCACAACGCCATCATCCCCCCCTCGGGCAAAGTCCTCTCGGGCGGCATCGACGCCAACGCCCTGAACAAGCCAAAGAAGTTCTTCGGCTCGGCCCGCAAGATCGAGGAGGGCGGCAGCCTGACCATCATGGCCACGGCCCTGATCGACACGGGCAGCCGCATGGACGACGTCATCTTCGAGGAGTTCAAGGGCACGGGCAACATGGAGATCAATCTCGACCGGCGGCTCGTCGACAAACGCCTCTTCCCGGCCATCGACATCAACCGCTCGGGCACCCGCAAGGAGGAGCTCCTCATCGAGGAGGTCGACCTCAACCGCATCTGGATCCTGCGCAAGGTCCTCAGCCAGCTCAGCGAAGTCGAGGCCATGGAGCTCCTCGTGGAGAAGCTCAGCAAGACCAAGACCAACGAGGACTTCCTGGGCGCCATGAGCAAGGGGCTGTAGAGGAGACAGGCAGGGCGCAGGACGCCATGCCGGAGTCGCGGAAGCGGGCGGACGAAATTTTCCGGAAGCTGGATGATCTGAGGCGGCGCATTCCCGATCCGGGGCTGTGGCCGTTTCAGAGCCTGGCTTCGGCCCGCCAGTACCTCCGTCTCTATCGGCTGGCCGCCCGTTGGATTCCCGCCGGCGGCCGGGTTCTCGACTGGGGGGGAGGGAATGGGCATTTTTCATTTTTCCTCGCGGATTCAGGCTTCGAGACGACGGCCTATTCCTTTGAGATCCCCAACCTGCTTGAAATCCTAAAGTCGAAAAATTACCATTTCCGCTGCGCCGATCCCGCCGATCCGATTGGCCTGCCTTTTCCGGATGCTTCTTTTCAGGCGGTCTGCTCCGTGGGCGTCCTGGAACATGTCAGGGAGACCGGGGGAAACGAGTCGGCCAGCCTGAAGGAAATATTCAGAGTCCTGGAACCCGGCGGGTGTTTCCTGGTCTATCACCTCCCGAATCTGCACAGTTGGATCGAAGCCCTGGCTTCCCTGTTTCCGGCCCGACACAGGCATCGTTGTCGTTACGGGAGGAAGGACATCCGGCGGCTCTGCGGCGATGCCGGATTCGCCGTCGTCGAGCTCAGGCGATACGGGTCCCTGCCCCGGAATTTTTGGGCCTGGGCCCCGCGGATCCTGCGGACCAGCCGGGCGGTTGCGGCCGCCTGGGACGCCCTGGACGCTGCCGCCGGAATCCTTTTTCGACCCTTTTGCCAGAATCATTGTTTTGTCGCCCGGAAGCCCCGTCCGCCGGTCTGATCGGACCTCCCTTCGGCCGCCGATCACCCTGTGCCAGGGAAGCCGCTCCGCATCCGACGATGAATGGAGAATCCAGGCGACGCCCCGATCTGGCCTTAGGTCGCGACCCTCCCGCGCGGGATCTTGCGGATGGCTTTGACGGCCTTTCGGGAAAACTTTGTTTTCAAGGCAGGGTCAAATCTCCACAAATATGCTAAGTGCACAGCCCATATTCCTATCCCCAGGCCCAAGATGGAGTCCTCGTCGAACGCCTCTCGCTGAGGCTTTGTGAATAGGGCTGTTCCAGACAGATACTCGGCCGACTGTACATTAAGCAGAAGAGTAGAGATTTGCCCCCCCTTATTGACACGAGAGAAGTTTTCTTGGTAGCAATCTCTCTGTGATATCGCTGTTCCTAGAGAAGCTCGTCCTGTCCTTCGCCTTGGGAGGGCTCTGGATCGCGATGGGAGTCGCGATCGCGGAGAGGCGCGGCTCGAAGCTCGGAGGACTCATCATCGGCTTCCCGTCGACGGTTCTCATCGCCGTTTTCTTCATCGGCTGGACCCAATCGACGGCGGCCGCGGTCGAAGCGACGAGCGTCATCCCGGCCGTCTTCGGCATCAACTATCTCTTCCTGCTCGTCGCAGTCTCGCTCATGGGACGCGGTCTCGGGGCGGCTCTCGGCGCCGGGCTCGCGGCCTGGGGAGGTCTGTCAGCCCTCGTCGTCGTCCTGAAATTCGACGATTTCTGGGTCGGCATCCTCATCCACGCCGCCTGCTTCGCGCTGGCCTATGGGCTCCTTGGGCGGGTGGTACCCAAGACGGCTATCCCTGATCGCGTCCGGCCCGCCGGTCCGCTCCTCATCGCCGGCCGCGGGATCTTCGGCGGCTTTATCATCGCCCTGGCCGTCCTTCTGGCCAAAGTCGGGGGTCCGCTCATCGGAGGGGTCTTCGCGATCTTTCCGGCCGTGTTCACGGCCACGCTCGTCATGACCGCGATATCGCACGGCGCAGGCTTTTCGGCGGCCCTGATGAGATCGACCCTGGTCGGCGGGATCAGCGTCATCGTCTTCGCGATAGCCGTCCGCCTGAGCTTCGAGCCGCTCGGCCTGATCTGCGGCTCGATCGTTTCGACGCTCGCCCCTCTCGCCAGCACCCTAATCATTTGGGCGATTCGCAATTCTAAAGAATAATTCTGGGGACACAATTCAGATGCTAGATTATGGGAGAAGGCTCTCGGGGTAAACAATGCCGGTCAGGTTCAGAAGAACGACGGTTCGAACCTCCCTCGTAGGCGGGAAAAGTTTTTGATAACCGGGGAGGGGCCTCAGCCGTATCAGCATTGGACCGCCCGTGACAAGGTCACAACGCTGAGGAGCGATTGAAAAACAGGTGGAAAACAATCCCGACAAGGGGATCGGGCCAAAAGCTGATCCGGCCTCCTTCTTTATGGCTTTCGGGATGTTAATAACAAATAAGGAAATTCGGATCTTCGTTTAGGAGGTTCATATGGAAAATCCGATAACTTTTGTTGTGGTCATGATCGGCATGTTCGTTTTCTACGGCTGGGTGGCATGGATTGTCCTGGAATGGAGAAAACTCGGCCGCAAAACCCAAATTCACCAGAAACTCCTCGACCGCTTCCAGGCGGCGGGTGAGCTTCAGACGTTTCTGCAGTCTGAGGGCGGCGAACGATTCCTCAAATCTGTGAGCATCGGCGCCCTCGCTCCCAGGGAGAAGATCATGGCCTCGTTCTCCAGGGCGGCCGTGGCCGCGTTTCTCGGGATCGCCGTCATGATCGTGGGGGTTCTCATGCAGGAGTACGTGAGGATTTTCCTCTCGGCCGGCGTCATCATCCTCAGCCTCGGGCTTGGACTGTTCGTATCGGCCTTGGTGTCGTTGAATTTCAGCAGGAAATGGGGCATTTTCAACACGTGAGGATGCCAAGGGCGCTTCTCCCGTGAGTCTTCGATCCGGGGACGGGAACGGCTGGCCATGGATTCAACAAGCGATCCCACACCGAGGGACTTGTTCCAGCGGTTCTACGTCCGGGTCGCGCCCCTGCTGCGGGGTTATATCCGCCGGGTGTGCGGCGACCCGGCATTGGCCGACGATATTTTTCAAGAATCCTTTTTAAGATTCCTGAGGACGGTCGAGTGGGGCGCTCCCGTACATCAGCAGAAGGCCTTCATCTTCAAAATCGCCTCCCGGCTCATCATCGACAACGCCCGGAGGATCAGGGCCGATCCGCTTGATGCCGCGGAACGAAGGGAAGACCCGGAAGCGGGCCGGGTCGCCGGTCACGAGGCCCTGGAGCCGGACATGAAGAGCCTGTTCGAGGCGCTCAAGCCGCGAGACCGGTCGCTCCTCTGGCTGGCCTACGTCGAGGGATACAGCCACGAGGAAATCGCCGGGATGACGGGCTTGAACGCCCGGAGCATCAGGGTTCTCCTGTTTCGGTTGCGTGGGTCATTCGCCGCGTCCCTGCGCCGCAAAGGATACGGACTGGAGGAACGATCATGAACAAAGCGGCCTGTCCCCTGGAGGAAAAAGCCAGGCAAAGCTTTGCCGCGGGAGGAGGCGACCCGGATCTTGTCCGGCATGCCGTCCGCTGCCCCGTCTGCCGGGATGTTCTCGCGGTCTCGGACTGGATGCTGAGATTCCGCGACCTGACCCTGGAACAATTGGAAGTCGAGGAACCGCTTCCGGCTCCGGGCGCGCTTTGGGACCTCGCCCGCGCCGGGCGGACGCTGGACCTCAAGGCCGCGAGAAAAGCACTGAAGCCCATCGAATTCTGGCGAAAAATCTCCTGGGTCATCGCCGCCGCGGGAGGTTCCGCTCTGGTGCTTTTGGAGTTCAATAAGATCAAGAGCTTCCTGGCCTCGATCCCTGGTTTTGATGCGATAGCGGAAGCGATGAGAAAAACGGCTGAAGCGGGAGCCGCATCACCGGTCCAGCAGCTCGTCCTGCCGGCGACTCTCGGCCTGGTTGGGATTCTCTTGCTCATCCTGGTGACGAGTTTCAGACGCCCCGCATCCGGATAGACCTTAACCTCCGTCATTGAGAATTCTTTTATTGGCCCTTTCAAAAAAAGGAGAAAGACTATGAAAAAAAATCGAATTCTGCCCGGAATCCTGATTCTTCTGGGCCTGCTGGCATTGTCATCCCCCGCTCTTTCCGTCGATCTGCCGATCCAAAAGATTGAAGCGGACATCCGGAAGGCGCTCGTGGATTTCCAGGTTCCCGGCCTGGCCATCGGGATCGTCAGGGACGGTGCGCCGGTCGTCGTCAAGGGCTTCGGCCTCAGAGCCTTCGGCGGGAACGAGGTTGTCGACGAGAACACGATTTTCGGCATCGGCTCGGCTTCGAAGACTTTCAACGCCGGACTGGCCGCGGTTCTCGTCCAGGCCGGCAAAATCAAATGGGACGACAAGGTTGTGCAGCACATGCCCGGTTTCCGGCTCTATGACGACTGGGTCACCCGGGAGACGACGCTCCGCGACCTTCTTTCCCACCGGACGGGCGTCACGGAAGCCGACAACTTGGCTCTTCTGTTCATCGGCTCGAGGTTCAGCCGGGATGAAGTCGTGACCAGGACCGGATTTCTTCCTCCCCTGATCGGCTTCCGCACGGGGTGGTTTTACTGCAACGTCATGTATATCGCCGCCGGTCAGATGATGGCCGGGGTGGCCGGCCGAAGCTGGGATGAATGCATCCGGGATGAAATTTTCGCTCCGCTGGGCATGGCTTCCAGCAGCACGAGCATCCGCGCCTTGGACCCGGAAGACAACCTGGCGACTCCCCATTGGTACGAGGACGGCCGTCCCGTCCCGATTCCCTGGGGGAATATGGACACCGCCGGACCGGCCGGGGCTGTCAATTCCAGCGCCGCGGACCTGGTCAAGTGGCTCCAGGTGCATTTGAACGGTGGGAGCCTGAACGGCCGCACCCTCTGGGCGCCGGACATCCAAAAAGAGATGTTTTCGCCTCATAGCCTGCTGGTCGACATCCCCATCGGCTGGAAGACTCCATTCTCGACCTACGGCCTGGGCTGGTTCATCTGCGAATACCGAGGCCATAAAGTCGTCTGGCACGGCGGGAACTGCGACGGGATGTCCTGCGTCATCGGAATGCTGCCTGAAAAAAAAATGGGCGTGGTCATTCTCCAGAACACCTTCCCCACCCGGTTTGAATACGACCTCATGCTCAGAATCATAGACATGGAACTGGGGCTTCCAAAAGCGGAATGGCGGTCGCTCGGAGAGGCCCAACCGCTTTCGATGACTATCCAAAAATACACGCCCGGACCGGACGACAATCCGGTCGACCGCGCGGCCTTGGAGGAGTATCTCGGACTCTACTCGAGCGGACTTTTCGGTGAGGCCGAGGTCCGGCTCGAGGGGGACAAGGCGGTCCTCCTTTTCAAGGGTTTTCCCTCCGCCGTATTCCGGGCCAAGAGGGGGGAGGCGTTCATTGCGGATTTCGGCGAGGAGGCCAGGGGCATGTTCGGACTTGTCCTGGGCGGTCGCGTCTGGCAGGAAGTCAGGTTCGGCCGGGACGAGGAGGGTGCGATCCGGGACATGACCGTGGACCGGTTCGGCGTTTTCAAAAAGAAATGAGCATCCGGCCGGATAGTGTTCATGATCATCGTTTAGGCTTGTTCACGGCGGCGAGAGGGGATATCGACATGAGAACGGCCCCTCGGGCGGGCGCAGCCGAAACGCTTTTCCTCCAGACTTCACGCACCTTTTAAGAATTTGCTTTTCGGCTGAGCTGTCATATGGCCGTCTTATCGCCGCTGTCGTCCCATCCAACTATCTTAAGGGAGTATAAAAGAGAGCCCAGGAGGCGTCAAGGACGTTTGGAGGGCTGGCGCGGATAGGCATTCATGAGGGGATCCTGGAGAGTAGCCTGAGGCGGCAGGGGACGCTCGGCCACCCTCAAGGATGAGCTTCTCATCGAGGAGGTCAACCTCAACCGCTTAAGGTTTCGTTTGAGGGCCGCCCGGGAATACGCCGTCTCGGCGCTCATCAACGTCTCTTCTCATACTTTTCGTACAAATAGGCCAGTGTGTTGTGAAATTTATCGACGATAAACCGCTGTCTCGCCGCGACGTCTTCTATTTCCTGGGCGGTCGCGCAATCATCGGCCTTCATCCACCCCAAGGGCATATTATCGCCTAACAATAAATAGACCTTCGATTGGGGCCAGTTCCCCAGGTCCGGATTCAATTCCCTGATCAGCCCGACAAAACTGACGGCGATGACCAGGATCCGGCTGATATAGGCGTCGTCCGGGGACTGCCTCCTGACGATGAAATTGAAACTGAGCGACCTCTCCAAATCCTCCTTGTAAATCTCTATCTTGACGTCGGGAAATTGCTTGGACATGGGATTCATCAAGTTCCGTTCGATTTCCGTCATGGCCGCAACCTTTTCCAGCCCGACCTGGATGCTCAGATAATCTTTGCCGGAAATGAAGAACAAAAATCTCGTGGAACCGCTGTTGCGCCGGATCTGCCTGAACAGATGATAGTCCAGTCCGCCTTTTTGATAATATTCCAGAAAAAACTTCATGTACCTCTCTACTCCGTATCTGAGCACTGTTTTCACGAAATCGGCTGATGATTTTTGGTAGGTATAGGCGATGGTGACGATCGTGCCTTTGTCGTTCACCAATAGCTGCCACAGATTCCCCCGGCTGGCATCGCCCTCCCAGAGGGTGAGCCCGGACTGATAAGGTTTGCTCCTCCAAGTCGAGAGGTTGTAATTCGAAACGGGCTTATTGAGCGTCAAGTTCCCGATCGAATCCGGGAGGTCCACGAGGGTACCCTTCAGCCATTTGAGCATATCGATATTGAATTTCCTCTTGATCTCCTTGTAGGCCGATTCATCTTCGGCTTGACAAGGATCCGCCGGGAACGCAAAAGCCGGACCGATGTTCACCATCACCAGGGCGGAGAGCAATGCCGCCGCTGAAAGGAGCCTCTTTTCTCTCTTCACGATTTTCCCTCCTCAAAAATGTTGATTGTTGTCTGTTATTATTTTTCATAATCCGCTGCCGGTCAAGACTCAGGGAATGACTATCTCTCCATTGAACTGTTATTCTTGAAACACACCCGCAGAATGGGATTCGCCTTGACGTGTCCGAAATGCCTTTACGACAATCCCCCGGGATCGGCTTTTGCGGTAGATGTGCGACCCGCCTCGGAGACAAACGCCACCGCGCCTTCGCCGAAATTCTTAAGACGCCACAGGTCGAACTCATTTCCGGCCTGGAAACCTCCTGTCGATCGTATGCCCCGTTCATCGATTTGTGATTTTCATATCGATCAAGCGCCCATACAATGAGGTCCAAGGCGGCATCGCATCCCATGACTTGCCTGCGGCGAACGGGCCAAGCGAACATGAATCAGGCGTCTCGGCTTTATGCCGGGATCCCTTGCCGCTTTTCCGGAAAATGCCGTTCGAGAGGAGCGTATTCCAAAAACACTTTTATAGAGAGGTGTCATGTTCTACAAAATGAGTGAATTGAATTACAGAAGCATCCGGGAAGGCGTTTGCTTCAAAACTCTGGCCTGCGGCATAAAAACCCATCTGACCGAGTTTCGGCTCTCCAAGGGAGCAACGATTCCAAGACATTCGCACCCCCATGAGCAAACGGGATATCTAGTATCCGGCCGGATGAAATTCGAGATCGGCGATGACGTTTTTGATGCCGAACCGGGCGACGGCTGGAACATCGCCGGCCATATCGAACACGGAGTCGATGTCCTGGAAGATTCCGTCGTCATCGAAGTCTTTTCTCCGGCCCGGGAGGATTATCTTCCGTAGCGAAGTTCCGGCCTTGAGATCACCGATGGACGCGAAAGTCATAATCTACCGGGAAAAAGCCGAAATAATCATTGACAATTTGAAAAAAAGAAACATGGACGGGATGTATTGCGAAAAAAGCAAACAGGCTGTCGATAAAATAGTCGCCCTGGTGCCGGACAATGCCCTGGTCGGCCTGGGAGGATCGGAAACAATCATCGAGACGGGCCTCGTAGGCGCCTTAAGAAACAAAAACATCAATCTTTTGGATCGCTACAAGGAAGGCGTCAGCCCAGAAGAAATCGATGCCATGCGCCGCGAGGGCCTTCTCTCGGACGTGTATATCGCCAGTTCGAATGCCATCACCATGGATGGAAAGCTCGTCAACATGGATGGAATCGGAAACAGAGTTGCGGCCATGATATTCGGTCCGAGTAAAGTGATCTTGATACTGGGGATGAATAAAGTCGCAAGAACCGTCGAGGAAGCCGTATCAAGAATAAAGAATCACGCCGCGCCCCTGGCCGCGGTCCGGGCCAATAAAAAAACGCCCTGTCACCGCCTGGGGTACTGCGACGATCCTCACTGCCATCCGCCAAACCGGATCTGCAGCCAGCTGGTGATCCATGAAGCGAGCATGGTGCCCGGCCGGATCACGGTCGTTCTGGTTGGAGAGGACCTGGGCTATTGAATTTTCCGGGCCAAGCGTCGTCTTCGGATCTTCGTTTCCCCTCGATCTCCCGGCCGTTGATCTTGAGAACGAGGCTCTCGGAACGGCCGGCCTCGTCCTTGGCGGAACCGAAGATGACCTCGATTTCGGCGCCGGGAGATTTGACGAAAAACCGTTCCGGAGACAGAGGCAGGAGCTCGATCGTCCCGTCCCGGCCGCCGTTCAAGTGAAGAAACAGTCGGGTTCCCCGTCTCTCGACGGTCAGGATCATGCCCGGCGGTCCCTCATAGGCCCCGACACAGGCCTCGAGGATCTTCGGGGTCGCGGCCACGGCCTTTTTCTCTTGAGGATCGATGAATATCTTCTCTTCCTCGTCTTCGCGCTTCCATCCCGCCCTGAGTCGAGCGATATCCCGGTCGGCATCGGAAGGAGAGAAGACGACCCTGGCCAGGCTCTGGGCCCGGTTGGCCGCCTCTTGATCCGGGCGCAATTTCGGCTCTCGCAAGGGAGCGTAGACTTCCAGGCTGGACCGGAGGATCCTCCCGGATCGAAGGTGCTTCATTTCGTCCCCGTTTAGGGGAGCCCGGAAGATCATCCATTCCCGGAACTCGGCCGCCGCCGATGCCGACCCTCCGACTCTGAATTGCACGGGGCAGAGAGTCTCCGGGATGGTCTGGCTGGGCATCCCGTCGGCATAGACGATCGTCTCGTTCTTGAGACCGTTATGGACGATCCCCATATGGAGCCAGGTCCTTTCAACGACAGGAAACGGGAGATCGTTTTCGTCTCCGCCGGTCGAGCGGTAAGTCAACCGGCCGTCGGAATTGATCGACAGCACTGACGCTGCGCCTTCCCGGTCGAGGAACGAGGTCAGGACGCCTTGGGAGCGGGGATAAAATTCGATGATGCTGGTGAACGAATGGAGAGGGTCCGTCGGCACATGGCTCAACATGCCCGGCGATGAACCGTCTTTCCCTAGGAGCAGGGACCAAGGGCTGGTCTCCTTCTCGGGTGCAGGCTTGCCTGCGGCCAGGGCTTCAAACAGGCTCGGCACGACCGAATGGAAGAGCTCTCGATGGCCGCGGTCGTCCGGATGATCCGGGTCGAAGGCGATGCCCGGAATGAATTGCCCGTCGCCGTTGTCCAAAGCTCCGAGTAGGTTGAGGCTCGGGACATCCCAGCCGCCGATCTCCGCGTTCATTTTTTTTATGAAGGCATAATGATCGGCCTGAACATAATTGTCGTTGGGATAGCAGGTGCCCAGGATGGGCACGATCCCATTCTGACGGCATCGGAGGATGATCTCGCGCAACCCGGCCTTGAAGCTGTCATAGACCGTCTCGGAATCCCTTCCCCACAGGCCGCGGATGCCTTCATTCTCCAAAGACAAGCTGATGACGACGAAATCGGGATTGAGGGGAAAGAGGTCCTTGTCCAGCCTGGCCAGGACTTTTTCGGTGGTGTCGCCGGGAACGGAGATGTTGACGACTTTGAAGCCGCGTGGGTCGAGCCGGCGGCCCAGGCGTTGGGCGTAGCCGTTCTCCATGTCATATCTCGCTGTCCGGCTGGTCACCCAGCCCGCGGCCACGGATGAGCCCAGTACGGCTATGGTCTTTTCCTGCCCCGTCGCTCGTTCCTGGGCCCCCGAAGATATTCCAAGAGCCGCGGAGAAAAAGATCGCCGCTCCGATCAACAAGGTCATGATCTTTCTTGTTTTCATAGCTCGCTCCCTCGGAGGTCTCGCCCCGGATTCGAAATCCCTCCGATCATGAGCGGTATTATACTCCCGGGGAAACGTTGGGGGAATCTGCAATCGACGAGGGATCGACCGAATCGACAGGCGGCCTTCCCGGACCGTGACCTCCCATGTCATGGCCGTTCGTCGATTCGCCGTTCCCATCCGGAACGATTTGACTTATCCTGATCAGTGGAGGACAAAATGCCCGATCCGTGGTCGTCCCGCAAGGGATCCTCTATTCCTTTCATGACTTTCTTTTTTGGCCTGACGGCGGGAATCCTGCTTTTTCCGCCCGCGGCTTCGAGCCATACGACTATGCCGTCCGACGCAGGGACCATCGACGGCGTGGTTCAGGCCCTCTATGAATCGATCTCTTTCCCTAAGGCGAAGACTCCCGACTGGGACCGTTTCCGCAATCTCTTTCTCTCGTCGGAGAGCCCCTGCATTCGCACGGCTTCCGACGGCGTCCTGGTCATGAACCGGGAGGATTTCATCGCCTTCTTCGAGGCGCGGATACGGAAGGGGACGTTGAAAAGCTTCTTCGAGAGGGAGATCGCCCGATCAACGGAAAGATACGGCGGTCTGGCCCAGGTCTTCAGCACTTACGAGAAGAGGATCAACCCGGACGATCCCGGGACTCCGACCCGGGGCATCAACAGCCTCCAGCTCTTTTTCAAGGACGGACGGTGGTGGATTTGTTCTTTGGTCTGGCAAGACGAGCACGTCGGCCTGCCGATCCCGCCGAAATACCTCGAAGGAAATCCTGTTTCATCCCCTTCTCTCGGCCCGGCCCCGCTGCCGGCGTCATTCCCGGGGGTCGAAGAGCGAAACCCGGTGAAAAAGACATAGGCGTCCTTTCTCTGACGTCCGGGCGGTGAAAGAAGAAAGCGGAATCCCCGCGGCGTCCAATTTTTTTTTCACCTCTTCGTTGGGAACATAGATGTGGGCCGCGAATCCTTCCTGAATCCCGCGGTCCGTCCGGATGAGGTGGAAAAGACGAAGGCCGACGGCTTCCCGGCTTTGGCCTTTCATGCTCTCAAGTTTTTCCCCGAGGCCGAGACGTTCCTGAAGCCCCGGCAATGTCTGGAGGGAGACGACGAGCTTCGTGCCGAGCTGAGAGGCGACGGGCTCACGAGGATTGAGGAGATGGGGGATGGCGTTTTTCTCCGGGTAGTCGATCAGGCGCTTGTAGTGAACGTTCTGCGTGTCGGGATAGTTATCGGTCAGGATGACGGAATAGGGAGGGATGCTCTGAAAAAGGGCGTCCAAGCGGCGGTCCTGCTCAAGGCGCGCCCTGAACGCCGGATCGTTTTCGGGGCCGACCCGCCCGGCATTCACCGCCCACATCCAGACCAGGAAAGGGACGAGAACAAGGGGGAGAAGGGGAGAAGGGCGTTTTCTCGTCAGGGACAGCAGGGAGGCGATCCCAAAGCCCGCAGCCAGGCAGAGGATCAGGCTTACGGGGATCATATGCGTCTGGATGTCCCTGATGTCCGTGCTCAGGATCCAGAACGTCTCACCCGCAAATGCCAGGAAAAACAGGGCGAAAATTTTCCGTTTTCGGAGAAGCAGGAAGACAAGCCCGGCCAGGCCGATGATGAGTCCCGGCCAGGTGATGTCCTGGATCAACATCCGGAAGAAAAGAGGGATCCGTTCAACGAGGAGCTCTCTCGCCGAGAAGGCGAACATCTGGCCATGGAATTGATGCCCGGTGACCAGGAAAAAAAGGTCGCCCAAAGAACGGATCTCGTGCTCCAGGTAGGGAGCTCCCTGCGCCGTCCGAAGGAACAAGAGGCCGTATGAACCGAGCCCGGCGGCCACAGCGGCCGACCCGAGAAGCCAAAACTTTATCCGGCCGAAGACTGAGGGCTGGACGAGCATAACGAAGACCAGGACGGCGGAGAGACAGGCGATGATCGTCAAATGAATTCCCAGGCTCAGGCCGTAGGAGAAAAGAAAAGCGATGAAATAGCCTCTTTTTCCCGTGGCTTGCCACTCGACGAGAGCCCAGAAGACCAAGGCCAGGAAGAAGGCTGCCAGAGTGTAGACCTCGGCGACCACGGCCTGGGACCAGAACGTGGCCGTCAGCCCGAAAAAAGCCGTGGCGACGAATGCCGTTCCCGCGCTGCCCGTCAGCCGGCCGAGGATCAGACAGATAACGACGAGCGTCAAGACGGCGAACACGGCCGATAGGAGATTGGCCCGGAACGCTACGGACTTGACCGGCAGAGCGGTGAACAGATGATTGAGGACAAGATAGACCGGATAGCCCGTCGAGTGAGGGACTCCCAGAACCCGGCCGATGTACTGGAATTTGATGCTGTCGCCGGTCAGGCCGATTCCGGGAACGAGCGTCAGTCCGTAAATCGCGGCAAAGAGCAGAATCAGCGCTCCGGCGGCAAGCCTCTTGGCCTTCATGCGGAGGTATATAGCACAAACATCGGAACGCCGATAGACCTCTCTCGAATCCCGGACCGGAAAAGCCGCCCGGGGCCTGTGGGAACGCGATCCTCCCGGTGATGACAGGAGCCGGAAGGACGTTGTCTCGGAAGGGGACTTATGTCAAAATCCGTCCGATCATTGGGTGCTGGGCGGAAGGCACTGTCGAGGATCCGTCCGGAACACGAACGGAACGGAGGAGGGAATCTCATGCGCGCCGTTTTGATCGTATTGCTTTTAGGCGGATTGGCCGCCGGAGGAGCTCCGGACGTCGAAGCCGAGGAATACACTCTTTCCAACGACCTTGTGCGGGCCTCGTTCCTGTTCACGGACGGCCGCCTGGCCGGGGAACGCCTCAAAATCCCCTCCTCCGGCGCAGGGCCTTCGATGGAGAGTGATGCCGGTTTCACGGTCGAGCTTGTCTGGAACGGCTGGCGGGCTCCGGGAAAGGCGAACAACGGCGACATCTTCTGCGTGCTCGGCCCTTCTGATTTCATCCTCAAGGGGAGCGAGAAGCGGTCGGACGACGCGGGGCAGGAATGGTCGCTTTTTTTCGACGGCCCGGCTCATTTAGGCCTTGAGCTGACCGTTCGGCTGGCCAATGGGACGCGCTCCCTGCGGCGCCGCCTGCGCGTCTTTGAACGCGTCCACCGCCTGCCTTATTCCAAGCGCGAGGGTAACTCCGGCCACCTGCTGCATGCCCTGTACCCCTATGACGCCCGGCTGTCCGGGAATCCCCGGGTGATTAAAGCCGGAGGCTTCGGCCAGCCCGTGGCCTTCGCGCTTGAGGGCGGGGGAGCGTTCGCCGGCCTGGAATGGCCGGCCGCAGACAACGCCTTGATCCCCGAGGAGCAGGGGGTCCGGCTGAGGTGCGGACAGGAGATCGGAGAGCGGGTCGATTCCGAAGGCGTCACCGGCGAATGGGCCGTCCTGGCTCTCACGCCTGACAGCCGGGTCAAGGAATGGTTCGTCCGCTATCTGGACGAAATCAGGGCCGCGCCTTTGCGGCCCTACGCCCTCTACAACACCTGGTACGACCTGCGGAGCGCCGAATACCCCCGGGTCGAGCCCCGGCAGGTCATGAACGAGGAAAACGTCCTGCGCATCGCCCGTTTGCTCCGGGAGAACATGGTCGAGCGCCACGGCATCACTCTCGACGCCTTCGTTCTCGACGACGGATGGGATGTCTACGAGTCCGACTGGCGGCTTAGGCCCGTCCAGTTTCCGACCGGCCTCGAGCCTATCCGCAGGGAGCTCGCACGCACCGGGACCGCGCTCGGCATCTGGTTCGGGCCGACGGGCGGCTACAGCTTTCACGGGATGCGGGCGGACTGGTTCCGGTCCAACGGCTATGAGGTCACGGACAACAACATGATCTCCCTGGTCGGCCGCCGCTACGCCGAGCTTTTCCGTCGCCGCGTCACGGAGATGTCCCGGGCGGGCGCGACCTACTTCAAGTGGGACGGCATCCAGTTCGTCGACAACAACCCGGAGAACGGCGGCCCCGTCGGGATCTACGGCCGTCGGGCGGCGCTGCGGCACCTGATTGCTTGCTGCGAGTCCGTTCGGGCCGTCCATCCTCAGACGTTCCTGAACATTACCTCCGGCACCTGGCTCAGCCCCTGGTGGCTCCGCTGGGCGAACACGATCTGGATGGACGGCGGGGACTTCGGCAGCGCCGAAGTCCCGAGCATCTCGACCCGCGACAGCTCGATCACCTACCGCGACGTTGTCTTGTATGAAGACTTCCACCGCAAGGGACTCTGGTTCCCCGTGGCCAACCTCATGACCCACGGCATACTGAAGGGGCACATCGACATCGAGGACATCGGCCGCGGGGAGCCCCTGGGCAAGTTCGCCGACGAGGTCGTTTTCTACCTCGCCCGGGGGGTCAGCATGTATGAGCTGTATATCGCCCCGGACATCCTGAGCGAGGGCGAATGGGCCGTCCTGGCCGACAGCCTTCGCTGGGCCCGGATGAATTTCGACGTCCTGAAAAGGGGGGAGATGACGGGCGGCGATCCAGGAAAAGGGGAGCCTTACGCCCATGTTCACTTCAACGGCTCCCGCGGGCTGTTGGCCGTCCGCAATCCCGTGGCCGATCCGGCCGTGCTCGACCTGCGGCTGGACCCGGCCCACGGCCTCGAACCCGCAGCCCGCAACCTGCTGTTGGAGAGGATCTACCCCACACGCTGGGTGGCCCCCGACTTCTATGCCGCCGGCGATAAGGTCAGGATCTCGCTGCACGGATTCGAGGCGGCGATCTATGAATTGCGGCCCGTCGAGGACCTGGCCGGGCCTCTGCCCGTGGATGCGGTTTTCGAAGCGGATGCCGATGGAATCCGTCTGCTCGAGGTGGGGAAGAGGCCGGGTGTCGTCGGACCGGGCCGCTTCAAACGCGGCGGGAAGGATTGCCCTCCTTCCGCATGGGCCGCTCTGACGGCTCCGCCTACGCTCATTGCGGCGGGCGTCTCCGTAAATCCCCTGGAATCGGGCTTGGAAGTGGAATTTTCGCTCGACGGCTCCGCCCGCCGGGCCACGCTGGGATTCTTGATTCTTCCCGGAAGGGAAGGGGAGCCCGACCCAAGTCTGAAAGTAGAGTCCGACGGCCGGGCTGTCGAGACGGGACGCGTCTCCCAACCCGGCAAGTGGCATTGGCTGACCGTGGAGGTCGGCCCGGGGAAGCACCGTTTGTTCCTTGCGGCCAAGAAGAATGCCTCGTCGGCTGAAAAATGGACAGGCCGGGCCGAGGTCTGGCTCTCGGGCCTGCAGTCCGTGACGGGCGCGGAACTCAAAGTCGCCGGAGATGAAAGAGAGATCAGGCGGCCGCTTCCTCCTTCCGGACGGGGCGGGGGAGTAGTGCCGCGTGTCCTGAGGCTTGGGAGCGTCTGGTCTGTCCTTGGCCCGGATCATCAAGAGCAAGGAAGCGGTCGGCCGCCCCAAGGATGCCCTGACTCTTCCGGTCCTCAAGGACGCTTTGGCCGCGATCAGGAAGAAGCGCTCACAAAGCGGGAAAGACCGGGGTCGGACCTAAGAACCGGGTGACGGTGAGTGGAAACATTTGACTTCATGACGGTCGGTTGTTATCCTTAGACCACCTCAAAGAGGGGATCGATCGTGGCCGTCAAGTGCCCGATCTGTCATTCCGAAAACACCGACACCGCGTGGTTCTGCAGCAACTGCGCGACGGCGCTGATCACTGCCGCCGCGACTTCGAGCCCGATCCCGTCACCGAAATGACCCTCATCCAGAACTGTTTCGAAGATCTGAAGCGGCTGGTCCCGCCCGGCCGGAAATAGCTCGGGAACGGGGATCCGTACCTCAGGCCTCACCTGATGTTCCAGTTGAGGAGCGCGTTCCAGAGCAGACGGTGGTCCGAGCGGTTGAGGTCGCGGTGCACGGGATTGAAGTTGAAGGCGATGATCCGGCCCCGGCCCACGGAAAAATCGAGGATCGCCGGCCGTCCCTCGAGCTCGTCCTCGCCCTTGAGGGCGCCGCTCGCGAGCATCCGGGTTCCCGGATCCTTGGGCGCCGCCGCCGCGTCCGGCGCGGTCTCCTCCTCTCGGTCCTCGGCCCGCGGCTTCGTCCCCCACTGGAGGACGACCGCGCCGCGCTCCGAAACGGAGACGTCGTAGACGGGCATCCAGGTCCGGAACACGGACGTCGTCTCCTGGAAACCGTAGGCCAGGGGATGGTCGGGATGGACAAACTTCACCCGGAGCTCCGAGCCGGGGGTAAAAAATTCTCCCGATTCCCGGCGCGCGTTCCGCACGAGGCCTCCATCCAGGGCCAGCGCCGAACCGTTGCCGAGCGTGACGAGCGTCCCCCCGGCGGCGATAAAGCGTTCAAGCTGGGCCATCCCCGCCCAGCCGATTCCGCCGGTGATGTCCTCGGAGGCGCTGGGGACGCCGTGGCTGGGATAGTCCTTCGTCTTGGTGTAGGCCATCGGGCTGAACTTGCGGTCGATGCCCAGGATCTGCTCCTGGAGGCTGAGATAATTGTGGCCGAAAATGATGACATCATGCTTCTCGTTCAGGCGGCCGGCCCGGATGTCGTCGTCGCGGATATAGGCGTACGGGATTTTCTGACGGTCGAGGACGAGCCGGAGCCAGCCGACCGCCTCGGTGTCCGCCCAGGTGTGCCACACCGCCAGGCGGGGCAGCTTGGACTCGTGCCGGAGAACGTCGGGAGCTGAGGATACGCCAATGAAATCCACGCCCATCTCTTCGGCCGCTTTCTCCAGCGACTCACGGAGGCCCTTCTGACCGGGCAAGATCCACGAACCCGCGGGGCAATCGATCCCGTCCGCTTGGAACGCTTTCCCGGCGATTTCGACCCGGAATGAAGCCAGACGGAAGCGCAAAGCGAGGAACGCCTCCTGGCCCGTGTCCTTCATGAGGAATACGGGCCCCGCTCCCTCAACGCTCCCGGCAATGAGGAATCCGGGTTGGAGCGGTTCGAGGGGCACGTCCTTGACCTTGGCGTCATCGATGCGGCGGGCTTCGACCCCGAAATGAACGGGCAGGGCCCAGGACACATCGTCATAAGGGCGATAGGCGGCGTCCGGGGGGAACATCTGGGGAAGGAGCAGATCCACGGCGTAGTTGCGGTAGGGCTGGTCGAGCCGGACGACGTAGGTCCCGGCCGGGAACTCTCCCTCCTCGACCTTGAAGGACTCCGAAGCTCGTCCAACCTCGATGCGCTGCGCCAGGAGGATCTCGATCATCTCGGCCACGCGCCGGCGGTCGCCCTGTTCGGCCGGAATGACGAAGGCGTGCGGAGAACCCGAGACGCCCTTCCGCCAGGAATTGTATCCTTTGCGGTAGAAATCGCGTAGCATCTCCTTGGCGTTCTTTGAGGCGTAGTCGAGGATGGCCAGGCAGCCGGTTTGCATGTAGTTCGTGTTGTTGCGAAGCGACCAGCGGAACTTTCGGGGAGGCGGCAGGGGACGGTACCATTCGCGGCTCGTCACCGGCCGCCCGACATAGCGCTCCTCGTTCGGCCGGAGAACGCGCTCCATGGTTTCGGCCGTTCCGTTGCCGAAGGTCTCGTAGCCGCGGCCCATGCTGTTGTGGTTGACGGCGATCGAGTCGAGGTAGTGGTGGCCCCAGCCCTCTCCGAATCCCCAGGTCCATACGCCGGGCATACCGAGGGACGTCAGGGCGCCGATCTCGGCGAAGGCCATGGCGAAAAATTCGTTGATCAGGATGGGATCGATGTTGACGTTGAACGGTCCCGTGCCGTTCCAGGTCTGGAGGAGAGGGATCGATTCGTGAAGGTCATGAAAAACGGTCGGGTGATAGTCGAAGAACATCCGGCTGACGGCCTTGGACAGCTCGAGCGCCCCCTGGTGGGTGTCGCGGTTGTTGTCGTGGAAGACGTAGAAACCCCAGTAAGGAGGGGAGACGGGGGGCAAAGCGTCGTAATCCTTCTTGCCCTTGAGATGGCGATAGAACCATTCGATCTGCTTGTCCCGCCCGTCGGGCTCGGAGACGGGGTTGATGAGGACAACGAGTTCGCTCCGGATGCGGCGGATCATCGGCTGTTCGGAGACGGCCAGGCGGTAGGCCAGCTCCATGACCATCTCTGGGCTGCCGAGTTCGGGAGGGTGAAGCCCGGCGTTGAAACAGTAGATCGGCCGCGCCTCGGCGATGATGGCCTCCGCGTCCTCGGGAGACGTGCGGCGCGGGTCTGAAAGGGCCGCGGTCGCCTCCTTGAGACGGGAGAGGTCCCGGATGCCGGCCTCGTCGGAGACGACGACGAGGAGGATTTCGCGGCCCTCTTCACTTCGCCCGATAGTCTCGACGCGGACGCGCGGCGAGTCCTCGGCCAGGCGGCGGAAATAGCCGTAGATCTGGGCGACGGTGGACAATTCCCCCTCGGCGCCCACGATGCGGCCGAGATATCGGCTCGGAGAGGTCACGGTCTCGGAATACGGGACGTAGGCCGTCCACGGGCTTCCGAAGCGAGGCTCGGTCGTGAACTTGGCGATGGCCTCGACGGAGCCGGGTTCGGGCCTGTCCGGCGCATAGGGATCCTCGGCCCGGGACGGGTTTTCTCCTTGAGCGCCGGGGGAGACGTCGGCGGCGGCGAAAAGCGCGACGCAGGCCAGGGCGGCGGCGAAGCGGAAAATGAAAGAGACGCGGACGGAGCGGAAGCCGGGGAGTGTGTTCATTTTGCCTCCAAGGCGGAAAGTATAAGTCCCGGCCCGGGAAGCGGTCAAGAAATCCAGGAAAAAGGAAGAAATCACCGCCGAGAAAAAAGCCCTGGGAGCGTCTGAAGGCCGGAGTCAGGCCGCTGGAGGGGTGAGGAGAGAGCTCGAGGCGGATCGCCCTGAAAGGACCTATCAGCGATCGGTCTTTTTTTCCTTCAGTTCGCGGTAGATGATTTCGACGAGGCTAGGCCGGCGCGCCCGGCCCGAGACCGGCGACGGATCGGGGGGGACGTCGAAGGCGGCCTTGATGTCTTCCAGAGATTTGTTTTGGCCGATGAGCGCCTCGATCCTCGCCCGCTTGGCCTCAAGGTCGGCCAGGAGCTTCTTCACGTCCTCTTTGCTCGCCGGGTCGGAGTGGCCGCTGAGATAAATTTCGGCGTCTAGGGCCAGCAAGCCTTTCAGAGTCGCGATCAATCCTCGAAACGTCCCGTTTTTGTGGAGATGGATGAGGGGGTCGCGCCCGAAAAAGAGAAGGTCGCCGACGAAAGCCGCTTTTTCCTCTGGGAAAAACACGACCAGGTCGCCGTCGGTGTGAGCGGGGCCGAAGTGATGAATTTCCACTCTTTCCTCTTCGTTCTCATTCGGTTCCAACACGAGCGGCACGGCTCCCTGGTCGATCATCAGAATCATCCAGTTGAGTCCGTCCTTGAAGGCATCATCCTCGAACGCCGCGTCAATGTCCCGTTTGGCGTTCCGGTGGGCCACGAGGGAAACACCCGCGGGAAAACCGGGCAGGCCGTTGACGTGATCTCCGTCGCTGTGGGTGAGGACGAGCCAGCCGATCGGAGCCGTCGTCAGCTCGGCGATTTTCTCGATCAGGGCCCTCGCCGAATCCTCGGTCATCTTGGCGTCGATGACCAACACGCTGTTCTCTTTGATATACGCGCCTCCGTTGGCCCCGCTCCCGCCACGGACTTCATAGAGATTTCCCCTGATGGGCGCCAGGGTGAGGGGAGAGGGCTCCTGGCGGTACGGATCCTGTTGCGGCCTGTCTTGTCGACCCGCCTCCGCCCGACCGAGGGACGTCAGGAGAATCAGAAGAACGGCCGCCGAAGAGGCGATCCCTCTTTGGCTCATGAGAGTCCTCCTTTCTGTGTCAACCGCGCCCGCCCTGGGAAAAGCACGGTCCTTTGGCCTAAACGGACGGCTCCGTGCCGTCCCAGCAATAGGTGCACAGACGCTCCTTGGGCAGGCCGATGGCCGCCACCAGGTCCTCGAGGCGCTGGTACTTGAGCGAGGTCAGCATGAGTTTCCGCCGGATGTTGTCCTCGACGGCCAGGTATTCCGGGGTTCCCCAGCGGGCGTAGGCCGCGATGTCCGCCGGTGTCTCTCCTTCGAGATCGCGGATCGCCGCCCGGGCGGCGAGCTCCCATTCCGACTTGGAGACCGAGAAGTTCAGGAACTTGCAGTTGTAGGCCAGGGGAGGGCAGGCGGGCCTCATATGGACTTCGACCGCCCCCACGTCGAACAGCCTGCTGACCGTATCCCGGAGCTGCGTCCCGCGGACGATCGAGTCTTCGCAAAAAAGGATCTTCTTGCCCTCGATGAGGTCCCGGATGGGGATGAGCTTCATGCGGGCCACCAGGTCGCGGGCTTCCTTGTTCTGAGGCATGAAGCTCCGGGCCCAGGTGGGCGTGTACTTGACGAACGGCCTCCGGTAGGGCACGCCGGCCTCGGCCGCGTAACCCAGGCCGTGGCCGACGCCTGAGTCGGGGATGCCGGCCACGAAATCGATGTCCAGGGGATTCCTCCGCGCCAGGAGGGCGCCGCACCGGTATCGGGCGCTCTCGACGTTGACGCCCTCGTAGCTCGAAGCCGGATAGCCGTAATAGACCCACAAAAAAGCGCAAATCTGGAGCTTCGGCTCGGGCGGCTTGCGCTGCTCGAACCCTTCGGGCGTGAGAAAGACGATTTCGCCCGGGCCGAGCTCCTTCTCGACCTCGTAGCCCAGATTGGGAAAGGCGCAGGTCTCCATGGTCACGGCGTAGCTGCCCGGTTTGCGGCCGATGATGACCGGCGTCCGGCCCCATTTGTCCCGGGCGGCCAGAATCCCCGTCTTGGTCAGAACGAGGAGCGAGCACGAGCCTTGGACGGCCTCCTGGACATGGGCCACGCCGTCCTCAAGGCTCGCTTCCTGGTTGATGAGAGCGGCGACAAGCTCCGTGGGCGTCACCTCGCCGTCGCTCATCTCGGCGAAATGAATGCGTCGCGAGGCGAATAGGCCGCGGATGAGATCCTCGAGGTTGCGGACGGCGCCCACCGTGACGAGGACATACTCGCCCAGGTGGGAGCTGACGTGCAGAGGCTGGCTGTCCGTGTCGCTGATGACGCCCACTCCGGCCCAGGAGCGGAGGGCGTCGAAATCCCTGTCGAACTGGCTCCGGAACTGGGCGTTCTCGATGTTGCGCACGACGCGCTTGAAACCGTGGGGCAGGACGACGGACATCCCGGCGCGCTTCGTTCCCAGATGGGAATGGTAATCCGTGCCGTAAAAGAGGTCGGGCTGGCAGTCTTTCCAAGAAACGACCCCGAAAAAACCGCCCATCAGATTCTCCAGGAAAAGCTTTTTATCACGGCCGACCCGTCAATTCAACACGGCCGATCCCGGGGCGGGCAGGGGAGCGCCCGCCGGAGCCTCTTTTTTGACCCGGTGCTTTTCGAACCAGGCCCGGAGGTAGAGCTGTTGCAGGAGACGGTGCGACGGCCTCCGCCAGCCGTGGTATTCCTCGGGCATCCTGACGAGGAGCGTGTCCTTCTTGAGCATTTTCAGGGCCCGGTAATATTCTTCGCTCTGGCTGATGGGCGTCCTCAGATCGGACTCGCCGGTCATGACCATGGTCGGAGTCGTGACGTTGGCGACGTAATGGAGCGGTGAGCGGGCGGCGTACTCCAAAGGATCCTCCCAGGGGAATTTCCGGAATTGCCGGTACCACATGTGTCCGTCCGTCGTGCCCACGAACGAATGCCAGTTGATGACCGGCCGCATCGAGACGGCGGCCCGGAAACGGTCGGTGTGGCCGACGATCCAGGCTGTCAGGACGCCGCCTCCGCTCCCGCCGCAGACGAAAAGGCTGTCCGGGTCGATGAAGCCCTTAGCCAGGGCGGCGTCGACGCCGGCCATCAGGTCGTCGAAATCTTTGCCCGGATAGGAATACTGGATGCCGTTGACGAAATCCTGACCGTAGCCCGTGCTGCCGCGGGGGTTGACGTAAAGCACGGCGTACCCCTGGGCGGCGAAGTTCTGCCACTCCCAGTTGAAGGCCACCGAATACATGGCCCACGGACCGCCGTGGATCCAAAGCAGGAGGGGATATTTTTTGGCCGGGTTGAAATCGGCGGGCTTGATGAGCCAGCCCTGGATCTCCCAGCCGTCGGCCGACTTGAACCGGAGTTCTTCCACGCCGCCGAAGGTGACGCCGGAGAGGACATCCTCGTTGACATCGACCAGGGTCTGATATTTTCCCGGACGCCTCAGGTCGAAAGTCGCAAGGACCCCCGGCTGGTGAAATGACGACAGGATCGCCGCGGCCCGTCCCGATTTGGCCGCGGTCAGACCGGCGAGATAGTGAACTCCCGAGGTCAGGCGGCTGGACTGCCCGGCGAGGGACACGAAGTGGACGTTGCACTCGCCCCTCTCGGCCAGGAGAAAGTACACTCCCGAGCTGTCGGGAGCCCAGAAGACGTTTTGGGGAGAGTTCGGCAGGTCGCCGGCCAGAAGTCTTTTATTACCGCCGTAGGCGTCCATGAGGTAGAGGTTCGAAAGGTGGCTGGTGAAATTCCGTTCGTCGTAGCCCGTGTAGGCGACCCAGCGTCCGTCGGGCGAAACGAGAGGTCCGCGGTCCGGCCCCCGGCGCTCGGTGAGGGCCCGGATTTCGAGCGTATCGAGATCGACGGCGTAGATCTCGGAATCTCCGTTGAGATACTCGGCGTCGGGCTTGCGGATGGCGGAAAAATAAATCACCCGGCCGTCCGCCGACCACTCGGGTCCGGAATGGGAGTAGTCGCCGGACGTCACCCGGCGCGGAGTTCCACCGAGCACGGCGTCGATGACGAAGACATGGGAGTATCCCTTGGGCAGGGGTCCGCGGCCGTCGCTCCGCCAGGACAACCGATCGATGAGGACGGCCGGGTCGGCCCACTTGGCCCCTCTGGGGCGATCGGGCAGTTTGACGCTCAAAAGAGGCTTCTCGTCACGGACGAAAGACGTGAAGGCCAGCCGCTTTCCGTCGGGAGACCAGACGATTTCGCCGGGAGCGTTTTGAAGATGAGTGAGCTGCGCGATCTCTCTCGTATCGAGCCACATCACATGAAGCTGGCTTGTGCCGTCCCGGTCGGAGACGAAGGCGATTTTCGCGCCGTCCGGAGACCAAACGGGCGAGGAATCCCTCCAGTTGCCTGCGGTGAGCTCGCGGATCCTACGGCCGTCGCTGTCCGTGATCCACAGGTTGCTCGCACTACGGTCGTTGACCTTGTCCACCCACTGGCGGCTGAAGATGATGCTTTGGCCGTCAGGGGAGATCGACGGGCTCCTGATCGATTCCATTTCCATGTATGTCCCGTCGTCCAGGAATTTGAGGGTGTTGTTCCCGTCGCTCGGAACGCCCGAAGCCAACGGAGCTAAAACAAGGCCGAGGATGATTGGTACGGCGATCTTTTTCACGATTCCTCCTTAACTTCTGACTATGACTGAAGTCATAGGCCCATTATAGAGGCAAATCGAGGCGGTGGAGGAAACAATTCGTTGGATTAAAAAAGCTTTGTTGAATGCTAGTAATAACAAGAAATTATGTAAATAATTGAAAATAAAATAAATAAGTAACATAACCATCATTACGTCGCATAAGATATATTATGTCAACTAATACCTTGATGTGAACAAATTCCCAAAAATATCATTTAGGCCTTTTTCTTCAGGTTTTCAATAATCTGTTCCAGTATTTGTATGATCTCTTCCTTGTCCGCCGACGCCTTTTTAAACTCTATCTTCAATTTGTAGAGATCGCTCTCGCGCGGCTTGTAGAGAAAAACATATCTGCTTTTTTTCTTTTGTTTTTTTACGTTTTTAAAATCCTTGGTCAGGTCTCTTGTGTCCGACCTTCTCAGTCCTCTATCTCGAATCTCCTTTATAACGGCCAGCATATCCTCCGTTTTCTTGAGCTTTGAAATCTCGACCAACTGGCTTCGGTTCGTGATTCCGGCCTGCTGGCACATCGCTCTCGCCTCAGCCGGGATTTTGCTGATGCTGATGACCTCGGTGATTGTCGACCTGGCTTTGCCGATTTTATCGGAGATATTTTCATGGGTGTAGCCGTAGATTTCCATCAACGCCCGTAGCCCGTCAGCCTCCTCAAAGGCATCAAGGTCTTTTCTCTGGAGATTTTCTATGAGCGACAGCTCCATGGCCTCGCGGTCGTCGACGTCCATCTCGATGCACGGCAGCTCGGTCATTTTGAGCTTGCGGGCCGCCTGAAAACGTCTCTCTCCGGCTATGATTTCGTACCTGTCTCCTTTGGGCCTGACGAGAATAGGCTCCAGGATTCCCTTTTCCCTGATGGAGTTCATGAGCTCCTGGATGTCGCCCATCTCGCTTCGGGGCTGATGGGGATTGGGATCGATCCTATCGAGAGTGATCATCCTGATCAAGGGACCCTTTGTCCGGGACGAAATCAGCTCTACGAAATGTGTGTCATGCCGCATGCCCGCGCTCTCCGGCAAGCCGGTTCTCTTAGTCTTTGGCACGTTTCAACATCTCCTCGGTGACTTTTCTGTATTGCGCGGCGCCTATCGAGCCGCCGGCATAAGTGAAAATGGATTCCTTGTAGGCGGGGCTCTCTTCAAGCTTGACGCTCTTGGATATCACCGTCTTGAACACTTTGTTGCCGAAAACTTTCGTGATCCGGTCCACGACGTCTTTGGAGATGTTCGTCCTTTGATCGTGGAGGGTGATAAGAACGCCGAGAATGCGAAGGTGCGGGTTGGCTACTTTCCGAATTTTTTCTATGGTTTCCAGGAGATTGTCCGTTCCCTCGAGACTGAGGTAGGAAGACTGGATTGGAACGAGAATGTGAGTGGCCGCCACCAGGGCGTTGACCGTGATCAGGCCGAGCGTCGGGGGGGTGTCGATGAGTATGAATTCGTATTTTTTCCTGACGGGCTCGATGGAATCCTTAAGTCGGTAATGAGCGTCGATTTCTCCGGTAAGAGACGCTTCGAGCTTGGCCATAGACACCTTGGCGATCGCAATATCCATACCGGGAACGGTAGAAGCGTGGATGATGCTCTCGATGTTCTCTCTTGAATTCATGAGCACATCAAACAGAGATTTTTCATGTTGGTCGGGATTTGGCAGACAGGAGATCGTGCTGTGTGCTTGGGGGTCGGTATCAATAAGAAGCGTTCTTTTGCCCATGAAGGCCAGAGCGGCCGCAATGTTCACTGCGGTGGTGGTCTTCCCTACCCCGCCTTTCTGGTTGGCGACGGTGATGATCACTTGGCTCTCCGGAGAACTTCTGTATTTCGGCATAAAAATATCTCAAAATAAAACAAAAAGCAAGAGAAGGCATCTGCCCAAGGTGTTGTGTCGGCCGGCCGACATATCCATTATATTGTTGATAATCTTAAACTTGAGAACCATTTCGAACCCCCGGACCGTTTTAGCTCGATCCTCTCATGATGACCACGTTGAGGATGAAGTATAATCCATGGCGACATGCCGATCATTCTCAGCAAACCGGCTTCAGTTCTTGTGCGCGCCCGTCATTCCTGCCGGACATTCTCCCCGCATGTTCCGGAGCCTGAGGCGCTGAAACAGATTTCCCTGGACGCGGCGTCTGTGAGGCGGGGACTGCTTGGTGAACACGCGAAATTTTCTCTTGTCGAAATTCAGAAATCCCGGAACGTCCGATTCACGGATTACGGGCTCGTTTCCGGATCCCGATTTTTCCTCTTGGGGAGCATATCTCGTTCCGAGCGTTTCCGGGAAAGTTACGCCTATCTCCTCGAGCGCCTTGTTCTCAAAGCCGTCGATCTGGGTTTGGACAGCTGCTGGGTGGGATACTTCAAGGCCGAATACTTCAAGGACTACGTCCTTGGGCAAGACGAGGAGAGACCGGCGGTCGTGGTCGTGGGCCGCGGAGCCGGCAGGCCGCGCCTCAGAGACCGCCTGGTCCGGGCGTCGATTCGCGCCGCGAGCCGCAAGCCCTGGGGCGATCTTTTCTTTGACGGCGGCTTTCGACGCCCTCTGTCCGAATCAAGGGCGGGAACGTTTGCGCCGGCGCTGGAGATGGTCAGACGGGCGCCGTCGTCGGGAAACACCCAGCCCTGGAGAGTCCTTAAAGAAGACGGATCGCCGACATTCCACTTCTTCATGAAAAAAATTAGAAAAGCATATGCCGCCCGAGGCCTTCACGAAGTGGACATCGGAATCGCGATGTCCCATTTCGATCTGGGCTGTCGGGAAGAGAACCTACGGGGGAACTGGATCCTGAGCCCTCCGGACATTCCTCTCCCCTTTCCCGACATCGAATACCGCTGGACGTGGTCGGGACGCGCGCACGGCTCCGAATGAACGGCCGCGGGATCTTTTTTTACCTGTAGCGGATGGCGACGCCCACGATCTCCCGCTCTCTGTAGATCCTGTGGCCGTACCAATAATGGCGGACGACATGGCGGTTGAAGTACCGGTCGCTGATGATGACCACCGCATCGGCTCCCAGAGAGGCGGCCCTGGCTCTCAGGGCGTTCTCGACATAGGTGGGGCTCATCCCTGGATCGGGCCGGATCCAAACCTCGCCAAGCTGGATGTGCGGACGCCGGGGCGCATGGCGCAACAATTGCATTCGCCCCGGATCGGTCGGCTCGAAGTACGGAGTTCTGGTGTAGCGGTATTGTCCGGAAAACGGCGAACAAGCGATCGTTCCTATCATGATTGCCGCGACGATGACAGCGGCTAAATATCGTTTTCTCATTGTTTTTTCCTCCTCGATTTTATGAGGATGCAACTGCCATGCCAACTGATACAGTTGAATAAAAATCCTCATATGTTGTTAATAATAAAGTAAATAATAATAATTCTCCTCTCAATGATGTTTTTTTTCCGATTTGGATATGTCTTTTCCAACGTCTAGTGTCCCCAATTATGGACATGGATGGGCATATAAAATCGGTTTTTTACCTTCCTGCGGATCTGAACTTTAAGCCCTTCTATAGCGCCCCATGAGAGAAGCTTCGGCGATGATGTGTCCGTTCATGGCTTGAAGCAGTTGGCTTTTCGTGGCGCCGGAGGAAAGGCTCAGAACGGTGTCGAGAGCATAAGTCCGAAAGTAATACCGATGCGTGCCGGGAGGCGGGCAGGGACCTCCGTATCCGATCCGACGAAAATCGTTCGAACCTTGGCGGGCGCCGTTGGGCAAGTCCTTTTTCGGCGGCACGCCTTCGGGGATGTCCTTTTCCAAGACCGGCCAATTGAAAAGCACCCAATGAACCCATGCCCCCGCCGGAGCGTCTGGATCGTCGCAAATCAGGGCGATGCTCCGGGACTCTCCCGGAACGTCCTCCAGACGGATGGGGGGAGAGACATCCAGGCCGTCGCGAGAATGCTTGCGCGGTATCAGATCTCCTTCGGCAAAAGCGGAGCACGAAATCGAAAATCCCATCATCAAACCTCCCCGGGAACGAATTCCCGATTCCAATCTAGAATGACCGGAAGAATATGTCAACAAGGAAGAGCCGGAAAAAGGGCGAGCCGCCGCGAGGCTCTCCCCCATCATTGATCCGTTCCCGGAACGCTCCCCTGCCCCCTGAAATTCAAGAGACGGCGGCCGGCATTTCGGAACGCCTCCCGGGATCGTGGAAATTCCCGGGTTGACCGTCGGGGGCGTCAGCCGAAAGCGGAGTGGCGTCTTTCATGGTCCAACAGCCACTTTTTGCGCCACAGACCTCCGCCGTAGCCCACCAGCCGGCCGTCCCGACCGATGATCCGGTGGCAGGGAACGACAACGGCCAAGGGATTCTTGGCGTTGGCCGCGCCCACGGCTCGGAACGCCCCGGGGCGGCCGATGCCGCGGGCGATATCCTTGTAGGAAGCGGTCCGGCCGTAAGGGACGCTGAGAAGCCGCTTCCAGACCTTCCGCTCGAAGTCGGTTCCGTCCATCTCCAAGGGAAGGTCGAAAACTCGCCGCTTCCCGCTGAAATATTCACGGAGCTGGCGGGCGCATTCCCGAAGGAGGGGATGGGAACGGAATTCCCGTCCTCCTTTCGGCTTTCGCCCGGTCAGATGCACCCGGGTCACGGCCCTTTCCGTGGCGGAGATATCCGCATAGCCGAGCGGGCAGGAAATCGCCAGGCGGGATTGCTCCTCTGCGCGCCGTTTTTTCTTCTTCATTGGATTCTCCTGGCCTCCATGTAAAAGCGTTTTTCCCTGGCCTCGCCCATGGAAAAGGTCTTGCGAGGCAGCACTCCGTCGAGAATGATCGTCCGAAAAAGGTCCTGTTTGGCCATGGCCGGCAGGTAGAAACCGGCGTTTCCGGGCCGGCTCCCGAGAGAGGCCAAGGTTTCGGCGCCGTGGACATAATCCACTTCGCGCGCCCCTCCTTCCCTGAGGAAGCGGTCCAGGAGAGGCTGGAAGGTGCCCACGGCCAGCTGGGCGCTCGGATCCTTGAACTCCAGAATCCCAAAACCTTCCTCCCGGATGAACCCGATCTTCTGGCTCCCTCCGCTCCGGGCATCCACCCGCTTTCTCATCTCCTCTAAGGACGAGAGGCGACTGAAAACCACCGGGCCCGGCGAAGCGGAGAGCGTCCATTCTTTCACCGGGTCGCGGCCGGCGGCAATGCCGAAAATCACCCTATGGATGGGCTCGAAGACAAGGGCCGGATCGTGGAGGTTGACCAGTTCCACAAGGGCACGACGCAGGGGCGCGTTCGGAACCCGATCGGCCGCCTCTTTTTTCGCCTTCTCCCAAATGGATTTGGCCGTGGCCAGGGAGTGGTTTCCGTCTCCCATGGCGAACAGCAGGACGGGGCGCTCGCTCGACAACCCGTAGCGGAGGCGAAAACTCCCGGGATCGGCCAGTTTTTCCAAGGCCTTGACCGCCGCCTCTTCCAAGGCCCTGTCCCCGACCCTGTATCCCGCCAGGCGTCCGGAATCCATCATCAGCTCGAAGTCATAAAGCCTCTCTAGGCTCCCCCGGGACTTGGCCAGAGGCCCGATCACGGTGTCTTCCGGATCGTCGATCAGGACCATGATGTGGGGAAGCTCCAGGGGAGAACCCTCGCGGATTTTGACCCGGGGCGGAATGCGGTCCAGGATCGTCCCCTCCGTGGCCCTGACGAGCGAAGTCGAGCTCGGGGTGTAATCATAAGCCTCAAGGTCGATAGCGGCCAGGAGGCCGCGGCGCGTGCGTTCACCGACCCGGCGCTCGACATAGACGAATCCCTCGGCCGGGCGAAACACGCCCCGGGACAAATAATCCTTCATCGCCGCCCGTATGTAGGCGATGCGCTCCTCTTCGCCCGGCTTTCCCAAAAAGGTCTCGGGAAAGATCAGATTGAGCGTCGAAGGGGCGTTGCCGACTAAGCCTCGGACGGACTCCCAGTATTCCGGCTCGGACGTGAATTGGTCGCAGGCGATGACGGCCCAGCGCGTCAGGTCGATGTTTTCCGCCGGCAGGAGAACGGTCGGGACGCCCAGGGCGATGCGGTCGTAGAATCTCATCTCAACACATCCTCTCGTTTTTCGACACTCGCCGTTTGGACGCCAGAAACATCCGCCGGTGAATGTCCGAGAAGATTATAGGACGGGCACACTCTCCTTGGCAAAGCCAAACGCTTTTCCCCCCCCTGGGAACCGGGCCGGCAATAGGATATAATGGCCGGTCTTGGAGTCTTCAATTCCCGAGAGGAGCCCTGCGCCATGAGAAAATCCGTCATTGCCTCCCTTCTTGTTCCGGCCTTCGTGCTTCTGGCCGGAGCCCAAAGCGCCCAGCCGCCCAATCCCGAGGACGCGCTCAAGAATCTCGTCCAGGTCGAGAAGGCGGAGCCCGTGCCGGAAGGGATGAAGCCCGGGTTCGATTCCATCACCGCCCGGGATTTGATGATCCTTCTGAACCACATTTCCCACGACCTCATGGAAGGCCGGGAAACCGGAACCCGCGGCTATCGGTTGGCGGCGGAATACGCCGCATCAATGATGGACCTGTGGAACGTCCGGCCCGCAGTCGCTCCTCCCCCGCCCCGGGGCGGCGGCGCCTTCTTCCGCCCCGGAGGAGGCGGCTCCCCGCGTCCGGCGGGCAAAACCTTCCTCCAGGAATTTCCGCTCCGGGAAATCACCTCCTCGTCCTCGGCCATGTCGGTCGAAAGCCGTCTGGGAAACACGGTCCGGGTCCGCCCCTTCGCACCCCAAATCGACTTCACGCTCCGGTCCTCGAAGTCCGAGACGGTGACCGCCCCCGTTGTCTTTGCCGGCTACGGCATCACCGAAAAAAGCATCGGCTATGACGATTTCAAAAATCTTGACGTCCGGGGCAAGGCGGTGCTGATTTTGTCCGAAGCCCCCGGAAAAGACGATCCGAATTCCCCTTTCCAGAAAAAAGAGCTCAAGGACAAGTATTTCCCCCCGGCGGATTTCGCCAGAAGAATGCGGGGAGGTTTCGACAAGACCGCGGAGATCGCCAAGCGCGGGCCGGCGGCGATCCTCGTGGTCCAGAATTCCATAGAGGACACCGAAACCTGGATGTCTCAGGCCTCGCCCCTCTCCGTGCCCGACGACCGGCCGATCATCGAACGTCGGCGCCGCCGCCTGATTCTGCCCGGCGACCCGGCGGTCAATCCTTGGGAGGCGTCCCGGGTGATCGGCGTCACCCGGGAAACGGCCGACATCATCCTGGAATCCTCGGGACGGACGATTGACGAGCTCCGCTCCCGGATCGAAACGATGGGCCGGCCGTGTTCGATGAGCCTGCCGGGGACGACCCTGACGGTCGAGAACACGGTGGAAACGTCCATCGTTCGGGCCATGAATGTCGTGGGTTTCGTCGAGGGATCGGACCCCGAATTGAAGAACGAGGTGGTCATCGTCGGCGCCCATCTCGACCATCTGGGCTTCTGGGAAAACTATATCTACAACGGAGCCGACGACAACGGTTCCGGATCGGCGGGCGTGTTGAGCATCGCCCGAGCCATGGCCCTCAACCCGAAAAAACCCAAGCGAAGCGTTGTGTTCGCTCTTTGGGCCGGAGAGGAGAACGGCCTCCTCGGATCGCGCCATTACGTGCGCCACCCGATTTTCCCCCTGGAGAAGACGGCGGTCTATTTCAACCTGGACATGATCAGCCGGCCCTATGACCAGGCGACGCTCGCCCGCATGGCCCGGATGTTCGCCTTCCCGAGCGGCCAGGATCTCATGAAAAAGATCAGGCCCGCCAGGTTTCTCCCCGTCTTCTTTGCCGCCGGGAAGGGACTCGACGAAATCCTGCGCCGTGCGGACCAGTATGTCGGTCTGGACCTGTTTTTGGGCGAGCAAAAAGAAAGCGGAAGACGGATGATGGGCGGCAGCGATCACGCCCCCTTCGCCCAAGCGGCGATTCCCTGGGCCTTCGCCATGACCGCCACGACCGCCGATTACCACCAGCCGAGCGACAGCGCCGATAAGGCCAGCGGAACGCTGATGGAGAGCGTCTCGAGGCTGATCTACGCCGCGGCTTATCTTGCCGCCGACAGGTGACCGCCCGCCGCTCGGAACGGAAGCGCTTCCGTTTCGATGAGATTCGAAGGTCCGGCCCTCCGAAGATGACGCCCCCCCCAGAGGATCCGGAAGAGAACGGGGACAAGACCGGATCCGTGTCCGGGTCGGCGATCTTAGGGGCTCCTCTTGTCAAGATGCGGATTTGTGCGTTAATGTGAGTGCCTCGAACAATGTCCGCCCTCGTCGTCATCAGACCCTCCGGGACGAAGATCCGCGTCCGGGAAAAGACGCTTCTGTCCGACGCTTTGAGGAAAGCCGGCTTCTCGCCGGGTCTCTATTGCCGGGGACGGGGCGTATGCGGCAAGTGCGCCGTGGAAATCCTGGAGGGACGGCTCCCGGACCACGCTTCCGGGGAAAAAGAGATCTTGGACCGGGCCGGTTTGTCCGACCGCTATCGGCTGGCCTGCAGGCACGCCGTGGAGTCGGACATGTGCCTCCGAATCCCCGAGCATGCGCTTCCGGGCCGCATTTCCGTCATTGAGTTCGGGCCGGAAGTCGCCCTGCCCTTCGATCCGGCCGTCAAAAAGTTCGCCGTCGAGGCCGTCCGGGCCGCGGACGACCTGTCCGAATTGGACAGCCTGTTTCATCGGCTCGGAACCGCCCCCCTGGATGTCCCGCTCGACGTCCTGAGGAAATGGCGCGCCGTCGTCAAGAGTCCCGGCGAGCTCATAACCGCCGTCGTCGGAGAGGAGAGAACTCTGATCGCTGTCGAGCCGGGCGATACCACCGGCCGCGTTTTCGGCCTGGCGTTCGATGTCGGCACCACCACCCTGGCCGCCGCCCTGGTGGATCTGGAGACGGGACGCGTCCTTTCCCGGGAAGCCTGTTTGAACGGCCAGACGGCCTACGGCGCCGACGTCGTTTCCCGGATCCACCTCGTTCTGGAGAAACCGGGGCGGGCCGAAACCCTCAGAAAAGCCGTCCTCTCCGACCTGGCCGGGCTGGCGAAGACCCTTCTGTCCTCGGCGGGCGTAAGGGAATCCGAGGTCTATGCGGCCGGCATCGCCGGCAACACGGTCATGAGTCATCTCGCCCTCGGGCTGCCCGTGGACGCGCTGGCCGTCGCTCCTTTTGCCTCCGTTTTTTCCTCGCTATCCGTCCTTTCCGCCTCGGAGTCCGGTCTCCCCTTCCTCCATTCCAGAGCCCGGGTGCACATCGCTCCCAATATCCGCAGTTTCATCGGGGGCGACACGAGCGCCGGACTGGTCGCCTCGGGATTCGCCGCCTTGAAGGGGCCGGCGCTCTACATCGACCTCGGAACGAACGGCGAGATCGTGCTCAAAAAAGGCCGGCGGCTCGCGGCGGCTTCGACGGCCGCCGGGCCCGCCTTCGAGGGAATGAACATCAGCAGCGGAATGCTGGCCAGGACGGGGGCCATATGCCGCGCCGAAGCCGAAGGCGATGCTTTTCGCTACCGGACCGTCGACGACGCCCCGGCGCGGGGCGTATGCGGAACGGGATTGATCGACATCGTGGCCTTGAGCCTGGAGAAAGGGCTGATCTCGCCGGGCGGGGCGATCGCCGCGCCCCATAAGATCCTGCCCCTCGTTCGGGGCTTGAGCCTCAACCAGAAGGACATCCGGGAGCTTCAGTTGGCCGTCGGGGCGGTCAGAACGGGAATCCGGATGATGCTCGAGGCTCATGAGCTTCGGTCCCGGGACCTGAAAGAGATTTGCATCGCCGGAGCCTTCGGCAGCCGCCTGTCCGTCGCCAACAGCGTGAAACTGGGCTTGCTGCCGGATGTGCCCTCATCCCGGTTTCGGTTCCTGGGGAACGCCTCCTTGAGCGGCGCCGTCGCCCTTCTTCTTTCGGATTCCGCCCGGCGCGGGGCCGAAGAGACAGCCAGGACGGTCAAGCACTTCTCCCTGGCGGCGCAACCCGGATTTCAGGATGTCTACCTGTCCTCGTTGGAGTTTAAAAATTGGAGTTAGGAGCGCCTCATGGAACGCGATGAGCTGCTGTCGAAAATGACGGACGCGGTGATCAACGGTCTGGCGTCCGAGGCCCAAACCCTGGCCCGCCGGGGCATAAGTCTGGGGCTGGAACCGACGGACATTATCGACCGCGGATTCGTGCCCGGCATCCGGCGCGCCGGAGAACTCTGGGAAACGGGAGATTATTTTCTCCCCGAGCTCGTCTCGAGCGCCGAGGCGATGAAGGCCGCCATGGCGGTCCTTCAGCCGGAACTCGAAAAATCCGGAGCCCGGAAGGAGAACCGATCCCGGCCCCGGGTGGTTATCGGGACGGTCGAGGGCGACATCCACGACATCGGCAAGAATCTTGTGGCCGCTCTTCTTGCGGCCAACGGCTTCGAGGTGCATGACCTGGGAGCCAACGTGAATCCGGAAAGATTCCTGGACAAGGCTCTCGAGGTCGGCGCGGATTTCATAGGCCTCTCCGCGCTCCTGACGACCACCATGCTCGGCCAGAGGCGGTTCCTGGAGAAACTCAGTGAGGAAGGCCATCGCGGACGCTTCAAAATCCTGGTCGGCGGCGCCCCGGTCACCGGACAGTGGGCTTCCGACATCGGCGCCGACGGGTACGCGGAGAACGCCGTGGCGGCGGTCAGTCTGTGCCGGAAGCTTATGGGGGAACGGACATGAGCGCCCCCCTTCTCCCCGCCCTGAGGCCCAAGGTCGAGCTCCTCAGCCGGCCGTTCATCGAGCAGGTCATCGACGAGGCGATCGTTCTTCTTGGCGTCCACGGCGTGCTTGTGGAAAACGAAGACGCCCTGGCGCTTCTCCGGGATGCGGGGCAGGACGTCGAAGCCTCAAGGGGGCGGGTGTTCATCAAACGGGAGCTCGTGGAACAGTGCCTCCGCACCGCTCCCTCTTCGGTGACGCTCTACGACCGCCAAGGCCGCGAATCCCGGTTCGTGGGCGGGGACGAGGTCCATTTCGATCCCGGCTCGGCGGCGGTGACCATCCTCGACTCCGAGGGCGCCAAAATCAGAAGGCCGGAAACCGCCGACCTTGTGCGTTTCGTCCGCCTGACGGATGCGCTCCCCCATCTTCATTTTCAGAGCACCGGCCTGGTGAGCGGCGATGTCCCCGAGGCCGTGGCCGACGTCTATCGGCTGTACATCGGGCTTCTTCATTCGACCAAGCCCGTCGTGACGGGGACGTTCCGCGTCGAAAGCTTCGCTCCCATGAGGGATATGCTGGCCGCCGTGCGCGGCGGAGAGAAAGCTCTGGCCGAAAAACCGCTGGCCATTTTCGACGCCTGTCCCTCCCCTCCCCTCAAGTGGAGCCGCCTGACATGCCAGAGCCTTCTCGACTGCAGCCGGGCCATGATCCCCTCGGAGCTCATTTCCATGGGCATGACCGGAGCCACATCCCCGGTCACTCTGGCCGGAACGCTCGTCCAACACACGGCCGAAAACCTGGCCGGCCTGGTCATCTGTCAACTCGCCCGGCCCGGCGCTCCGGTGATCTTCGGCGGCTCTCCTTCGAGCTTTGACATGCGCAAGGGCACGACGCCCATGGGCGCCATGGAAACGATGATGATCGACATGTCCTACGCCCAGGTGGCCAAGCGCCTCCGCCTGCCCACTCACGCCTACATGGGTCTCAGTGACGCCAAGGTCAACGACTCCCAGGCGGGGCTGGAGACGGGGCTGGGCGCCGTTTTGGCCGCCCTGGCGGGCATCAATGTCGTTTCCGGAGCGGGGATGATGAACTTCGAGAGCTGCCAGAGCCTGGAAAAGCTGGCCATCGACGATGAAATCTGCGGCATGGCCTACCGGCTTCTCAGGGGCGTCGCTCATCGCGAAGATCCGATGGCCGTGCCCCTGTACGAAGCCGTGGCGTCGGATACGAATTTCCTGTCCCACCCCCACACCCGGAAGTGGTACAGGCAGGAGCATTCCTTCCCCTCTCTCGCCGACCGGGATACCTACGACGCCTGGGTGGATCTCGGGAAAAAGACCATGGCCGACCGCGCGGCCGACAGGGTGAAGCGCATTCTCAAGGAGCACCAGCCCGCGCTTCTGCCGGACGACGGGCTTCGCGCCCTGCGGGACATCATGACGCGCGCGGGACGGAAACAGGGCCTGATGTCTCTGCCGTTGGACAGGCGGGCGGAGAAATAAGAAGGTCCCGGCCCGGAGACCGGTTCAAAAAACGGTCTCGACCACCCTTCATTCCCAGGGCGTTGCGATCTCCTCCGGGACCTTGATCGGCTTCAGGCCGTTTTTCTCCAGGACGTCGTTCAGGCGCGGAATATCCCGCCTGATGAGCGCGTTGACCCGGTCCCTAAGGGAGAAGATTTTCCCCCGCAGGCTTTCGATCTGGCGAAGGTCCATGTCCGTCGGCGGTCCGGGATAGCCGCCGATCGAAGAGCCGAGCATGAGGACGGCGCCGGCCAGTCCCCCGCCGAAATTCGAGGGGATGGCTTCGTTTCTTAAAGGGCCCAGGGTTTTCTCGAATTTCGAGAGGGCGGCGAGAACGCTCCGCGACGGAGCCGGATCTTTTTCCAAGGCGCGCCGCAAGGCGTTTCCTTCCCTCTGGATGGAAGAGACGGCCGTGACCGTCAGGCCGGAAACGCGGTGGAGCTTGAACATATCGGCCAGGGCTTCCCCCTGCGCCCGCCTGTCCTCTTCGGTCCAGTCAAACCTCGGGTCGGGCCGGACCAGGGCCGGCCGGACGAGCGTCCTGTCGCCCAGAGAAAGACGGACGGTGAATTCTCCGGGGGGCGCGAAAGGCATGGACACGAGGGAGATTCCCAGGCTGGCGATCCTCTCTCCTTCTCTTGTCCGAGGCCAGGTTTGCAGGTTCCAGACGACCCGATGCAGGCCCGCCCGGAGCGGAAGCTCCGCCCTGAAGGCTTCCGTCCCGCCTCCGTCGGCGACCGTAAGAAGAGGTTTGGATTCGGGGACGGAGCCGAAAAAAACGCTGATCCTCATCCCGTAATCGGGATTGGCGCCGACGAACGCCGGCTTGGAGTATGTCTCGCGCGAATTGCCCAGGATGAACTGAGTGCAGGCCGGGATCTCGAAGAGATGAGCCTCCCGGCTCTCCAGCCCGTCTCCGATTTCCTGGAGAGGCGTGATGTCGTCCAGGATCCAGATGCCCCAGCCGTGCGTGCCGATGATGAGATCGTTGGCCCGGGGATGGACGGCCAGATCGTGGACGGCCACGGTCGGCAGGTTGTTCCGAAGTGAAAACCAATGCTCTCCCCCATTGAGGGAGGCGAAGACGCCGAACTCCGTCCCGACGAACAGCAGGTTGCGGCTGCGCCGGTCGGCCCGGACGACATGAATCCAGCCGAAGGGAAGATCGCCGGAGATCGACGTCCAAGTCCGGCCGAAGTCCGAAGTTTTAAAAAGATAGGTGCCGTAATCGTCCGTTCTGTGACCGTCGAAAGAGGCATAAGCGGTTTGGGCCTCAAAGGGCGAGGCTTCAACGCGCGAGCACCATGTGTGGGCCGGCAGGCCGGGGATGGAGGCCGTGACGTTGCTCCAGGCTCGCCCGCCGTCGCGCGTCAGTTGGACAAGACCGTCGTCCGTGCCGCACCAAATGACCCCCGCCCGCACGGGCGATTCGCTGATCGTCGTTATGGTGCAGTGGCTTTCCGCGCCGGTGGTCTCCCGACTGATCGGTCCGAAAGTGTCCTTGAGCTTTTTCGGGTCGTTGGTCGTCAGGTCCGGGCTGAGGGCCTGCCACGATTGCCCGCGGTTCCGGGTGACGAACAGGCGGTTGCCCGCGGTGTAGACGACCTTGGAGTCGTGGGGCGAGATGTGGATGGGCGCGTTCCAGTTGAAGCGCAGTTCCGGCTCGCCCTCGCCGGCCAGGGGACGGATCGATTTGGCCCGGGCCAGGCGGCCGTCGAAACGGAAAATGTTGTTCGTCTGGGAATTGGCGTACACCGTCGAGGGATCCGAGGGATCGGGCTGGACGTAGAATCCGTCCCCGCCGCCAAGGAGGATCCAATCGGAGTTCTGGATTCCGGAGGATTCCATCCCCGCGCTCGGCGCGCCCCAGACATGATTGTCCTGGAGGCCGCAATACACCCAGTACGGATCCCGGAGGTCATAGCCGATGTTGTACACCTCTGCGGCGGGGATGGACTGGACCGCCTGCCAGTTTTTTCCCCGGTCATAGGTGATGTCGATGCCTCCGTCGTTGCCGTCGATGAGATGGTCCGGATTTCGGGGATCGATCCACAAAGCGTGATGGTCGGAATGGGTGCCCGCGGTGAACACCCGGAAGGTGCGCCCTTTGTCGGTCGAGACATGGCCGGAAGTCGAGAGGACGTAGACAACCGCGTCGTCCGCGGGATCGACGTGGATGTGGCTGTAGTAGAACGGCCGGGTGTTGATCCGGTAGAAGGTTTTGGCGTCGGCCATGCGTTTCCAGCTCTCGCCCCTGTCCTCCGAGCGCCACAGGCCCGCATCGGCGTGCTCGATGAGGGCGTAAATGACTTCCGGACGGCTCCGGGAAACGGAGATCCCGATGCGGCCCACGACGCCCTGGGGAAGGTCCTTGGTGAGCTGGCGCCAGGTCTCCCCGCCGTCCGTCGATTTGTAGACGCCGCTTCCCTTTCCCCCGCCGATGTACCTGTAGGGCAGCCGGCGGTGCTCGTAGGCCGCGGCGTAGAGAATGTTTTCATCCTCCGGGTCCTGGACCAGATCAGCCGCGCCCGTATCGGCGTCAACGTACAGAACCCGACGCCAGGAAAGCCCCCCGTCGGTGGTCTTGAAGACGCCTCGCTCCACGTTGGGCCCCCAGAGATGGCCCATGGCCGCGACGAAAACGGTGTCGGAGTTCTTACGGTCGACGACGACGCGGCTGATATGGCGCGTCTCCCGCAGTCCCATGTTGGCCCACGTCTTGCCGCCGTCCGAGGTTTTGTAGACGCCGTCGCCGATGGTCACGCTGTTGCGGCACGTGGCCTCGCCGGTGCCGACCCAGACGACATTCGGGTCCCGGGGATCGAGCGCCAGGTCGCCGACCGAAACCGTGGCCTCCCGGCCGAAGAAGCTCTCCCAGGTGATGCCGTTGTTGGAAGAGCGCCAGACGCCGCTGGGACCGACGGCGGCGTAGACGATCCACGGTTGATTGTCATTTGCTTCGATGTCCACGGTCCGGCCGCCCATGACCGCCGGACCGATCGACCGCCAGGTCAATCCGCTGAAAACCGATTCCCAGCCCGGAGCCACAGGTTCGTTCTCGGCGTGAACCGCCGACAGGCAGATGACGGCCATGAGCCAAACCAAAAGAGCGGGGATCCTGCCGCTGTCTTTCATCGACCTCTTCTCCTTTCGCCGCTTCCTCGCTTTACAGAGCGGATGTTTTTCATTATAAAAGATCAGGGTGTTTTCACCAAGGAACTTCGGGGCGCGAAAAAAAACGGTGTCCGCGCTCCAAAAGGACGGGAGCGCATGAAACGCCGCGAATTCATCAAGTCCGCGGGCCTCGCGGCCCTGGGGACGGCGCTTTCACCCTCCCAGAGCCGTCCGTCGCCTTCCCCGACCTCCTTGGACGCGCCGCTCTACGATACGGAGTTCTTCGAAGCGGCCGAACGGTTCGCCTTCCTCTCGCCTCAGGAAGCCGTCCTGAGCCTCGTCGTCAAGCCAGGCCGCGAGGTCGACGTGAAGCTTTTCAAGGGCCAAACGCCCGCCGGCCTGACCTCGGGAACGGCCTCGACCTATAGCCGGGTCCGCGATGTTCTGGACATTCCTCTGGCCGGACATTTCTGGGGGCCGGAGTTCTGTTACCGGTTGGAATTCAAGGACGCCGCGGCTTCGTCGGGCTGGAGGACGACGCCCACGCGGAGAGTGAAAACCCCCCGTTCCTACCTGGAGACGCAGAGGCTGGAAGTCATCATCGCTTCGGACGATCACACCTACGACGACGCCGACATGCCCGGCCGCATCGTCCAGGACCCGCAATGGCGGGCGGACAGACTGAGCGGCGAATATGTCAACCGGTTCCTCCGCCGTCTGGACCGCGAGCCGACGTATGTTCCGGCCGAGTCCACGGACGAAGCCAAGGTCCGGGGCGGATACAGCCTGGCCAAACTCATTCACCTCATCCTTACGCGGGAACACCCGGACGTCATGTTTGTTCTGGGCGATTCGACAGGCATCGGCGCCGGCTACAAGTGGTCCGGGCTGGGCCTCAAGGATCCCGAAGAGGCGTCCGCGGCCGATTACGACGCCTATGCCCGGCTTTTCTGGCTGAGGATGAGGCGGATGTATTCCGCGCTCACGCCCCTCCTGCCCGTGTATCTCGTTCTGGGAAATCACGACGGCGAATCCGGATACGACTATGCCCGTCCCTGGGCCCTGGCCTACCGGAAGAAATATTTCCGCCAGCCCGGGATCCTCCAGGGGCATTCGGTCGATGAAAACTATTTCTGTCTTCCCTGGGGAAACGCCGCCGGGGAGGAAAACCCCCATTTCATCGTTTTGGACAACGAGGGCTACAATCCCCCGCCGGGGCCTCTGATTCCCGAGGACTGGACGCTGGGCGAGGAGCAGAAAGACTGGCTCGGACGCGTCCTCGAGCATGAGGCCCGATGGAAGTTCGCTTTCCTCCATCATGTCCTCGGAGGATGGCCGCGGGGAACCCATGAAGGCCTCACCCGCTACGCTTATGGACGCGGCCCCCTGTTCACCGCCGACGATTACGCTCCCTACTGCCCGGATCCCGGCCGGGTGGAACAGGTGGAGCTGACCCGGTTGATGCGCCAAGGCGGGGTCCGGGCCTTGTTTTACGGGCATGACCACATCCACTTCGTCCGGAGCGTCGACGGCCCCTTCAGCGGCGTGTGCGTCGGCGCTCCAAAACCCGTGGGGGAAATCGCCTGGTACAAGGGAGAGCTCTGGAAAAAACACTACGGCTGCTACGGCCATTATCAGACCGAAGCCGCACCGACCTGCAGTCCCACGAATTTCTGGGGTCCGTCCGGCTACGTGAAGCTGACCGTGACGCCCTCTTCGGCCGTCATGGAGTACAAGAGGGCGGACCACAACCACCCCCACACGAACATTCCTCCCGAGGCGAGGTCGGGCGATATCGTGAAAACAACCGTGTTGTAAATGCCTTCCTTCAGCCCGCGCCGACAGTCCTTTCTGGCCTTGGGGCTTTTTCTGCTTCTGACCCTCCTGATGACCTATCCCCTCGTCCTCCACATGGGAACTCATGTCCGGGATCACGGCGACCCTCTGCTCAACGCCTGGATCCTCGCCTGGAACAACAGGCAGACCGTCCGGTTGGACCTGGGCGGCTGGTTCGAGGCGAACATTTATCACCCCCACCACGACACCCTGGCCTACTCCGAGCATCTTTTTCCCCAGGGGATCGCGGCCCTTCCCGTCCGGCTCCTGTCCGGCAATCCCATCCTGGCCTACAACGTCGTCCTGCTTCTCGGGTTTGTGACGTCCGCCTTCGGCATGTTCCTCCTGGCCAGGCGGCTGACCGGACATTTCCTCGGCTCGGCGTCGGCCGGTTTCATCTACGCTTTTTCGCCGTTCATGATCGCCCACCTCTTTCAACTCCAGGTCGTCACCGCGGGCGGCATCCCCCTGGTTTTCCTGTTCCTCATCCGGCTTTTCGATCACGGAAAATGGAAAGACCTTTTCCTCTTTTCGCTGTTTTTCATCCTCCAGTCGTTGGCCAACGGCTATTACGCCCTCTATCTCAGCGTCATGACCGGACTGTTCCTCCTGATCATGATTTTCGTCCGAGGGAAATGGAAGCAGGCGCGCTTCTGGTCGCAGATCGCCGTTTTCGTCCTACTGGCCGCCGCCTGTCTCGGGCCTTTTCTCTACCGCTACGCCCGGGTCAATTCCATGCTCGGCCTGGAGCGCGGTATCAGCGGCGCCCGCCTGACGAGCTACCTCGCCACTTCTCCTCTCAACGTCCTATACGGCCGGTTGACGGCCAAATTCCACATCCCCGAGGGCGAGCTGTTTCCAGGAGTCGTCGTCGTCCTTCTCGCCGTTGTCGGGGCCATGACCGCGCTGGCCTTCCGCAAGAAATCCCTTCCTTCAGCCCGAAGCGAGACTTGCCGGCCCGCCGCCCGCTATCTTCTGTGGGGACTTGCGGGACTGGCGGTGTTCGTCGCCTACGTCCTCTACCGCGTCGCACTCCGCGGCCGTTTTGAACTGGTCCTGTTTCCGGGATTGGCGATCCATTCCCGGGGCATGCTGAAGCCGTCTCTGGTCCTGGCCTTCCTTCTCCTGTCCTTTGTTTTCACAAAAAAGCTCTTGCGCACCGGGCCTCTTCTCCGAAGACGGACGATCGATCCGGTGACCTGGAGCTTTCTGCTTATCCTTGTCTTGGCTTTCTTCATGACCTTCGGGCCGGGGGGACCTTATGAGCTCTTCGCCCGTTGGATCCCGGGATTCGGGGGTTTGAGAGCCGCCCCGAGAATCCACATCTTCGTCATGTTTTCCTTGTCCGTTTTCGCCGCCTTCGGACTGCGAGAGGCCTCCCGTCGGCTCAAACGGGCGGCCCGGATCGCCGTCCTGACGCTGGCCCCTCTTGTGATCCTGGCCGAATACCTGTCCGTTCCCATGTCTTACAAAGGCATTCCGGTGAAAAATGACATACCGGCCGTCTATCAATGGCTGGCGTCACACAATGGGGAATTCGCCCTCCTCGAGGTCCCCCTGCCTGTCCGGGGCCGGAGCCCGGGCGCCCTGGAATGCCCTCGGATTTATTATTCGGCCTACCACTGGAAGCGATTGGTGAACGGCTTCAGCGGCTACATCCCTCCCCTGTACGGAGTCCTTCAGGAGCGATGGAACGGCGGCGCTTCCCTGGAACGGAACGTACTTGATCTCCGATCACTCGGCGTCCGTTACCTTGTCGTCCACGAATCTCAGATGCCTCCCCAGGCCGCGGCCGATTGGCTCGCGCAACTGGAGTCCCGGACCGATCTGGCCGTCTTCGCCGGCAGGTTTGAAAGCGCCCTTGTCTATGAAGTCAAGGATTGGGAGGCGGGTCTGCGGTCCCTCCGGAGCCCTCCCGCTCCTCTCCGGAAGATCGAACGCCGCAAGTGGAAGGTTTCGGCCAGCGTGAACGGAGAGGCCGCCTCTCTGGCCGTGGACGGCCTGCCGGAAACGCGCTGGGATACGGCCGGCCCTCAGCGTCCGGGCGACAGTTTCGAGGTCGACATGGGGCGGCTTGAACGGCTGGACATGCTGCGCCTGATGTTCAGCCCGAGCTTCCAGGATTATTCGAGGAGTTTTATCGTCGAGACGAGCAAAGACGGCCGGTCATGGACGACGGCCGCCGAAGACGAAAAGGTTTATGTCGATATTCGCAAATACCTTCGGCCTCGCAGCCTGTCGGTGGATATCCCGCTTCCCGGCGTCACCGCCAGGGCTTTTCGCATAGTCAACACCGGCCGGGAGCCAGTCTGGTATTGGTCCATCCACGAGCTGGAAGCTTTTTTCGCCCCGCCGCCGGAGACTTCTAGCCGGAAGGCCGGGACGCCGGCCGGCCGTTGAGCTCAACCGTCTCCTCATAAAACGGTATGCGGACCGACCAGCCGAACTCCTCTTCGATGGCCGCCGCGAGGGCCTCGGCCTTGTCCTCCTCGCCGTGATTCAGAAATATTCCGGGCTCGTTGCGGAGATGGCGAAGCCAGCGCAGGATGTCCTTGTGTCCGGCGTGGGAGGAGAATCCGTGAAGCTGCGCCACTTGGGCCCGGAGGGGATGATTCCGGCCGTGGATGCGGACCGAGGATTTGCCTTCCAGAATCTGCCGTCCCAGCGTCCCCCGGGCCTGATAGCCGACGAAGAGGACAAGGCTCTCCGGGCGGCTGATATTGCGCTGGAGGTGGTGCTTGATCCGGCCGCCGGTGCACATCCCCGATCCGGCCAGGACGATGAAGGGCTTCTCAAGGCTGTTGAGTTTTTTGGATTCTTCGGCGGTTCTGACGAGATGAAAACCCGGGAAGCGGAAAGGATGGTTCCCGGATTTGAAAAGCGCCCGGGCCTCTCGATCCATGGTGGCGACATGCTTCTCAAAGACATGGGTCACCTCGACGGCCATGGGGCTGTCGAGATAAACGGGGACATCGGGCAATCGCTGCTCGGCGAACAGAAGGCTGAGGGTGTAGATCACTTCCTGGGCGCGTTCCAGGGCGAACGTGGGGATCAGGACGTTGCCCCCCGCCTTCACGGTCCGGGTGATCAGATCCTGCAGCAAGTTCTCCAGATTCCCGGGGTCCTCGTGGTCCACGCCTCCGTATGTCGATTCAAGGACGATGTGGTCGAGGCGGTCGAAAACCGTAGGATCTTTCACGATCGGCTTGTCCCACTGGCCGAGGTCGCCGCTGAAAAGAAGCCGCCTTCCGCCCGCCCCGTCTTTCAAGCGTATTTCGATCATCGCCGAGCCGAGGATGTGGCCCGCGTCATGGAAGGCGGCTTCGACCCGTCCGCCGAGGTCCAGGAACCGGCCGTAGGCCGCTCCGTCGACAAAAGACGGCACGCGGCGGGCGTCCTTGACGGTATAGAGAGGAATTTCGGGATGGGGGCCCTTCCTTCCCTCCCGGGCATGGCGTTTTTTCTTGTAGGCCGCGTCTTCTTCCTGAATCTCGGCGCTGTCCTCGAGAACGATGGGCAACAGCTCCCGGGTCACCTCGGTGGCGAGGATCCGTCCTTGGAAACCTTCCCGGACAAGCTTGGGCAGGAGCCCGCAATGGTCGAGATGGGCGTGCGTCAAGAGCACGAAGTCCAACCGCTCCGGGTCGAACAAAAACGGGGCCCAGTTCCTGGAGAGATACGCCCTTTCCTGATAGAGGCCGCAGTCGACGACGACGCTCAACCCGTCCGCCTCGACCAGGGTGCATGAGCCCGTGATCTGGCGGTCGCCGCCCAAAAACCTGAGTGTGAATCCCGATCGGCTGTTTTTCGGCATGGAGTTTTTACAGTATAACCACCCGCCGGCCGGAAGTCCATTGCCCCCGGGAAAAACCCCGGAACCGCCGTTGGGCGATCTTCCCCGCCTGTGCTAGAATAACGCCCATGATCAAGGTCGCATTCATCGCATCGGAGGCCGTCCCCTTCTCCAAGACGGGCGGCTTGGCGGACGTGGCCGGCACCCTGCCCCGCTTCCTCGGGTCGCGCGGAGCCGAGGTGAGGCTGTTCCTGCCTCTTTACAGGACGACGCGGGAGGGGGGGCGCAATTCCTCGGCGCCCGAAACCTCTGACCGGGCGGAGGTGGATTGGAACGGCGCCCGGAGCCGCTTCGGAGTCCGGGTCTCGCGCGACAAGGAATTTTCGTCTCATTTCATCGAAAAGGACGAATACTTCGACCGGGAGGGGCTGTACGGTACGTCTTCGGGAGACTACCCGGACAACGGAGAGCGGTTCGGATTTTTCTGCCTGGCCGCCCTGGAGGCCATGAGAAAGGATGCCTTCCGGCCGGACATCATCCACGCCCACGACTGGCAGTCGGCCTTGTCCCTGGCCTACCTCAGGCACCGCTACGGCGGAGACGCCTTCTTCAAGGGGACGCGGTCCGTGTTCACCATTCACAACCTGGCCTATCAGGGCCTTTTTCCGCGCGAAATCCTCCCCGTCGTCGGCCTTCCGGACAGTCTTTTCCATCACGAAGAAATGGAATTTTACGGCCGGCTGAACTTTCTCAAAGCCGGAATTCTCTACTCTTCGGCCGTCAACACCGTAAGCCCCGCCTACAGCCGGGAAATTCAGACGCCCGAGTTCGGCTGCGGCCTGGACGGGCTGCTGCGGCACAGAAGAGCGGCCTTGAGCGGCATTCTCAACGGCGTGGATTACTCGGAATGGAATCCCGCCCGGGACAGGCATATCGCCGCCCCATACACCCCGGCCGACCTCGAGGGAAAGAAGAGATGCAAGTCCGATCTGCTCAAAACGTTCGGCCTTCCGGCCGGAGAAGGAGATGTTCCGGTCATGGGAATGGTCACCCGTCTGGCCGGACAGAAAGGCTTGGACATACTGGCTGACGCTTTGGACGGCCTGTTCGAAGAAACGCTCAAGCTCGTCATTCTCGGACAGGGCGAGCCGTCGCTGGAGCGACGGCTGGCCGAGGTCCGGGACCGGCGGCCGGACGCCTTCGGCCTCCGCCTGGGCTTTGACGAAGCCCTGGCCCACAAAATCTATGCCGGATCCGACATGTTCCTCATCCCCTCCCGCTACGAGCCCTGCGGCCTGACCCAGATGTACAGCCTGAAATACGGAACCGTCCCCGTGGTCCGCGCCACGGGCGGCCTGGAGGACACGATCCGTGAGTTTCAGCCGGAAACGCGGGAAGGAAACGGCTTCAAATTCCGTGTAGCTTCGCCCAAAGCCCTGCGGGATGCCGTCCGCCGGGCCGGGAGAATCTATCGACGTAAGGACCTCTGGGCCTCTCTGGTCGACAACGCCATGGCCTGCGATTTTTCCTGGGACCGTTCGGCCGGGGAATATCTGGATCTTTATCGTAAAATCCTCGCCGCTCCCTGACGACCGTCGTGCATGTCATCGACCTGGGCCTGATCGCTTTTTACCTCGCCGCCGTGCTCGGCCTGGGTTTCTGGTTCCGCAAGCGGGCGGCCCAGAGCCTGGAATCGTATTTCCTCGGCGGACGGCGGATGCCCTGGCTTGTCCTGGCGATGTCGGGCTCGGTTTCGAACTTCGACATCACCGGCACGATGTGGATCGTGTCCCTGCTCTTTATCCTCGGTCTGAAATCCATGTGGGTCCACTGGATGTGGGGATTCCTCATGGGCGCCTTCTTCCTGGCCTACATGGGCAAATGGGTGAGGCGCTCCAAGGTCATGACCGGCGCCGAATGGATGACCACCCGTTTCGGCGACGACCGGGGCGGGCGCTCGGCGCGGACGGCCTACGCGCTGATGGCCGTCCTCACCCTGGCCAGCTTCATCGGCTATGACTTCCAGGGTATCAAGAAATTCGCCTCGGTCTATCTGCCCTTTCCTCCCGAGCTCTGCGCCCTGGTCGTCCTCGGCCTGACGACGCTGTACGTCGTCCTCGGCGGGCTGTACAGCGTCGTTTTCACCGATGTCCTCCAAACGGCGATCCTGACGCTGGCCAGCGTCGTCATCGCCGTCCTCGCTTACAGGCTTGTCGATGCCGACAGCGTCCGGCGCATTCTCCCCGAGAAGTGGTTCTCTCTCGCGCCCTCCTGGCGCCTGGAATCGCTGGCCGGAGCGCCCGACGCCCAGTACCAATGGTTCGGCGCCCTGGTCATCGTCTGGGTGCTGAAGGGGATTCTCCTGAACGCCGGCGGCCCGGCCCAGATGTACGATTTCCAGCGTTTCCTCGCCGCCCGCAGTCCCCGGGACGCGGCGAAGACGGGAGCGGCCTGGAGCGCTTTTCTCGTCGTCCGGTGGGCGATGTGCATGGGCCTCGTGCTTCTCGCCCTGTCGGGCATCGCCGAAGTCCGCGACCCGGAATTGATCATGCCCGTCGTGCTCCGCCGATTCCTGCCCGTCGGGCTGCGGGGAGTGGTCATCGCCGGCCTTCTCTCGGCCTTCATGTCCACGTTCAGCTCCACGGTCAACAGCGGGGCCTCCTATCTCGTTCGCGACTTCTGGCAGGCCTATATTCGTCCCCGGGCGGGAGAGAAAGAAACCGTCCGGGCCGGCTACTTCGCCACCGTTCTTCTTGTCGTTCTGGGACTTCTTATCGGATTCCAAGCCCGGTCCATACATCAGATCTGGAACTGGATGATGATGGCCCTCGGCGCCGGAGTGGTCCTGCCCAATGTCCTGCGCTGGTACTGGTGGCGTCTGAACGGCTGGGGCTATTCGGCCGGCATCCTGGCGGGCATTCTGGGTTCGGTCCTGGTCCTTTTTCTGCCCCAGGCGCCCATGTTCATCACCTTTCCGCCCATCGCGCTTGTTTCCTTGGGAGCGAGCCTGATCGTCTCTTTTTTGACTCCTCCGGTCGACGCCTCGGTGCTCGTTTCGTTTTACCGGAACGTTCGCCCCTTCGGGCTGTGGAAGCCCGTAAGGCTCAAGGCTTCGGCGGACGGCCTCCCTCCCCTTCCCCCCACCGAACGTCCCTCCCGGGTTGTGGGAAACGTCCTGGTGGGCATGGCCGGCATCAGCGGTTTGTATCTCGGGCCGATGCTTCTCGTCGCCCACCGTCCGAGGCAGGCGGCCGTCTGGCTGGCCGTGGCCTTGACGGCCGCCGCCGTTTTGTGGCGGACCTGGCTCCGTCCCCTCAACGCCGAGAAACAGCCCTAGGCCGCCCGGGCGGAAGATTTCTCGGATCTCATGACGCCGGCGGCGCTTCGAAAGACAGGGTTTGGGCCGCGATCTCGGGAGAGACCGGATTGATGTAAAATCCCGTCCCCAATTCAAAACCGGCCACCTTGGTCAAGACGGGGATGATTTCGATATGCCAGTGGTACGACCGGTCCACGGACACGACGCGGCCCCCGTTGAGGGTCATACGGGCGTTCGGCGCCTGATGAATGAGAAAATTGTACGGCGGGTCGGAGAGAGAGTTTTTGAGCCGGGTGAGCACGGTTTTCATCGTCTCGGCTAGCGACCCGAGCTCGTCCTCGGCGATGTCGGTGTAGCGGGCCGAATGGCGCACGGGATTGACCCGCATCTCAAACGGAAAGCGCGAAGCGTAAGGCGCCAGAACGCAGAAATGCTCGTTGCGGAGGATGACCCGCTCTCCCCGCTGCGTCTCGTGGCGGAGGACGAGGCAGAAGGCGCATTCGCCGTGCTTGGCCAGGAGCCGTTCGGCGCCGTAGATTTCCTCCTTGACCCGCTTGGGCACGATGGGCGTGGCCACGATCTGGGTGTGAGGATGGCTCAGCGAAGCCCCCGCTTCCCGGCCCTTGTTCTTGAACACCTGGATGTATCGGTACTGCTTTTCCCTCTCGATGCTCCTGATCCGTTCCCGGTAGATCCGCAGGACATCCTTCAGTTGATCGAGGGACAGGTCGGACATCTCCCGGCCATGGTCCGGCGTTTCGATGACGACCTCGTGAACGCCGACGCCGTCCATCCGGACGAAAAGGCCCTCTCCGGTGCGGGGCGCCGGGGCGCCGCGGCTCAAGGCCGGAAACTTGTTGGGCACCACCCGGACTTGCCAGCCCGGAGAGTCGGCCGGAGACGATCCGGGCCGGAGGGCGAAGACTTCGGGGGGGGTCTTGGTTTCGTTTCCGGGGCAGAAGGGACAAAATCCCGGCGTCTCGGCGGCGCGTTCTCCGCCCGGTTGGCGAAAATCGTCGGGCCTTTTGCTTCTCTCGCCGGCGATGATCACCCACCGGCCGCAGATCGGGTCTTTTCTAAGCTGCGACATGTCTCTTTTCCAGAAGGGCCCGGATTTTCTTCTTGAGCTCTTCCAGGGAGCCCGACTTGACGACGTATTCGTCCGCCGCCCAGGTGGCGAAATCCTGTTTGTAGCTTTCGTAGGCGGTGTTGATGATGACCGGCACGGTCTTCCAACGCTCCATGACGCTCCGGATGAAATCCAGGCCGTTGGCCCCCGGCAGCCGGATATCGCTGACGATGAGGTCGAAGTCCGATTTTTCCAGCGCCTCCAGGGCCGAGGCGGCGTCCAGGACCGTCGTCACCTCATAGCCCTCCTTTTCCAGTTCTTCCCGGTAGAGCAGGCACAGCGTCCGCTCATCCTCGACGATCAGGATTCTCGGTTTGGCTTTCAATCCTGGCCTCCCGTTCGAAAAATCAATCTCACCTCCGTGCCCTGTCCTTCCCGGCTCTCGATTTCGACCCGGCCGCCGGCGATGTCCATGACTCTCTTGACGTAAACCAGGCCGAGACCCATGCCTTTTTTCTTCGTGGTCATGAACGGGGCGAATATTCTATCCCGGATTCCGGGAGGAATGCCAGGGCCGTTGTCCGTGACCGAAACCGAAACCGTGCGGTCGGGACCGCCGGCGCACCGGATGACGACCTCCCCTCCCCAGGGCGCGGCTTCCAGCGCATTGTCCAGGACATTGCGCACCGCCTCGGCGGCGTCCAGCTTGTGACCCAGGGCCTCCGGGAGGTCCGGCCGGCACTCGAATCTGATGCGACGCCCCCGGGCCTTGATCCCGAGCGCCGGGAGGGCCAGCAACCCGTCGATCATCCGTCTCAGGTCAAGGGGTACGACTGGGCCGCCGCCGAGCCGGCTCAGCCTTCCGATCTTGTTGATCACCTCCTCCAGCCGCTTGATCTCCTTGCGGATGATGTTCAGGTTTCTTTTCTTCTTCCTCTCGGAGAGTGCGTCGCCCAGAAGCTGATCGGTGAAGCCGCCGATGACCGTCAGAGGGTTGCGCAGCTGGTGGGCGAGGAAAACGCCCACCTCCCCCAGAGCGGCCAGCTTTTCCATGTCCACCATTTTCTTCAGCAGGAGGGAGGTGTAGATGTAGTTCCCGGCGATGAGCCCGCACAGACCGGCCAGCCGGATGTCCGGCGCCTGGATGGCCGCTCCGGTGAAGGCGTTGTCGACGATGATCTCCCCCATGACGTCTTCCCGAGACACGAGGGGGATGCAGAGGAATTCCTCGACGCCGATGACGTCTCGGAACGCCCCGTCGACGAGCGGCTCGTCGGCGGCGCCCCGGACATGGAGGATTTCCCTCCGTCGGGCGGCCAGCGAGGGGATGATGTCCCGGGTCTCATCGAGGCCGTAGTTCAGGCGGTCGATCCGATGCGACAGTCCTCCCTCCCGGCGCTCGAGGAGGGCGCGGTTGTAATCGACGATCTCCACGAATCCGATGCCCGGCGTGGAGAGGACTTCCCAGATGCTGCGCGCCTCTTCGGGCGTCGGCGGCCCGAGCCACAGGCGCCCGCGGAGCGACCGGCCCTCGACGAGGAAGAGCATGGCCCGGTTGAATCCCACTCCCGATCCGGAGGTCAGGGCGGTCAACAAGGCCAGAAGATTGTCTTCGAGGGAAAACGGCTGGATGAAAACCTGGCTGATGAAGGACAGAAGCTGGACCTCACGCGGAGCGTCGGGGTGATACTCCTGGAGGGGAAATTGATGCCTCTGGATCATGCCAGAGCATCCCCCTCCGGTCCCGGCACTTCGGGGAAAAGGGCGTCCGCCTGCTCCCAGGAGGAAAGCAAGGTTTCCTCCTCGGCGGACAGAGGCCCGCCGCGATCGATCCACGAGACCAGGCGGCCGGCGCGCACGGCATGCTCAGCCGCTCGGTTCTCGGCATAATCCCTGGCGCTCCAGGTGGTGATCAAAAAAGGCCAATCGGAGCTTTCGAGCAGGAACTTCTCGCAGACGAGCTGTTTCACCAGGCGCCGGTCCGCGTCTCCGAACTTCGTCCGGAGACGCCTCCAGGAGGCTTCCAGAGCGTGGATTTTTTCCCAGATCCAGGAGGTGTTCTCATTCAGCCACACGGAATGAAAGCCCCCTTCTCCCCAAGAGCCCTCGGGCAGGGCGATCATACGCGACGGCGGCGGAACGTGCTCCCGACAAGCGGCGGTCGTCGAAGCTCTGACCGAGCTGGCGGCCAAGCCCTTCAGAACGTGATAAATCCATTCCGGTCCCTCAAACCACCAGTGGCCGAAAAGTTCGGTGTCGTACATGGACACCACAACGCCCCGGTCGCGCCCGGCGAGCGTTTTTTCGAGTAGGCCGACGAAATGAGCGGCGTTCTCCCTGACCCTGTCTCCGACCCGGTCGAGATCGTAGGGCGCCTTGTCGGCCAGGTCGGATTTTCCGGAAGTGATGCGCCAGTAGCGCAGTCCTCCCGGAAAATGCTTCTTGTGAAACTCGAGATAATGTCCGTCCCCCGGGTAGCCCATGTCACGGCTCCAGACCTGCCGGCCGGTCGTTTCATCCCGGACAAAGAACGGCAGGCCCGAGGGATGGGCGCGGTAAGGTTGGTAGGGATCCCACGCTCTTTTCCGGGCCTTCACGGCCTTTTTGCGGCTTGAATCCCAGATTTTTTTCAAACCGGGATAGAGTTCCAAGTACACGCCCCGGCTCGCGCCCCCCCGAAGCAGATGGGTGTCGACGAACGTGCAGCCCAATCCTTCGTCGGAGAGGATCTGATCGATGCCCGGTCGCTGCCGGGGCTTTCCCCTCACCAGAGGAGACGCCCAGGCATAGCCGGGGCGGTAGGCGCATTCCGGAAGCCAGAATCCGAAGGCCTCGCGGCCGAAATGACGCCTGTAGGTCATCATGCCCTGCCGGATTTGGGCCCGGATGCTCTCATCCTCGGAGAGAAGCGGGAAATAGGCGTGCGTGGCCGCCGAGGCGAGGATCTCGACATGTCCCTCATCCTGAAGACGCCGAAAGGCCCCCACAATGTCCGACCCGCACGATTCCTCGAACTCGCGCTGCAGGCGGTCGTATGTGTCTTTCCAGAAAAAAGCCAGGCGTTCAAGCTCTCGGTCGCCCGTTCTTTGAAAGCGGCGCTGATCCTGGTCGGCGGCGGCGGATTTCAGTTTCAAGTGGCCGCGGAAGCCGTCTCGAAACAGCGGGCTTTTCAACTGCTCGATCAGGACGGGCGTGAAGCTTACGGCGACTTGGGGGGAGATCCCCTCCTCGGCCAGGCGGCGGAAAACGCCGAGCAGGGGAAGATAGGTTTCGGCCGCGGCCTCGTACAGCCAGTCGGTGCCGTGCGGCCAGGTGCCATGGGACAGGACATAAGGAATATGGCTGTGGAGGACCAGGAGAAATCGTCTTTCGGTCATGGACGTTCACCTCATATTTTTTTCGGCGGCGTCAGTCCGGCCCGTCGATAGGCGGCTCGGACATAGCCGCGGAACAAGCGGTCGAAGGTCTCTGTCCCGGGCTCCCCGGACCACCAGAACCAGTCCGAGCCCTCGGCGACCATAATTTCATTGACCGGTCCCGCCTCATCCCTGGCCCGGCTGAGCGTCTCCCAGGCCTCGTTCTTGGCCGGATGACCGATCCATTTGGCGAAACTGCCCAGCCATGTTCCGGAGGCCAGGCTGATGGCCTCCGCAGGCGGCGCCTGCTTGAGGTATTCGGACAGAGTCACGGGGACCAATCCCGGCTCGTTCTTAAGACGTCCGAAGAGCCGGCGCAAAAACGGAACCCCGTTGTCCCTGTATCCGGCCCAAGGATTCTCGCCGTCGAGGGCGATAAGGGTCACGGCGTCCTCGCCCGACTCCGATGCCCGGGATGTCAGCCTGCCGACAAGATCCGAGACGGCGTCCTCGTCATTCCATCTCTGGTATTCGAATCCTATCAGGTCGGAGATCTCTCTGTCCCTGAAAAGGATTTTCAAGCCGTGGCAGTCGTAGGGCCTCATCCTCTCTTCGGGCCGGCGGCCGTCCGCCCGGCTTTTCCACAGGACGTTTTCGTCCGTCAGAGCGTAGGCAAACCCCTGGCCGCCGACGATCCGGACCGTCTCGTCGCTGACGCCACCTTCGGACGGCCAGAATCCCGAGGGTTCTCGTCCGAAAAATCTGGCGAAAACGGCTTTTCCCCGGCGGATGTGTTCCGCCGCGTCTTCGGGGCGGCGAAAGGAACGGACGGGCATTTCCGACTCGGAGGCCTGGGCGAGGTCGATGAGAAGGGGCAGCAGGGGATGGAATCCGGCGGAGGTCGTGAGCTCTACGACGCCCCGCTCCCAGAGCGAGCGGTAGGAAGGAAGAAGTCCCTCCAGAATGCGACGCCTGAGCTCAAGCCGCCCTTCCCGCGTCCCGTCCGGCTTGTCGACCGGGGAAAAGAGGGACTCAAGAGCCGCCGCTCCGATCGTCCGGTCCTTCGGGCCGGAGGGCACGATGAGGCGCAGGAGATCCCTCTGCCGTTCGTTCATGTCCTCCTCTCGGCTTTCCATCGCCCGCTGATAGGGATCATCCGCTTTGAGAAGGACATAATCCTCGATCTGCTCGAGAAGGCAGGGAACAAAATTGAATGTCGAGGGGAATGCCGTCTCCTCGGAGAGGACCGCCATCTGGCGGTAGTTCTTCACGGCATGCACGTTCACCCAGGGGAGAAGAAACCGGCCGTTCTCGGGATCTTTGTAAACCGGCTGGTGAAAATGCCAGAAAAAGCAGACAAACATCGTCTCTTCATCTCCCGGCGGAGGGACGGACGGGCATTCTCTAGTCCCGTTTCCCGGATTTGAGAATTTTCAATTCGTCCTGATGCTCCTGCTGCCAGTGGTTCAGGCAGCTCGTGTCGCAGAAATACAGGACGTAATCCTGGCCTTCGGCGTGGACGGCCGCCGCTTTGGGTATCATTTTCCGGCAGACTTCGCAGGAAATTTTTTCGGCGTCTTTTTTTTCCATGTGTTTTCCTCTCTCCGTTTTCACGTTTCTTTCTTCATTTTCAGAAAAAGCCAATTGTGATCTTTCCTCTCGCCGGGCTTAAGCTTTATGAGCGCGAACTTCCCCCTCAGCCGGCGGCCCATGAGCTCGAAAATTCTCTTGGCCGGTCCCCGTTCCAGGGAAGCGTAGGCTCCCTTGTCCCAGATCTCGACCCTCCCCGCCCCGTATTCCCCCTCGGGGATGACGCCCTCGAAATTCCGGTAATCAAGGGGATGGTCTTCCACGGCCACGGCCAACCGGCGGACTCCTTCCCTATCCGGGGGCGGTTTGGGGACGGCCCAGCTCTTCAGGACTCCGTCCTCCTCAAGACGGAGGTCGTAATGGAGATGGGAGGCCATGTGCTTTTGGACAACAAATGAGGGCTTGCCCCCAAAGGGCCGTTTCGTCCGTTTTCCCGCCTTGGAAGCGGCCTTCCGGCCGGCAGAGGTCGCTGTTTTCGGCGCCGACATCGCCTTTCGTCCGGGATTCATCGGTGAAGAAAGCACCTTTCACAATCGGTCTCCCCAGGACGGCGCGTCACGACCATGGCCAGTCCCAAGGCGTCGGCCCGGTCGATGACTTCCTGGTCCCGGATCGAGCCCAGGGGATAGATGATGCCCGTGACGCCGTTCCGGGCCGCGAGCTCGACGACGTCCGGAAAGGGCATGAAGGCGTCCGAGGCCATGAAGCAGCCCTGAGATCCATATCCGCGGCGAGAAAAACGGACGGCGCAATCGGCGGCGTCGATCCGGCTACGCTGTCCCGAGCCGATGCCGTGCACCTTGTCCGGCGAGGCGATGACCACGGCGTTGGAGCGGGTGAAACAGGCGACATTCCAGGCCAGGAGCGCCGCGGAGATCTCTTCCGGGGAAGGTTTCCTTTTCGAGACGAAATCGACCGTCTCCGGAGTCGTGATCCGCGTCTCCTGGCGTTTCTGAAGAAGGAGACCTCCCGCCACGCGCTTGAATTCCCATCCGTTGTCGACGGGCGTCTCAATGGCCGGGGCGGCCATTTTGACCGCGCGCAGCACTTTCCGCCCGGCCAGAACGGCGAGGGCTTCCTCCGTGAAGCCGGGCGCATAGACCACCTCGATGTTCCGGGCGCTTTCCACGAGCCTGTGGGCCAGTCCGTCGGTGACGGTATGATTGAAAACGTCGACGCTTCCGAAGTTGGACAAAGGATCGGCATTCCAGGCCTTGTCGAATGTTTCGACTTCACCCTCGCCGAGGGCGGCGGCGCTCGGCATCTCGTGCTTGATGAGGACGCACACCTTTTTGTCCGGAGCCAGGAGGGACAGCTTGCGGACCAGGCGCTGTCCTAGGTCCATATCAGCGACGTTGATATAGCTCAGGCCCTTGGTCCCTTCCTGGAGGACCGCGAACCCGGCCATGGTCGCCCCCGAAGCCCCGGACTCTTCGTAAAACGCCGCCGGCGTCCCGGGATTCTCTCCGTAGCGCATCGGGATTTTTTTGACGAACCGCGCCGGTCCCACGCAAAGCTCTTCCGGAAAATCCTCTTTCACCCGCGAGGAATACTGCTTCCGCGACTCCTTGAAGGGATTATCCATGGTCGCCCATCCTTTCCTGTCGGTTGATGATTTTGTGTTCGTCGCTCCAGGAACCTCCCGGGGGCAACGTCAGGGCGACGACGGCCACCCGGAAGTCCGGAGCGCCGGGCGGCGGCGCCAGGGCGTCATAGACCTCTTCGGCCAGGCCTTCGGCCGATGACGCCCCGAGGCGGACTTCGAGAGGAGGTCCCGGGAAAGGCCGAACGCTATCCGGATCCCCGCCGTACGTTGTCAGCAACGCTCCTCGGCCCGATTCAAGGGAAACATCGTAAATTTTACGGATCGTCGCGCCGTCGTCCGACCTCGAGACAAGGCTCAGGGCCGCCCGTCCGTCGGCGGTCAAGCACCCGCTGATGCGCGGCGTGAAAATCGGGGCATCGGGCTCATAATCCCAGCGTTCCAGGGCGCGCTCCAGAATATCGCGGGGAGACCTTCCCGGCCCGATCCCGGCGGAGATGTCGGCCGTCTGGCGTCCGTTGCTCACGGCGAGCCCGCCGCGGACTATGGCCGCCGGGTAGATCAGGAGTTCGGGATTTCCTGTTTTCAGGACATCGGCGTCGGTGGGTTTCGTCCAGACGGTCCCGCCTTCCCGGACAAGCCTCCTGGCCCGGCTGGACGGCGAGCGTCCGGTGACGAAATAAACGACGGCCCGGCGCTCACCGGCCGGATCCATTCCGACGACGATGCCGCGCCCTGGGTAGGCCATCCGGCGAAGCGCTTCGAGAGATGACGGCGTCATGGCGTCTCCATTTCGAGAACGGGCTTATTTTACGTTGTCTCTCGTTCCCGAGTCAAAGAGCGCGTTAGGCGGGTCGGCGGGGAGCAAAGCCTCGCGACGCCGGGGAAGAGTTTTTGTGCTACAATCCGATGTCATGAGGAGGTTTCATGCCCCGACTTCATCGCCCGGATAAAGCCTACAAGAATTCCCGGTTTCTCAATTCGGACGCCGCCCGGACGATCCGAATCCTGAGCGAGTACCTGGAGCCCCTCTCCCGCCTCGAGAACCAGAAAGTCAACAGCACCATTCTTTTCCTCGGCTCGTCCCGGGCCCAGCCCCGCGGCCGGGGGGAAATCTTGACTCCCTACTACTGGCAGGCCGAAGAACTCGCCTACCGTCTGGCCAAATGGGCCATGACCGTCAAAACGCGGGGGAAGAGCTACGTGGTCTGCACCGGGGCCGGGCCGGGCATCATGGAAGCGGCCAACCGCGGCGCGCGGCGCGCCGGCGGCATGTCGGTCGGCATGAACATCTCCATCCCCCATGAACAGTTCCCCAACCCCTACATCACTCCGGCCCTATCGTTCGTCTTTCACTACTTTTTCATGCGCAAGTTCTGGCTGATCAACAAAGCCCGGGCGGCGGTGGCCTTCCCCGGCGGCTTCGGCACGCTGGACGAGATCTTCGAGATTCTGACCCTCCTCCAGGCGTTCAAGATATCCCGGCGCAAGTTCCGGTTCTTCCTTTACGGCGAGGAGTACTGGAAAAAAGTTCTGCGCTTGGAGTTCCTGATCGAAGCCAAGGCCATTTCCCCCGAGGACCTGACGCTTTTCACCTATTGCTCCTCGCCGGTCGAGGCCTTCAGGCTCATGAAAAAGCACCTGACGAGCCGGCTTTGAACAGTCACCTCCGGAACGGATTTCTGCGCGCCGCGGCGCTCCTGGGGATCGCCTCCGCGGTCCTCTCATTCTCCTCCGGATGCCGTCCGCGGCCGCGGTCGTTCCCGCCCTCGGGCGTCCAGACGGGCGTCGCCTCCTGGTACGGAGGCGATTTTCACGGACGGACGACGTCCAACGGCGAGATCTACAACATGCACGACCTGACCGCGGCCCACCCCAGCCTGCCCTTCGGCACGCTGGTCGCCGTCACGAACCTTCGGAACGACCGGTCGGTCACGGTCCGCATCAACGACCGCGGCCCGTTCGTCAAGGGGCGGATCATCGACCTGTCCTTCGCCGCCGCCCGATTGCTGGAGCTCATCGGCCCCGGAACGGCGCCCGTGCGCCTGGAAATCCTCAAAGAACCCCCTCTCCCCGCGGGGACAACCCGGTTCGCCCTGCAAGCGGGGGCGTTCACGCAGAAGACGAACGCCGCGCGGCTGGCCGCCGATCTCCGGCCCGAATTTTCCTCGGTGGCGATCGAACTGTTCCAAACCCCGACTCAAGTCTATTACCGGGTGAGAATTCCGGCCGAGACCATGGAGCAGGCCCGGGAACTGGCCCGCCGGCTGAGCCGCCGCGGTTATGACGTCCTCGTTCTCGAAGTCCGCTGATATGAACAGCCGCGGCGGAGCCGTCCCTGCGAACCGGATCTGAAGCCAGCCGAGCGGAGAGGACGCCAAGCCTGTCCTCGGCGAGGCGCTTCGGGCCGGCGGCCGGGCTGCGCTTGACTCCCGGGGCGATCACGGTATCCTAAAGGCGTGACTCCCGACCGGCCGGTTGAGATTCCCATCGACGGAGTCCTTGATCTTCATGCCTTCGCTCCCCGCGAGGTCAAGGATCTCGTGCCGGAATATATCGAGGAATGCGCGCGGCGGGGCCTGACCGACCTGCGCTTCATTCACGGCAAGGGAACGGGAACGCTGAGGCGCATCGTCCGCAGCTTGCTGAAGAAGCATCCCCGAGTGCTCTCCTTTCGCGACGCCGGCTCAAGCGGAGGATGCTGGGGAGCGACTGAAGTCACGCTCAAACCGCCGGGCTGAATCCCGGCCCGCCCGGCTGCCGGCCGGGCGTCAGCCCTCCAGGACGCGGATCGTCTTTCCCTCCCCTTCCCTGACCGACCCGAGGACATAAAAAGGCCGGGAAGTCCATCGGAGTCCGTAACCGCACTCGCCGACGCGTTTCAGCCCGTGGGAAGTCATGAGCCTGACGGTGATCGTATTCCATGAAGCGATCAGAGCGATGAAGCGGTGATAACCCCGTTCGGCCATGAAGCGGCCGAGGCTCCGGATCGTCTGATGGGCTATGCCCTGCTGGCGGAACTTCCGCAGGGTGTACGACTCGTCCGAATACGCTTCCCCGGGCCGGACATCGATGGTCCGGCCCAAGTAAGGCAGGAAAACGGGTCCGGTGAAAAGCCAGCGGACATGCACGGGCGTCCGGCCCATCCATCCCAGGAAACACAGGTGTCCCTGCTCAAGGCGTTGAGCGACGATTTTCGGATTGTAAAACGCCGGCCTTATGCCGACGACACGATCGGCAGCGCCCCCCTGGACTGTTTCCAGATGATAGGCCGCATGCTGCGGCGGCCCCTCGTCGGTATCCGTGATGCGTCCGGCGTAGACGAAATATCTCCGGTGGAACAGCCACGGGAGAACGCGGAAGAGCAAAATTCTCCAGCCGTAATCGTGGAGAATATCGGCGGCCACGCCAAGCTTCTGTTTCAGCCACATGGATCGAACCGCCCCCCGGTCCAGGCTCGACCGGTCAGGCGACGCCGGGCCGAGAGCGGCCTGTCGAACGTCTCAAGGAGTTCGTTCGCTCTTGGGCCTATGTTTTTCCAGGAGTTCCTCATAGACGGTCCTGAGGTCCTGGTCTTGTCCGTCGATAAAGACTTTCCTAATTTTCGTCCTGAACTCCAAGATGTCTCCGTCGGCCAGGACGATATTGGCTGCTTTTCCTTTTTCCAGGCTGCCCATCCGGTCGGCCACGCCCAAAATCTGGGCGGGATTGATGGTGACCGCCTTCAGGGCTTCCCTTCTGTCCAGGCCGAAGGCCGCCGCCTTGGCCGCCATCCAGGGCAGATCCTTGGCCGCGCTCGCGCTCTGGGAAGAAAAAGCGATCTTGACTCCCGCCGTTTGGAGAAGCGCCGGAGTTCGGTACAGGGCGTCATAGCCGTCCTCCCAGGCGGCCGGCATGTTGGTCATGGAGGAGAAGACCACGGGCAGCCCCGAAGCGGCGATGTCGGCGACGCATTTCCAACCCTGGGTCACGGCATAGAGCACGGCCTTGAGGTTTTCTTTTTTTACGAAACGGATCACGTCCTTGATGTCCTTGTCGGAATGGGCGGAAAACCAAAGGGGCAGCTCTCCCCTGATGACGGGACCGAGGAACTCGAGCGTCTCATCAAATCCCGGCGGGGCGAGCAGGGGGTTGAGGGAGGCGATGCGCTTCCGCCGGTCGTAGGACCTAGCCCGCACAAGGAGGTCTCCAAGCTCCTTGAAATGGCGGGTGGGCTCGGCGGCCGCCGCCTCCCGGCGCCGGAACGGAGAGCGTCCCATGGAAGGCAGTTCGACATGCATGGCCACCGGCCCCTTGATCAGCATCTCGCCGGGAGTGCGTCCCGTGAGACGGATCAGCCCGCTCTGCCCTGAGATCAGACCTCCGGAGGGGACGATCAAGGCGGCGGTGATCCCGTTCGCCCGGGCGATGGGGATATGCATCGATTCCGGCCTGAGCGCCTCCCAGGTCCGCAGCTGAGGATTCACGCGCCCGGTCTCCCGAAAATCCACGGTCTGGGGCAATCCGCTGATTTCGGACAGGCCGAGCTGGCAGAAGCCGTCGATCATCCCCGGATAGGCGGTCAAACCCGGCGCCTCGACGACCGCCACGCCCTCGGGAATGGCCACCTCCGCGCCGATGTCGACGATGATGCCGTCCTTGACGAGGATGACTCCCGAGGGGATGTCTTCCGACGTCACGGGAACGATGCGCGCGCCCCGGATGGCCAGGATGCGCGGGCCGTCAGTGCCCGCGTCGGGGACGTTCCCGGAGACGAGAGCCAAGCACAAGACGAGGATCGCCGGGCCGAGCGGCAGCCGTTTCATCGGGCACCTCCTTTGTCGTCGCCGGGCCGTTTCCCGGCCGCCTCCTCCCCGCGGTCCCGCAGATAGGACTCGCGGTCGAAATAGATTTCGCCCTCGATGACCGTCAGGTCGCAGCGGGCGTAGGCGCTCAGGGGGTGCTCGTTGAAAACGGCGACATCGCCGTGCTTCCCCGGCTCCAGGCTGCCGACGATGCGGTCCACTCCGAGCTGAACGGCGGGATTGATGGTGATGAGTTTCAGGGCTTCGTTTTCGGTCAGGCCGCCGTACTTCAGCGCCTTGCCCGCGTCGTTGAACAGGCGGCGGATCCTTTCCCCGCTGTCCGAATTGAGCGATACGAGCAGCCCGTCTTTGACGGACACGGCGGCGCTGTGGGCGATGCCCTCCGCGGCTTCGATCTTGTAAGCCCACATGTCCAGGAAGACCGAAGTCCCCACCCCCGCGGCCTTCAGTTCTTTCGTGATTTTAAACGCCTCGGGGATATGCTCAAAACACGCGATCTTGAATCCGAACTCGCGGGACAAGCCGATGAATTCGAGCGTTTCGTCGGCCCGATAAGCATGAACCCGGGCCAGCATTTTGCCGCGCAGAAGATCGGCCAGGGCTTCGAGGCGCAGATCCCGCCGCGGAGGCGCCGAGTCGGGCGGAGATTTGGGAGAACGTTTCTTGGCCAGGTACCGGTCCCATTCCTCCATGTACGCCCTGGCGCGCATCAGCTCCCGGCGAATCACGGCATTGACTCCCATCCTCGACTGGGGATAGCGGGGAGGCCCCGCACCGGCGCGGCCGGACTGTTTGGGATTCTCCCCCAGGGCGAACTTGAGAGTCCGAAAAGCTTCCGGCACGAGCATCTGCTCGGAAGGTTTCCCCCATTTGAGCTTGAGAACGACGTTTTGTCCCCCGATGGGATTCGCACTGCCGTGCATGGTGTGAACCATGGTCACGCCACCCGAAAGGGCGGTGAAAATCGACGGGTCCTCGGCATTGATGACGTCGGCCATGTCCACCTCGGCCGCATTGACCTCGGTGCCCTCGTTCGTCCCGGCTAAGGCGATGTGGGTGTGGGAGTCGATGATGCCGGGGATGACGTATTTGCCCGAGACGTCGACGGTCCTGATGCCGGGAGGGGCGGGCACCTCGGGTCCGATGGCCCGGATGACGCCGTTGCGGATCAGAACATCGGCCCGCTCCATGACGCCCCGGGTCACGGTCAGGACCGTGCCGTTTTTTATCAACAGGTCGCCGGATTGCGCCTTCACCGACAGGGCGGTTCCCAAGATCAGGAGGGCGGCGGCCGAGACAGTGTGTTTTTTCATCATCCTCTCCTTAGCATCCCGGCGATTTCGTCAGCCGGACATCCATGGTTCCCCGCGAGGTGCTGAACGACCCCTCGATCGAATCTCCCGCCACGCGTCCTTCAAACGGCAGGTCCATGGATTGCCCCATGATGACCGCCTGCAGCGTGAAGGCCAGGAGGTTGCCGGACAGTGTTCCTTCGATGATGATCCAGGTTCCCATCTCCGATTTCACGCTCCCGGAGACGCTTCCTCCCTCCTGGACGAGCTCCAGCCTGATTTCGAGGTCGCCCATGGCGCTCTGAATTTTCCCCTCCCAGGCGCCGGTCAAAGCCGGAGCTCCGGGAGTCCCCCCCGCGGCCGGAGGAGCCTTTTCCACCTCGAACCTCCGGCCGTCGGCGAACACCGTGCGCACTTCGGTCCCGTCTTCGAAGATCTCGCCCTCAGTCAGGATGACATTGGCGATCTTTCCCTTTTCCAGGCTGCCCAAGACGTTCTCCAATCCCAGGAAACGCGCCGGGACGAGGGTCAGGGACTTGATCGCTTCCTCTCGGGGGAGCCCGGATTGTATGGCCGTCTTGACGTTTTTTACGAACTCGGCCGGACCGGACAGCCCGTACGACGTCAGGGCAAATGGAATCCCGGCTTCATGGAGCAACGCGGCGTTGGCCGGGTAAATCTCTCGTTCCGCCTTTTTCTTGAACTCGTCCCCCTGGACGGCGTACAGGCTCGTCGCCGGAGGCTTGAAGGACAAAGCAACGAACAGCGGCGGGCGGGTCGTCTTGAGAAGGTCGACGACGCGCCACGCTTCATTGGCCCCGCTTAAAAAGACGTTCAGTTGGAATTCGTCGGCCAGCCTCATGGCCCGTTTGATGTCCTCCTGGTTTTCGCAGGTGAAGACAACGGGCTTCTTGCCGACCACGTAAGGCTCGAGCGCTTCGAGGAACATGCTGTAGGGAGGACGCCGAAAACGCCTGGGTGACGCCGTCCAGGCCGCCCGAAAGGCGACGTAATGATCGACGTCCAAGAAAGCCTGGCGCAGAGCGGCCATCGTGCCCATGAGGCTTGAGGGATAGACGCCCCGCTCGGTGACGAAATTCACGTGCAACGCGGCGGGATTGCGGAGGACCATGGCCTCCTCCGATTCGCCGTTCACGTTGAGCAGAACGCTTTGCCCGGAGAAAATCCCGCGACCGGGGACGACGAGGACGGTCGTAAAACCGGCGCGATGGAGGTTGTCCCGGTCGGAGGCTTTCACCTTGAGGTCCTTGAAGGCCTGCGCCCCGGGGTGAAATCCCCGGCGGGCCGTCTCCGGACCCGAAGCGTCCGGAGAGTCCGCTTCCTCCCGAGGCGTTTCCAAGAACACGCGGGAATGCGAGTCGATGAGTCCGGGATAGGCCGTCAGCCCCTCGGCGTCGATGACGTCCGCGTCCTCGGGGATGGCGACCTTATCCGCCGGACCGACCTCGGCGATGAGACCGTCGCGGATGATGATCGTCCCATTCTCCAGAACGGGACCGCTGACCGTCACGACCCGACAGTTCACCAGGGCGTAAACCGGCTCGAAATCCCCGGCCCGCAGCCCGGAAAGCCCGAAGAGAAAAAGCGCGCACAAGAAAGGAACGATTTTTTTCACCTGGGAAACCTCCTGGCTTGGAGTTTTCGGCGATGTCGGTCGACATGTGAGGAGTTCGGGATTTTATCAAATCCCCGGAAACGAGTCCACAGGCAATCGCCCCCCAGGCCAAAAAACTCATTCTGGGATAAAATAGGGAGCGCCGATGGACGAGGATCGATTCCATGCCCCATAAGATCGATGCCATCAAGAAGATTTTCTCCGAGGTCGGACCGACATATGACCTGACGAACAAGGTCCTGACGTTCGGGCTGGATGTCGTCTGGCGCCGGCGGGTCGTCCGTCTGGCGCGCCGCGGAGGCGGGCGGCGCTGGCTCGACGTCTGTTCCGGGACAGGGGACATGGCTTTGGCCTTGACCCGAGCCGCTCCCCGCGGCGTCGGCGTCACGGCCGCGGATTTTTCGATGCCGATGCTCAGATACGCTTCCCGGAAAGCCGTTCGCCGGCCGTTCCCCCGGGTATGCGCCGCGCTGCCCCGTCTGCCCTTCGGCGACGCGACCTTCGACCTCGTAACCCTTTCCTTCGCCACGCGGAACATCAACCTCAGCCGTTCCGCTCTCCGTGCCTCCTTCCGGGAAATCTTCAGGGTTCTCAAGCCCGGGGGACGATTCCTCAACCTGGAAACGAGTCAGCCCCCGAACCGGTTCCTCAGAAGTCTTTTTCAATTCTACGTCCGGACCGCAGTCCGGCCGCTGGGGGGGGCGATCTCCGGCTCCCGAAGGGGATATGCTTATCTTTCTTCCACGGTTCCCCGGTTTCACGGCGCCCCGGAGCTGGCCCGCATTCTGGCCGAATCGGGATTCGAATGCGTGTCGTATCGACACCTCTTCTTCGGCGCGGCGGCGGTTCATACGGCCTGGAGACGGGAGGAAGAGTCTCCTCTCTCCGCGCATCCGTTCCCGGTCTTCACTTCCGTTCCGAGAGAAGAAGAATGAGAATGTTGTGTTTGCCCTCCGGAATTTCGAACTTGAGCGATTGGCCGCGGAAGACGCGCTTCACCTGGCTGTCGACCAGAAGCTGGTACTTGCCTTCTTTGAGAAAACGAACCTTGATTTCCCTGGGCTCGAGGCACGTGATGTCGAACGACACCTCGCTGTCGGAATACAGAAAATGCCGGACCACCGCCCCGCCGTCGACGGCGATGATTTCCTTTCCTTCTTCCTCAAGACGGATTTCCTTCGGGGTGACGAAAATCCCGTAGTGGCGGCCTTGGACGGCCATGCGTTCCACGCCGCCCTTGCGCTCGGGTTTGATCTTTCCGAACCGGAATCCCTCCCAGGGAGTGAAATCCAGGTAGTCCTCGACGGCCACCAGGGCGAACAGGGGACCCCAACTCTGGTGTCGCTGCCCCCCGGCCTCACCGGTGCGGGAGTCGAAGTTTTCAGGGCACAGTTGGAAGTTCGTCCAGGTGCGCAGGAAGAGTTCGGCGCTTTTTTGGGCGAACTCCGTGGCGACCGTGTCAAAGCCGTAGGCCTTGAGTCCCTGATACACCAGATAATTGGTCGGCGGCCATATGGTGCCGCGCCAGTACTGCTGATCCCTGAAGGCCGGGTCGTCGCGCGAAATCGTGGGCAGGATGAAATCGCCCCAGAACTCGCGGGGATTGAGCAGGCGTTTTTGCATCTGGAGGGCCCGCCGCTCGTCGGGAATGCGGGCCAGGAGGGGATAAAAATTCGAGGCGGCCTTGCGGGAGGAAAACCGTCCGTCCCAGTGACGGTCGAAGTAGAACTTCTCCCTTTCGTTCCACAGATTTCTGTTGATCAGGGTCCGCATCTGCTCGTACTCGTTTTGGAAGCGCTCCTGATCCGTCCGGATGTTGAGGATGTTGGCGATCTGAGCCAGGCACCAGGCGTCCAGGGCGTAAAGACAGTTGAGGTCCAGGCAGTTCATGGTCATTGTCCCCGCGGCCTCGCTGAATCCCGCCACGTCCCAGTTGGGCAGGTCGTCCTGTCCGGATTCCCACATGGCGCGCTGTTTCCCATCGGCGTCCTTTTCCCAGGCGGGAGCGTTCAAGGCGACAAGGTCCCGGTCGCTGCCCCATTCCAACAGGCCGTCCCCATTGCCGTCGCGGCGGGCCTGTCCGTTGGGCTTTTTTGCTTTCCAAAAGGCGTGCCAGCTTTTCAGCGGCGGGTAGCAGGATTTCAGGAAGGCGATGTCGCCGAACCTCTGGAAAAGCTTGAGCACGACATAAGCGCCCACCGGAGGCTGGGACCTGTCGGGGGTTCCCGAAAACCGCCCTCTCCAGTTGGGGATGTTGCCGTTCGGATACTGCGCGTCGAGCACCGCCCGGACGATGTCCTGGGCGTGCTTCTCGCTTTCAAGAGCGGCCTCCAAGGCGTTGAAGAAGGAGTCCCATTCGAAGATCGTCCAGTGATCTGGAGACCCGTCCGGCTGAGGGAAAATCCACGACCGGCCCGCGGGCGTGTACAGACGGTGGAAATCAGGCTGATAAAGCGTCATCCAGAAAATGTTGTTGGTGATGGACTCCGCAAGTCTCCGGCCCGGCCCCGTGACCCGGACCCGTTTTTTCTGGTAGCGGTCTTTTTCTTCCTGAAGAATGTTGGCGATGGCCTTCCGATTTTGATATCGATAGATGCGGTTGGCAAGTTGCTTGGGATCGTCCATCACCCCGGCGACGAAAGAAACGCTCCTCTCTTTTCTCAACGGGAAGGACAAGGTCAGGCGTTCGGTCTCCGTATTCGCCGTTCCGGGAAGGCCCTGGCGGTCGGACCAGAAAAGATAGTGGTGGACCCGGGAATCCTTCGCTTCCCCCTGCACCCGTCCGTCGGCCAAAATCCGGTAGCGGGCCTTGGCGTTCCAGGGAACGTAATGAACAATCTGAAGGTCGATGTAAGCCGGTCCGCTCACCCGGCCGACGATCACATTCTCGTTCACCCGGGACCATTCCAGGGTCAGGGTGTCCCGGGACCGGGAGGGCTTGATCAGAATGGGGGTGTTTTTGCCCAGGCCGAAAGGCAGGTTCATGTCGAAGGCCACGCGGGCATACTGTCCGTCGGGCGAATGAGGCCCCACTTCCGAGACAAGGTAAAAAAGCTCCTGCCCCTCGGCCGTCGCTTTCTCGTTTTCGGCCTTCAAGTCGCGTTCTTTTTTCTCCACCCTGATTTGGAAGGCGAAAATCGTGTCCTGATGGGGGGCGAAGACAAGCCCGGCCCAGGCGGGCGCATGCAACGCCCCGGCGGCCGTTTCTTTCCAGGGATAATAGACTTCCCCCTTGATCAGCGGAATTCCGAGCAGCAAACCGAGGCTGAGACTCAGGAAGCGCCTGACGCGATGTGTCATGTCTTTGACCGTTTGGTCATCATATCAAAAGCCGCAGCGCGCCGGCAACACGCTTGTCCTCGATCGGAGCGGTCGCGCCGTTCCCTAAGTGACCAGAACGCGGATCCGCAGGAAATCTTTATACAGTCCCCTTCTCAAAATGTCGTCCATCTCTCGGAAAAGCCGCTCGATCTCGTCTTCGGAATTGTAAAAATGGGGGCCGATCCGCATGAGGTCGGGCTCGCCGGGGCCTCCTCTCCGGTAATCCGTTTTGACGCCCCGGACCTCGAGGGCCAGTTTCACGGCCAGGGCGTGAGGGACATGAAAAGCCACGTGCCCCGCGCGCCGCCGATCCTCCCCCGGGGTCAAAAGGCGGTATCCGCGCTCCCCGGCCCGCCTCAGGATGCGCGTCGTAAGTTTCAAGGATTTTTTTCGGATTTGTTCCAGGCCGATGCTCTTAATCATTGCCAGCCCCGCCCGGGCGGTGTAGAGGCAGGGAACGGCGGGCGTTCCGGACTGGAAACGCCGGCTGTCCCCGGCGAACGTCATGCCGAGGTCGAAATGGAACGGATGACGGTGCGCCGTCCAACCCGTCAGCGCGGGGCGGGAACGGCGGGCGATTCCGGGCCGAACGTAGAGGAACGCCGTCCCCGGACCTCCGCACAGCCATTTCAGGCATCCGCCCACGTAGAAATCCGCGCCCAGCTCCCGGACATCGACGGGGATCGCGCCAGGGGCATGATAGCCGTCGATCAGGGACAGCGCCCCTTTGCGCCGCGCCTGCCGGCAGACGGCTCGAATGTCCTGAATGAAGGCCGTTTTGAAATGAACGTGCGACGTGGCCACAAAAAGCGTCCGGTCGTCTATGGCCTCGAGCAGGGGTCCGGGATCGAAGGCCTCTCCGCGGCTCGGAACGATGACCGATTTCCAACCCAAGGCCCGGCTGATTTCCCGGACGGCGTATATCATGGACGGGAAATCCTGGTCGCTGAGAACGATCTTTGTCCGCCCGCTCCTTGCCTCCGTCCGGAATCGCGTGGACAAAGCCGTCCAATGGGCTTGAGTGGCGTTGGTCATCATCGTCACCGTGCCCGGCCGCGCCCCGATGATTCCAGCCACCAAGTCGCCGACTTCCTCCCCCAAGTTCCACCAGGTTTTCTCCCAGGCCGTCACGCCTTCGCTTTTCCAGAGTTCGTAAAAGGCCCGGAGCTCGGCTAAAGCCCCGCGGGGGACGGCGCCCATGGAATTGCTGATGAGGTAAACTCCCCGTTCCAGAGTCGGGAATTGGTTTCTGATCCGTTTCCAATCCCGGTCGAGCCGCCATCCTCCCTTGGACCGGGAACGGTCAAAGGCGCGACGCCGTCTGGTCACCCTGTCCGCGTTGAGCCGAGACGAGGCGCGAGGCGAAGGGCGGGAGGCCTTCATCGCTTGCTGAAGAGATTGAGGACGGCCACGAACAAGGCCGAGCCCATGACGGCCCAGACGACGGGGAAAGGATGGCCCCCGAAATTCAAGGTCCAGAATCGCGGCAGATGGAGCTGCTGGGCGATATAGGTTCCGATGACGGCGCCAATGAATCCCAGAGCGATCGAGGGAAGGCATCCCGTGTTGCGCCTTCCGGCCAATCCGGCGCCGATGGAGCCGGTGATCGAGGCGATGAGCAGCATGACGAGAAAGGAAAATAGGCCCACGTGTTCCTCCTCAGCCTAGAAATGAAAGGCCAGCCCCCCGACGGCCTGGAGCGAGCCGAGGTCCGCGGCGAATTCCCTTTCGGAGACTCCGAAATTCATGTCGCGGATCGTGGTTGTGGCGGTCGTCCGGAACAGGAGACAGCCTCCCTGAACAAAAATCATCAGCTTTCGGGTCGGATTAAACGAAAATCCTCCGGCAAGATGAAGCGCGGCGCGGCACGGAAAACTCTGGCTGATACGAACTTCGGGAATGGTGATGGCATCCTCCCTGAGCCGGGCGAATACGACTCCGCCCCCCCCGGCGAGGTAAGCGGACCACCTCGCGCCCAGGGCGAAATTACGGCGGACGAAAACGAGAAAGGGCGTGAGCGTCAATTCTCCCGGAAGAATCCCGTCAACCTCGCCGCGGCTGACAATCCTGGCGTATTGGAAGTGGACGCCTAGACGGGTTCGCCGGGCCAAGGGCCAGGTGAGACCGAAACCCGTGACCGCATTCCGTTCCAAGGAATCCGGAACGGGAAAAATCGCTCCGCCGAACACCTCCCCATCAGCCGTGCGGATTTCGGCCGCCGCCCGGACAACGAAGGTCAAGACGCAAAAGAACACGAGACGGAACCGGAAGACCTGGGCATTCATGTGAAACATTATCATGTCCGAAAACAGGCGGTCCTGTCAAAAAGAAATTGGCGGCGGGAACATGCTATACTGAAAAACCATGAGTTCCATCCCGACTCCGGCCGCTCGCGGCCGATGGCTGAGGCGCCACTTCGATTCCCGCCGTGGGGAAATGGTCCGGCTTCTCGAGACGCTCGTCCGCATCGAGTCTCCCACCGGCGATAAGATCGCCGTCGAGAAATGCGCATCGGCGGCCGTCTCCTTTTTGCGCCGCGCGGGATTGAGCGCCCGACGCATTCCGGCCGCGTCGATCGGCGACCTGTTTCTCGTCGACCTGAAAACGAAGAGCGCGCCGCGCGCGGCGAAACCCCTGCTCCTCCTCGCCCACAGCGATACGGTCTGGCCCGTGGGCACTCTCGCCCGAAGGCCGTTCAAGAACAAGGGGGGAAGAATCTTCGGGCCGGGAGCGCTGGACATGAAGGCCGGGTTGGTCCAGGCCTGTTTCGCCCTGCAGGCCATCCGTCGTCTGCGCTTTGAGCTCCGCCGGCCCGTCCGGCTTGTCATCAACTCCGCGGAGGAAACCGGGAGCCCGATATCCTCCCGGATCATCCGGGCCCAAGCCTCGTCCTCCGAAGCGGCGCTGTGTCTCGAACCAAGCCTTCCGGGCGGAGCGCTGAAAATACGGCGCAAGGGCCGCCTCGTCCTCTCTCTTGAAACACGGGGGAAAGCGGCCCATGCCGGATCTCCTCGGTCGGGCGTGAATGCCCTCGAGGAGCTTTGCCGCCAGCTCCTCGGGCTGCGCCGCCTGCGCCGCGGTGGGACGACGGTCAATTTCGGTCGGGCCGAAGGAGGCCGGGCGGCGAACGTCGTGGCCGACCGTGCCGCGGCCGTCATCGATGTCCGCTTCTGGAGGTCGGAGGACAAAATACGGATTCTGGAAGCCCTGTCCCGGGTCAAGCCCTTCCTGCCGGGCGCCCGTGTCTCCTACCGTGTGTTGAGCGAAACTCCTCCCCTGGAAAGGACGGAGTCGTCCCGGCGCCTCTTCCGGCGAGCCCGGCGTCTGGCCGCAGGCATGGGAGTGCGTTTGACGGCCGGAAAAACGGGCGGCGGTTCGGACGCCTCCCTCGTCTCCGATCTCGGCCTTCCCATCCTGGACGGCCTCGGTCCGGACGGAGAAGGCATCCACGCCGAAAACGAGCATGTCCTCCTCTCGTCCCTTGTCGAGCGGACTGCGTTCCTGACCGTCCTCCTGCTCGAATTGTAATTTCTATTTGGAAGGGAAATCCACCAATCTTCGATAGAGCCTGATCTCGTTAGATAATTTTGATTTTCTTGTATGTTTCGAACCTCGAAGAGACCGCGGGGGAGGGCTGAGGCGACATGCGCGCTTCAGCAAGGAAGCGACGGGTTTCGAAGGGTATCCGGCATATTCTTGCCGGCTTGCTGAGCACAACTCCCCGAAGGGGAGCGTATTGCGAATCAGACTGAGAAATCCGGAGCTTCCGCGGCGATTGGAACCGCGCCAGGCGTCGAAGCCCTTCCCCGCGGTCTCTATGGCGGCCTGCATTTTCAGATCGTTTGACTGAACTCGACTGTTTTGGTAAGAATAGTGACGGAGTGAATGTTCGGCACGACGGCCATGATAAAAAAGTCCTACCTCCTCTCCCCCGGCCCGACCCCCCTCCCGGAGGATGTGCTGGCCGCCTCGGCCGAGCCGCTTATCCATCACCGCACGCCTGAGTTCTCGGCCCTGTACCTGGAAGTCACGGACGGCCTAAAATACGTTTTCGGAACCAATGAGGACGTCTACATCCTGGCTTCTTCGGGCACGGGAGCCATGGAAGCCGCCGTGGTCAACATTCTCTCCCCGGGAGACAAGGTCCTTTCCCTGAGCGGAGGAAAATTCGGGGAGCGCTGGGCCCATATTTGCCGGGCTTACGGCCTCGATGTCCGGGAAATCGTCATGGAGTGGGGGCGCGATTTCTCCAAAGAAAGGCTCGAAGCCGAGCTTAAAGCCTTTCCCGGCGTGAAGGCCGTGTTCGCCACCCTGTCGGAAACATCCACGGGGGCTTTATACGATATCCGGGGATACGCGGAGGCGGTGTCCAAAACGGAGGCTCTTCTGGTCGTGGACGGCATTTCCGGCCTGGGGGCCGCCCCCTGCCCCATGGAAGAGTGGGGAATCGATGTCCTGATCTCCGCTTCCCAGAAGTCGTTCATGACGCCTCCCGGGCTGGCCTATATCTCCCTCAGCCCCAAGGCCTGGCGGGAAGCAGAAAAAGCCGCCCTTCCCAGGTTCTATTTCGACGTCAGGAAGGCGAAAGCAAGCCTGGCCGACAAAACCTCGCCTTGGACACCGGCCATTTCCCTCGTCGTCCAGCAGGCCAAGGCGTTGGCTCGAATCAGGTCCCTGGGACTCGAACGCCTGATCGAGCATCACCGCGTCCTGGCCGAAGCGACGCGGGCCGGCGTCGGCGCCCTGCGCCTTGAGCTTTTCGCCGAGAGGCCGGGGAACATCTTGACCGCGGTCAAGGTTCCGGCCGGGGTGGACGGCCGGCGGCTGGTGAGGACCATGCAGTCCAAATACGGCGTCTATATCGCCGGCGGCCAGGGCCCTTACAAGGACAAGATCTTCCGCATCGCCCATTTGGGCTACATGGGCGGTTTCGATGTCCTGACCGGCCTCTCGGCTCTGGAAATGACGCTTTCGGAATCGGGCTATTCCCTTCGGGCCGGAGAAGCTCCGGGGGCGGCCCAAGATGTTTTAAAGGAGAATTGGACATGAAAAAAATTCTGCTGGCCGACTCCTTGGACAAGGAAGCGACGGAGAAACTGAAGGCCATCCCCGGTTTCGAAGTCGTCCAGAAAACGGGCATGGACGAGGCCGAGCTGGTCAAAACCGTCCCCGGCTTCAACGCCGTCGTCGTCCGCAGCGCGACCAAGATCACCCGCAAGGTCATCGAGGCCGCCCAAGGCTTGGAACTCATCGTCCGGGCGGGCATCGGCCTGGACAACATCGACGTCGCCGCGGCCAAGGACAAGGGCATTGCCGTGGCCAACACTCCGGCCGCCACCTCGATCTCCGTGGCCGAGCACACCTTCGGGCTGATGCTGGCCGCGGTCCGGAAGCACGGCCAGGCCAATCTGTCGATGAAAGCGCACAAGTGGGAGAAGAAGCTCTTTTCCGGCACGGAGCTCTACGGCAAGACCCTGGGGCTCATCGGCTGCGGCCGCATCGGACTGGAAGTGGCCCGCCGGGCCATCGCCTTCGGCATGAAGGTCCTCGCCGCCGACATCATCGACATCAAGTGCGACCTGCCCGTCACCCAGGTCCCCCTGGACGAACTTCTCGGCCAAGCGGACATCATCTCCCTCCACCTGCCCAAGACCGAGCAGTCGAAGCACATGATCGGCGCCTCGACGTTCGTCAAAATGAAGCCGGGCGTCGTCCTGGTCAATGCCGCCCGCGGAGGAGTGGTGGATGAAAAAGCGCTGCTTGACGCCCTGAATGAGGGACGGATTCGGGCCGCGGCCGTGGACGTTTTCGAGAAAGAGCCGGTCGAAGATTTCGCTCTCGTGGATCATCCCCATGTCATCGCCACGCCCCACATCGGCGCCGCCGCGGAGGAAGGCCAGAAAAGGGCCGGAATGGAGGTGGTGCGCATCCTCGAGGAAAAACTCGCCGCCTAGAGCGTCACCGCTTGCCGAGGCCGGACGACGTCCGGCGGGAGTGAGCGCCACGGCCGGAAGGACGGCTCTGAAAATCGAAAGAAGGAATTTTCCAATGAACGAATCCCGCAGCCGGATCCACTATTTCGACAACAACGCCACGACGCCCCTCGATCCCGAGGTCGCGGCGGTCATGGCCGAATTTTTAGGCCGCCATTTCGGAAACCCATCCTCTCTGTATCCGATCGGCCGCGAAGTCAAGGATCTGATCGACGAAGCGCGCCAGGAGGTGGCTTCGGCGGTGGGAGCAACGCGCTCGGAGATCGTCTTCACCGGCTCGGGAACGGAATCGGACAACTTCGCTGTTCTGGGAGTGCTCGACGCCCATCCGGACAAGAAAGAAATCGTCGTTTCCTCGATCGAGCATCCCGCCGTCCTGGAAACCGCCCGTTATGTCGAGCACAAGGGCTATCCGGTCCGGTACATTCCCGTGAACACCGAAGGCGTCATCGACCTGGATTTTCTGAGGGACGCGGTCACCGCCCGGACGGCCCTCGTGTCGGTCATGCACGTCAACAACGAACTGGGAACGATCGAACCCGTGGCCGAGGCCGCCCGGATCGCCCACGAGCACGGGGCTTTGTTCCACACCGACGCCGTGCAATCCTTCGGCAAGCTCGACATCAAAGCCGGCGATCTGGACGCGAACCTGATATCGTTCTCGGCCCACAAGATCTACGGCCCCAAGGGCGTGGGCGCTCTCTTCATCCGCAAAGGAACGGACATCCGTCCCTTCCTTCACGGCGGACACCAGGAGCGCGGCCTGCGGGCCGGGACGGAAAACACGGCCGGCATCATCGGTTTCGGCCGAGCGGCCCGTCTTCTGCGGAGCAAGGGGGCTGAGGACAAAAAGCGCATCGACGCCCTGTCCGACCGCCTGCGCGAGGGGCTGCGGGAGCGCATCCCCAAGATCCGTTTCAACGGTCCTTCGGAGCTCAGGTCGAAAAATACGTTGAACGTCGTTTTCCCCGGCCTGGAAGCCGAAGCCATCCTCCTGGCTCTGGCCACAAAGGGCATCTGCGTCTCGACCGGCTCGGCGTGCAGCGAGGACTCCGAGGAGGTCTCTCACGTCCTGACGGCCATCGGCCTGAAACCTGAAATCGCGCGCTCCTGCATCCGGATGTCTCTCGGACGATTCACCACCGAGGAAGATGTCGAAGCGGTTCTCCGGGAGCTGCCGGAGATCGTGGACAAGCTGCGCGAAATCTCCGCTTTCGACCCTGATGAGGAGGAAGAATGAACATCCTGGAGGCGGCCCAGGAGCGGATCCTGCTTCTCGACGGCGCCATGGGCACGGAGCTCATGCGGGCCGGTCTCGGGCCCGGACAGAGCCCCGACTCCTGGAACCTGGAAAATCCCGAGGCGATCCGGGCCATCCAGTCGCGGTACTACGGTTCCGGGTCGGATGTGGTCGTGACGAACACCTTCGGGGCGACGCCGCTCAAGCTGTCCGCCTACGGCCTCCAGGAAAGCAGCCGGGCGATCAACCTGGCCGGAGTCCGGATTGTGAGGGACATCAGGCCAACGGGCCGATACGTCGGCGGGGACATCGGGCCGACGGGGAAATTCCTCAAGCCCCAGGGCGAGTTCGAGGAATCCCAGTTCGAGGACGCCTTCGCCCGACAGGCCGAGGCGCTGGCCGAAGGGGGAATCGACGTCTTCGTCATCGAAACCATGTATGACCTCCGCGAGGCGCTGTGCGCCGTGCGGGCCTGCCGGAAAATCTCTTCCCTTCCCGTTTTTGCCACTCTGACCTTCAACCGGACGCGCCGCGGATTTTTCACTCTCATGGGCGACAGCCCCGCCCGCTGCCTGTCGGCCCTGGAAGAGGCCGGCGCTTCGGCCGTCGGCGCCAATTGCACGCTGGACAGCTCGGACATGGCCGACCTCGTGGAGGTCATGCGCACCGCGACCCGCCTGCCCCTCATCGCCCAGCCCAACGCCGGACAGCCGCAGGTTGGGCCCGGAGGCGAGGTCGTTTATTCCCAAGGCCTCGAGGATTATGTGCGTTCTTTCCCCCGCATCCTCGACAACGGAGCGCGGATCATCGGCGGATGCTGCGGAACGACGCCCGAAACGATCCGGCGCCTGGCCGGTCTCTTGGAGGACCGGAGAAAGACCGCCCGGCCATGATCATCGTCGGCGAGCGCCTGAATTCGACCCGGACCGAAGTCCTGGAAGCCCTGCGCCGGCGGGACGGCGAGTGGCTGGCCGGCGAGGCGGTGAAACAGCAAGAAGCGGGCGCCGCGTTCATCGACCTCAACTGCGCCGCCCTTCTGGACGGGGAAATCGACGCCCTGAAAAGACACATCCCTCTTCTCCAGGATCGGCTTCGCGTCCCTCTGTCCGTCGATTCCCCCAATCCCGAGGCTCTCGAAGCCGGCCTGAGGCTGCATCGGGGACGTCCCCTCCTCAATTCCCTCTCCGGAGAGTCGAAAAGGCTCGAGGCGCTCCTGCCCCTCATTGGAGAGTTCAAACCCCGAGTCATCGCTCTGTGCCTGGACGACTCCGGGCTTCCGGAAACGCCGGAGAAATCTCTGGCCGTCGCCCGCCGGCTGGCCGATCTTCTCCTCGAGCGCGGCCTGGCCCCTGAAGACGTCTTCCTCGATCCGCTCGTCCGCCCCGTGGGGGTCGATCCCGGCTCCGTCCGTCGATTCCTCAAGGCGCTCGAAATGATCAAGATCGGCCTGGCCGGGTTCAAGACGATCGCCGGGTTGAGCAACGTCTCTTTCGGCATGCCCTCCCGGCGCCTGCTGAACAGGACGTTCCTCGTCCTGTGCCTGGAACGCGGACTGGACGCGGCCATCTTCGACCCCTTGGACAAGGAGCTCATAGACGCGCTGTCCTCGTCCGAAACGTTGCTCAACCGCGAGGGAGCCGTGCGCGCCTTTCTTCAACGCGCGCGCGCCAGGAAATCTCCGCCGCCGCGGCCGGACCGCGCCTGAATATTTCCGCTGGGGACGGAACGCCGCGCCGGCAGGACTCCCCTATTTCAAGATGCCCCTCTTTTTCAGCTCCTCGAGATAGGACGCTCTCACTCCTCGGAAGAAATCATGATATTCCGGCCGCTTGAAGTCCGGATACGTCCAGTCCAGGACGCGGACTCCGGCTTTGGAGAACAAAAGCTCCAGGTGGGCGTAGATTCCGTCTCGAAGCGGAATCCGGTGCGAAAAATCCTTGGCCGTGGCCATGATGAGAGCGGCCCGGCTCAGGTATCCCGGGTCGATGTTGGCCGGACGCGCCGCCGCGCCCCGCTCCCGCCTGATTTTCTCCTCGAGAGCATTCGTCCGACCCTTGATGTCCGGCAACTCCTCGGGGGAGCGCAAGGTCACGAAACCGACGAAAACGCGCTTCAGAGGGCCGGAACCCATCTCCCGCCGGTAATAATCCGTCAGGTCGAAATCGAAGACCGGGCTCCGGGCGTCGATTTCCCCGAAAAGTTCCCGCAGTCCCCTGTCCGCCCTCTCCCTCGCCTCCTCTTCCGAGAATATCAGGCCGGCGATGAGCTTCACGGGCGGGAAGGAACGGGGAACGGCCATGATTCTATTTTACCAATTTTCAAGCCTTGCTACCCGGCAAGATAGAAAAAGAAGATTGATGGGCCTGAGATGATATAGGCTCCAACGGCAGGCTTTTTTGAAGTGCGGCCTCATGAGGCCGCACTTCAAAGCGGCGACATGTCGCCGCATTCCAAAACGAACCGCCCCTGGCGCCTCAGCCCTCCCTCCCCGGCTCTTTGCGGTTCATTTATCGGCAGAAAAACTTGATAGCCTAACCGGTTTGACCAAAACGACATTTCCCCCCTTGTGTCTTCCTTGGAGAAACTTATGGGCAAAATGCCGAAAGCGCACCTGGGCGGCGGGGCATTTGACCGCCCATCCGGCCTGGCTTATAATCCCCCCGTCATGAAGTGGGTTTACATCGAGGACATCGCCGCCTACGCCGGGCAGAGCGTTGAGATCCGCGGCTGGGTCTATAACAAGCGCTCGAGCGGCAAGGTCCGCTTCCTTCTCGTGCGCGACGGCACGGGAATCCTCCAGGCCACGCATTTCAGCCAGCGGAAGGACGATCCCCTGTTCGCCAAGCTCGACGGCTTGACCCAGGAGTCGTCGGTCATCGCCCGCGGCCTCATCCGCGAGGACAAGCGCGCTCCGGGCGGATTCGAACTCGTTCTGGAGGACATCGACGTCCTTCAGGTGGCCCGGGACTATCCCATCACTCCCAAGGAACACTCGACGCCTTTTCTGATGTCCAACCGCCATCTGTGGCTCCGCTCCCAGAAGCAGCACGCCGTCCTCGAGGTCCGGGCCGAGGTCATCCGAGCCATCCGCGGCTTTTTCGATTCCCGGAAGTTCCGGCTCATGGACACGCCCATCCTCACCCCCAGCGCCTGCGAGGGGACGACGACGCTGTTTGAGACCCAGTACTTCGACCAGAAGGCCTATCTCAGCCAGAGCGGACAGCTGTACAACGAAGCGACGGCCATGGCTTTCGGCAAGGTCTACTGCTTCGGCCCGACGTTCCGGGCCGAGCGCTCCAAGACCCGCAAGCACCTCATCGAGTTCTGGATGGTCGAGCCCGAGGTGGCCTTCGCCGATCTCGAAGACATCATCGAGCTCGGCACGGATTTGGTCGTGTTCATCGTCGGCCGAGTCCTCGAGCAACGCCGGCGGGAGCTTGAAATCCTGGAACGCGATGCCGCCCCCCTGGAAAGGGTCCGCAAGCCCTTTCCCAGGACAACCTATGAGGAGATCGTTCCCCGGCTCAAGGAAAAGGGCTCGGCCCTTAAGCCGGGCGAGGACCTGGGCGCCCCCGAAGAGTCGCTGCTCGCCCAACTGTTCGACACGCCGGTGTGCATCACCCATTTCCCGGCGGCCATCAAGGCTTTCTACATGCAGCCCGATCCGAAGAGACCCGATCTTGTCTTGGGCGTCGATTTCATGGCTTCCGAGGGATACGGCGAAATCATCGGCGGCGGGCAGAGAATCCACGATCCCGACCTCCTGGAGGAAAAGCTGAGCGAGCACAACCTGCCCCGGGAATCCTACGCCTGGTATCTCGACCTCAGGAAGTTCGGCACCGTGCCCCACTCCGGGTTCGGCCTGGGAGTCGAGCGCATGGTTTCCTGGATGTGCGGTATCAAACACATCCGCGAAACAATCCCCTTCCCTCGGCTATTGTACAGAATCTACCCGTAATTGTGCGCTCCGCGTCGGCCCCGCTTCTAGAATCCCTCACCGGGACGCAGGGCCGGGGCGGAGTGTTGAGGGAATCGTGACCGCGCGCGGGAAAAAATCCATCGCCCTGGTGAGCCTCGGCTGCGCCAAGAATCTTGTGGACAGCGAAGTCATGCTGGGCGTCCTGCGCCGGGCCGGACACCGCGTCGGCGCCCCCGCCGAGGAGGCCGATGTCCTCATCATCAACACCTGCGGATTCATCCGTCCGGCGCGCGTCGAGGCCGAGAGAGAGATCCGCCGCGCCCTGAGGCTCAAGCGTCGCCGGCCCCGGCTTAAGGTCGTCATTGTCGGATGTTACGTCGAGCGATCGCGGTCCGAGCTGGCGCGGCGTTTCGTGGGAGTGGATGCCTGGCTGGGTGTGAGGTCGTTCGACCGCATCGACCGAGCCGTCGAGGGCCGGAGAGTCCGTCCCGGCCCGAGAACGTTCCTCTGTTCCCATCTCAGTCCGCGCCTCGTTTCCACCCCCCGGGGTTGGGCGTACGTCAAGATCTCCGAGGGGTGCTCTCACGGCTGCGCCTTCTGCGCCATACCGGCCATCAAGGGGCCGTATCGCTCCCGGACTCCGGCCTCCATCGTGCGCGAAGTCCGGCGCCTCGCCGACCTGGGCGTCCGCGAGATCAACCTCATCTCCCAGGATTCGTCGTTTTACGGCCGTGACCTCGGCCTCAAACACGGACTGGCCCTCCTCCTGGACTCCCTGTCGTCCCTGCCCGGACCGGAATGGATCCGGGTGCTGTATCTCTATCCGGGCGAAGTCGGACGCGATCTTCTCGAGGCCATGAAATCTCCCAAGGTGTGCGCCTATTTCGACCTCCCCTTTCAGCACGCCGCCCCGACCATCGTGAAAGCCATGAGGAGAGGATTCGACGGGGAACGGGCGCTCCGCCTGGTGCATCAGATCCGCGAGGCGCTCCCGGAGGCGGTTTTCAGAACCTCGCTCATCGTCGGTTTTCCCGGAGAGGGCCGGCGCGAGTTCGAAATCCTAAAATCCTTCGTCCGCCGGGCGCGTTTCGACCATCTGGGCGTGTTTGTTTATTCTCCCGAGAAGGACACTCCGGCCTTCGCCCTGGGCGATACGGTTTCCGAGGCGGGAAAAAAAGATCGGCGCGGGGAACTCATGTCCCTCCAACAGGCGATCTCTTTGGAAAAAAACCGCGTCCGAGTCGGACAGCTCATGGACGTGCTTATGGACACAGCGGCCGCGGGAACGCCCCTGACCCTCATCGGCCGGGCGCGCTTCCAGGCGCCCGAGGCGGACGGAATCATTCGACTCCGGGCCCCGGAAGAGTCCTCCCGCTTGCTGAACACCATCCGCCGGGTTGAAATCACCGGCGCGGGCGCGTATGATTTGCGCGGACGTCTTGTGGAATGAGCCTTGTCGCCGCCATCTACGCCACGTTTTTCGGGTTGGGTTTCGTCCCCCTGGCGCCCGGAACGGCCGCCAGCCTGGCGGTCGCGCTGCTCTACAAATTTTTCCTTTTCAAACTGACCTGGCCGGTTCAAGCCGGGCTCGTCCTTTTTCTGTTTTTGAGCGGCGTGCCGGCCGCGACCTCCACTGCCCGACGGCTCGAACGCAAGGATCCCCGCCCGGTCGTCATCGACGAGGCCGCGGGACAGCTGGCGGCGCTGATGCTCGTGCCTCCGGATTGGATGTCGGTGGGAATCGCCTTCCTCCTTTTCCGCCTCTTCGACATCCTGAAACCGTTCCCCATACGGAACCTTGAACGCCTGCCGGCCGGTTGGGGCATCATGGCCGACGATATCGGCGCTTCATTCTACTCCCGTCTCGTCCTCCAGGCTTTTCTCCTTGTCATGGGGCTCTGATTCCGATGAAGCGCGTGGAGATCCTGGCCGTCGGCTCCGAACTGCTCACGCCCTTTTTCCAGGACACGAATTCCCTTTTTCTCGCCGAAAGGCTGAACTCTCTCGGTCTCGGAGTTTCGTTCAAAATGATCGTCGGGGACGAGGAGGAAGACCTCGTCCTCAGCCTGGAGGAAGCCGCCCGCCTGGCCGACCTCATCCTGGTCATGGGCGGCCTGGGCCCCACGGCGGACGACAGGACGCGGGAAGCGGCGGCCCGGGTTTTCCAAAGGAAGCTCATCCCCTGCCCCGAAGTCCTGGACCGGATCGAGGACAGGTTCAGAAGGCGCGGCCTGCCCATGCCGGACTGCAACCGAAAGCAGGGGCTCATCATCGACGGGGCCAAGGTCCTGAGGAACGACTCCGGGACCGCGCCGGGTCAATGGATCGAATGGAACGGGAAAATCATCGTCCTTCTTCCCGGGCCGCCCCATGAGCTCAAGCCGATGTTCGATGCTCAAGTCCTTCCCCGTCTTGAGCCTTTCCGACGGGGATACTATTTCCGCAAAATATTGAAAATAACTGGTTTGACGGAATCGGCCGTCGAAGACCTCATGACCGGACTCTACCCCGGCGATCCCTCGCTGGGGGTCACCACCCTGGCCAAGCCCGGCCAGATCGAAATCCATCTTAAGAGCCTCTCGTCCTCGAGTCCGCAGGAAGCCGCGACGCGTTTGAAACCGCTCGAGAGCGCGCTGCTCGCCGTCTTCGGAGAAAACGTCTTTTCGGTCGGAGGAGAAAACCTCGAAGAGGTCGTGGCCTGCCTGTTGCGTTCCCTGAAAGCCACGCTCGCCTGCGCCGAATCGTGCACCGGCGGGCTCATCAGCCACCGTCTGACGAACGTTCCGGGCATCTCCGAGTGTTTCCTGGGCGGCATGACCGTTTATTCCAATCAGGCCAAAACGGAATGGCTCGGCGTGGAGCGTGATGTCCTCGGCGAATCCGGCGCCGTAAGCGCCCGGACAGCCGAAGCCATGGCCGCGGGAATCCGCCGCACGGCCGGCTCGGACTTCGGACTGGCCGTCACGGGGATCGCCGGGCCCGGAGGCGGCACGCCGGAGAAGCCGGTGGGCCTTGTCCACACCGCCCTGGCGTGGGAGAATGGATTCGAAACGGCGCGGAACATTTTTCTCGGAAACAGGGATCAGGTCAAATTCCAGTCGAGTCAAAAAGCGCTGGACATGCTCCGCCGCCGCCTGCTGAAGAGCCGTTCATGAGAACCTTCATCGCCCTGGAGCTCAGCCCGGAAATCAAGTCCGGACTCGACAGCCTGATCAGGCGCCTCGCTTTCCTGACCCGGAACGTCCGTTGGGTGAGGAGCGAGGGGATGCATCTGACCCTGAAATTTCTGGGAGAGATTTCCACGGAGCGGGCGGCAAGGATTGCCGAGGCTTTGCGCCGGGTGGCGGCGCGTCACGCGCCCGTATCCTTCTCAGTCGCCGGGACGGGATGGTTTCCCGAGCGCTCCCGAAGACCGCGGGTGATCTGGGCGGGAGTGGAAGCCGGCCCGGAACTCGCGGCTCTCCAGAAGGATGTCGAAGAGGAGATGAGAGCCGAGGGCTTTGCGGAGGAATCCAGGCCTTATCATCCCCACCTGACACTGGGACGGGTCAAGGCTCCCGCGAACATGGATGATTTTCTTGACCGGCTGACAAAGAACGCCGACGCGTCTTTTGGCCGCATGACGGCCGAAGGAATCAGCTTCTTTGAAAGCCGGCTTCAACCCGCGGGGGCCGTCCACACCGTTCTCGAGGTCCTGCCCTTCACATGATTATACTGTTCTGTTTGGCCGGCTACATTTTCGGCTCGCTGCCGACCGGATATCTGCTCGTCCGCTGGAGGGAGCGAAAGGACATCCGCACCCTGGGAAGCCGGAGCACAGGCGCGACGAATGTTTTGCGCGCCGCAGGATGGTCCGCGGCCGTGCCTGTTCTGGTCGTCGACTTCGCCAAAGGCTTGCTGCCCGTAGTTCTGGGACGTCTCTGGTTCCCGGAGAACGCCGTCGCTCCGCTGGCCGCCTCGCTGGCCGCGGTGGCGGGGCATTGCTTCTCCCTTTTTCTCGGATTCCGGGGCGGGAAAGGAGTGGCAGTTTCCATGGGCTCCGCCGCCGGGATGGGGTGGGTTCCTTTTCTTTTCTGCCTGGCGGTTTTTGCGGTAGTCATCGCCCTCACCCGCTTCGTGTCGCTCGGATCCCTCGTGGCCCTGTCGCTCTATCCCTTCCTCCGCCTCGCTCTCGGCCACCGGGACGGGATTCCGACCTGGGCCTGGTGGGGAGCGGTTCTGGCCGTCGTCGTCTTCCGTCATCGGGAGAATCTCCTGAGGATCATGTCCGGAACGGAACGGAAGTTCGGCCGGAGAACGGAAGGCGCCGGACAATGAACCTCACGGTGATCGGCGGAGGAAGCTGGGGCACGGCGTTTTCCTTGCTCATGGCCCGGCAGGGGCACGAGGTCCGGCTCTGGGTGCGGGAAACCGTCGTCCTGCGGAGCCTGGAGCGTCGTCGGGTCAACGACATGTTTTTGCCGGGATTCGCCCTGCCGGCCGAAGTCTCCTTTCACCGCGGCCTGGACGACGCTCTTCGCGGATGCGATTTCGCGTTCATCGCCGTTCCCTCCCCATACTGCCGGTCCCTGTACCTCGAGCTCAAGCCCTGGATCCGCCGCCGGCATACGGTTGTCAGCCTGACAAAAGGGATAGAGGAGGGCTCACTCAAACGGATGAGCCAGGTGATGCAAGACGTCTTCGACGCGCGGGAACGGCCGGCGATCGCCGTTCTGTCGGGGCCCAGTTTCGCCCGGGAGGTGGCTTCGGGCCATCCCACGGCCGTGGTCGCGGCCGGGGTCGATCAGGAGACGGCGCTCGCGGTGCAGCGCTTGGCGTCGGGCCCGACATTCAGAGTGTACACCTCTCCCGACCTCGTCGGCGTGGAGATCGCCGGAGCGGTCAAGAATATCATCGCCATCGCCGCCGGAATTTCCGATTCCCTGGGATACGGACACAACGCACGGGCGGCGCTGATCACCCGGGGGCTGGCCGAAACCGCTCGCCTGGGGATGCGCTGCGGAGCGCGCCCGGAAACGTTTTCCGGGCTGGCCGGGCTGGGCGACCTCATCCTGACCTGCACGGGGGACTTGAGCCGTAACCGGAGACTGGGTCTGGAGCTCGGGAGCGGCCGGACGCTTGAGGAGATCACGTCGAGCACGCCCATGGTGGCCGAAGGCCTTCCCAACAGCATGTCGGCCATCGCGCTGGCTCGCCGTCTCGGAGTGGATATGCCCATCGGCGATACAGTGTTCCGCGTCCTTTACAAAGGCCTCGACCCTCAGGACGCGCTCCGGGAGCTCATGTCCCGGAGCTTGAAGGAGGAATAGAATGAAAAAGGCGAAACGATTCCCGGCGGCCGGATTGTGCGCCCTGGTCCTCGGCATGAGCCTGATGGCCTCCTGCGCCTCGGGGCCGGGCGCTAAAAAAAGCAGCGAGAAAGATCCTCGCCACCAGTACAATCTCGGCTTGATTTACCTCAACAACCTCGCAGCGGACGAAACCGCCCTCAACAGGGCCATCACCCAGTTTCAGAAGGCCCTGGCCCTCGACCCGAAGCATTACCTGGCCTACAACGCCCTGGGATTGGCCCACTCCATGAAAGGCGATCTCGTCCCGGCCAGAGCGGCGTTCCAAAAATGCCTGGAGATCCATCCGGCGTTCACCGAGGCCCGGAACAACCTGGGCAGCATTTATGAAGCCCAGGGATTTCTGGACAAGGCCGAAACGGAATACAAAAAAGCCTTGGCCGACGAAACCTACGCCTCCCGTCAACTTCCCCTCTACAACCTCGCCCGGATGGCTTACCGGCAGGACAAGGCTCAGGAGGCCTTGGATTACGTGGACCGGGCCCTGCGACATGATCCCCGCATGGCCATGGGCCACAACCTCAAGGGAATGATTCTCGAGAGGCTGGAGGATGGCGAGGGGGCCCTGGTCAGCTTTGAGAAAGCGGCGCGTCTCGTGCCGGAGGACATGAGCCTGCAGTTCAATGTCGGGCGCCTGTGCGCGAAAACCGGGAGACTTGAGCGGGCCAGAGAAATCCTGGCCGCCGTTCTTGAAAAATCCGACGACTCCGAGCTGAGAAAAAGGGCTTCCGAAGCCCTCGCCGCGCTCAAGTCGCCGTGAACGTCCTTTTGTCCGAGGGCGTCAGGTGCCTTCCTGCCACTCGGCCAGGTAGCGCTTTTGTTCGGGCGTCAGGACGTCGATGGCCAGCCCCATGGTCTTGAGCTTCAAGGCGGCGATCTGCCCGTCGATCTTTCCCGGGACGGGATAGACTTTCTTCTCGAGTTTTCCCCCGAAACGGACGAGATGGGCGACGCTCAAGGCCTGATTGGCGAAGCTCATGTCCATGACCATGGCCGGATGGCCTTCGGCGGCGGCGAGGTTGATCAGCCTTCCCTCGCCCAGGAGGTGAACCCGACGGCCGTTCCGGAGGGTGAACTCCTCGACGAACGGCCGGATCTTTCTCCTCTTTCGCGAGGCGGCCTTCAAGCCGGGGATGTCGATCTCGACGTTGAAATGGCCGGAGTTGGCGACGATGGCGCCGTCCTTCATGCGCAGGAAATGCTCGCGGCGAATGACGTTTTTGTTTCCGGTGACGGTGATGAAGACGTCGCCCTTCGGCGCGGCCTCCTTCATGGGCAGACAATCAAATCCGTCCATGACGGCCTCGATGGCCTTCAGGGGATCGACCTCGCAGACGGTCACCCTGGCCCCGGCGCCCTTGGCCCGAATGGCGATCCCCCGGCCGCACCAGCCGTAGCCGGCGACAACGAAGTTCATGCCGGCCAGGAGGATGTTCGTCGCCCTGAGGATGCCGTCCAGCGTGCTCTGACCCGTTCCGTAGCGGTTGTCGAAAAAGTGCTTCGTCTTGGCGTCGTTGACGGCGACGATGGGATAACACAGGACATTCTTTTCCGCCATGCTCTTCAACCTGATGACGCCCGTCGTCGTCTCCTCCGTGCCGCCGATGACTTCCTTCAGGAGCTGCCGGCGGCGGGAATGGAGAGTGCTGACCAGGTCGGCGCCGTCGTCCATGGTGATGTGGGGCCGGATGTTGAGAGCCTGGTTGATGTGGCGGTAGTAAGTGGCGTTGTCCTCTCCCTTGATGGCGTAGACCCGGAGGCGGTCGTAACGCGCCAGGGCGGCCGCCACCTCGTCCTGAGTGCTCAAGGGATTGGAGGCGGTGAGGGACACGAGCGCCCCACCGGCCTGGAGGACCTTCATCAAGTTGCCCGTCTCGCTGGTGACATGAAGGCAGGCGGCGATGCGGACGCCTTTCAACGGCTTCTCTCGGGCGAACCGGGCTTCGATCGATTGGAGGACCGGCATGGTGCGGGCCGCCCATTCCATTTTCAGGCGTCCGAGGGACGCGAGGCTCAAGTCTTTGACATCATGGTTCATTGGATTCTCCACGCCGGGACGGCCGGCGTTTTTTCCGCCCGCCTGCAGTCCCGAGAATCCTGTCTAATACCACATCCTCCCCGGGAATGCAAATGCCCCGCCCGTTTGCTTTCCCGATTTCAGGTGTGCTATGAATAAATGACTCGGACAATTCATTGAGAATTTCAGCGCCGCCAAGAACGATTCATCGCTTGACCGCGGGTTTTTGGATTCTTTTCCTCGGCCTCGTCTCGCCGCCGCTTCGGGCCTCGCTGAACATTCCGGTGTCCCATTATCAGCTCAAAAACGGCCTCCAGGTCATCCTCTCCGAAGACTTCACTCTGCCCTTGGTCGGCGTCGCCGTGACCTACAGGACCGGATCCCTTCATGATCCTCCGGGAAAAGCGGGGCTGGCCTATCTCCTCGAAAATCTGATGTTTCTCGGCTCGAACAACGTGGGCCAGATGCAGCACATCGGATACATCACCCGGACGGGCGGGGCGCTGAACGCCGCCACGACGCAGGACCTGACGTTCTTCTACCAGACCGTGCCCTCCAACCAACTGGCCCTCGTCCTGTGGCTGGAGTCGGACCGGATGAAATCCCTGCAGATCACTCCGGCCAAAGTGGAATCCGCCAAGAAGGAACTGACGGCCGAGTTGCTTCGCCGGCACAGGGAATCGCCCTTTTTGAAGGCTTTTTTTTACTTCGACCAGATGCTTTTTCCGGATGAGGCGGGCAACCGGCCCATCATCGGCTACGAGGAAAACATCCAAGCCATCACTTTCGAGGACGTCACGGCCTTCCATCGCCGGCACTACGGTCCGCAGAACGCGGTGCTGTGCGTCACCGGGAGCTTCAACGCTCTACATCTCCGGGAACTGGTGAGCCGCTATTTCGAAACCATCCCCCGCAGCAGCGATTCGCGTCCCTCCCCCGCTCCCCCGGTCTACGAAAAAAGCTCCCGGACGGAGATTTCTCCGGCGGCCGGCATTCCGTCGCCGGGGGTCTTTCTCGGTTTCCGGTTTCCTTCCGCCCGTCAAGGCGATGAATACGGCCTGACGCTCATCGACTATCTCCTCTGCCGCGGAAACACAAGCCGGCTGGTGCAGAGAGTCGTCAAACGCGAACGTCTGGCCAACCAGCTCAGCGGGAGCCTGGAAAAAAGAGGAGGCGTGACCGCCTACCGGATGTTCGCCACCAACAACAATGAGTCCCTGGCCCGCCTGTGTGTGGACTCCATTCATTCCGAACTGACCAGGCTGAGGTCCTATTTCATTTCCGAGGATGAACTGGACAAGGCTAAGAACCGGTGGAAGAAAGACAGGCTGGACCGCCTGTCCTCTCTCGCGGACAGGGCTCTTTACCTGACCGAGCAGGCCCTGGACTACGGGGAACCGCGAAATCCCTCGCTGGAGCTCAACCGGGTCATGGAACAAACCCCCCTGAAAATCGCCGGCCTCATGAACCGCTATTTCACCCGGGACAACTGCCTGGTGCTTTATATCCGCAAATGAAATCCCTTGGGATCCGAATATTGGCCGCCGCGCTGCCGACTCTTTGGCTGCTGACCGCCGGCCTCGAGGCCCAGGAGCGTTTTCGGAGGACACCGCCGCCGCCCGAACCCCTTCCGGCGCTTCGGTTGCCGAACATCGAACAGGCCACGCTGTCCAACGGTCTGAAGGTGGCCGTCGTTTTTCGCGACGGCCTGCCGCTCCTCAGCCTGCAGCTCGTCGTCTTCTCCGGAGAGAATGCCTCCCCCTCGGACCTTCCGGGCACCGCCACGGCCGCGGCGCACATGTTTGACCGCAGCACTCTGCGACGGTCCGCCGCGGACATCGAGGGGCTCATCGACGCCATGGGCGGAACCCTCGACGTGACCGTGCAGCAAGAAATGACGATCATCTCCCTGACCTTCCTCGAAGAGCACCTGGACGACGCCTTGCGCCTGGTCTCGGAACGGCTCCTTCAGCCTGTTTTCAGCGAGCCGGACTGGATCGAAGTGCGGCGGGACCTGTCATACTCCCTCCTGCTCCAGGAAGAAGAGCCGGCCTTCATCTCCCGACGTATCCTTTTGCAGCGCCTCTATCACGGAAGCCCCGTTCACGAGCCTCTTCTCGGTTCCGGACATTTCCGGATCATCCGGGCCAGAGACATTGCCGATTTCGCCGACACACACTACCGCCCCAACAACGCGCTCATCGTCCTGGCGGGCAACATCAGTTTCCGGACGGCCACCCGGAAGGTCAGTCATTATCTGAACACCTGGCAGCCCGGTCCCCCGCCCGGCCCCTCCGCCCCGCCTCCCCGGCCCAACTCCGAATTGCGTATTTGCTTCGTCGACATGCCCCAGACCGCGGAAGCGACGATCTGCCTGGGCAACATCATCCCCCCGATTTCCGGGCCGGAATATTTTCCTCTCCTGGTGCTCAATCAAGTTCTGGGCGGAACCCCCCACAGCCGTCTGTTCCTCAACCTCCGGGAGTCCAAGGCCTATGCCTATTATGCCTTCAGCGAAAACCTGTTCTTGGGCTCGCACGGCGTGTTTCTGGTCCGCGCCCGCGTGACGCCCGAAGCCGTGGCGGAAGCCGTCACGGAAATCCTGAGGGAGATCCGGCGCGCCACGGCGGAACGCATCCTGCCCGCCGAAATCGAGCAAGCGAAGTCGTATCTCATCGGCCACTTTCCCCTCTCTCTCGAATCGCCGGAACAGCTCTCCCGTCGGGTGGCCGCCATTCAGGCTTACCGCCTGGGGAGCCGACATTGGGACCGTTACTTGGAGAACATCATGCTCGTCTCCGCCGAAACGGTCCACGCCACCGCCCAGAAGCTTTCCCTGAACACGCCCCTGGTGGTCGTGACCGGAGATCGGTCCCGCCTGCTGGAGCATCTCAGGCATTTTGACAAAATCGAAGTCTATGATAAAAAAGGCGAGCTCCAATACACGCTGGTCAAGGAGAGGTGAAGATGAAGCTGGTGGAATGCGTCCCCAACTTCAGCGAAGGGCGTGACCGGTCCAAGATCGAGGCCATCACCAAAGAAATTCGGGCCGTCGAAGGGGTCAAGCTCCTGGATGTCGACCCCGGCGAGACGACCAACCGCACGGTGGTGACGTTTGTCGGAACGCCCGAGGCCGCGGCCGAAGCGGCCTTCCGGGCCATACGCCGGGCGGCGGAAGTCATCGACATGCGCCAGCACAAGGGGGCGCACAGCCGCATCGGAGCCACGGATGTCTGTCCTTTCGTCCCTCTCTCCGGGACAACCATGGAGGACTGCGTACGTCTGGCCCATGACCTGGGCCGTCGGGTCGGAGACGAGCTGGCCATCCCCGTGTATGCCTATGAAGAGGCGGCCCGGATCCCGGATCGAAGAAATCTGGCCGTCATTCGGTCCGGGGAATACGAGGGCCTGGCCGACAAGCTCCAGGATCCGGCCTGGGCGCCGGATTTCGGCCCGGCGGAATTCAATCCCCGGGCGGGGGCGACAATCATCGGCGCCAGGGAATTCCTGATCGCCTACAACATCAACCTCAACACCCGGGACAGGAAGCTGGCCAACGAAATCGCCTTCAGCCTCAGGGAAACGGGACGTCTGAAAAAAAACGCGCGGGGCAACAAGGTCCTAGACGCCCAGGGCCAGCCGCAGCGCGTTCCCGGGCTGTTCCCTCACGTCAAGGCCGTGGGCTGGTACATCGAAGACTACGGTCAAGCCCAAATCTCCATCAACTTCACGAACTATAAGGTCAGCCCCCCCCATCTTGTTTTTGACGAAGCCGTACGCTTGGCGTCCAAGCTCGGGCTGAGGGTGACGGGCAGCGAATTGGTGGGGCTCATTCCCAAGGAAGCCCTGCTCATGGCCGGGCGCCACTATCTGGAGAAGCAGGGCCGCAGCCCCGGCTTCCCCGAAGAGGAGGTGATCCGCACCGCCGTCCTGTCCCTGGGGTTGAACGACGTCGTTCCTTTCGATCCTCAGAAAAAAATCATAGAGAATCAGCTCGGGGACGACGAAGCCTCTCTCTTGAAAATGGACCTTCGCCGCTTCGCCGACGAGCTGTCCATGGAATCTCCGGCGCCCGGCGGGGGGAGCGTCGCCGCCCTGTGCGGGGCGCTGTCGGCGTCACTGAGTTCCATGGTCGCCCACCTGACCGTCGGCAAGAAGGGCTACGAAAGCGCGCAGCGGGAGGTCAAGCGTCTGGCCGTCGAAGCTCAGGCCCTCAAGGATTCGCTCCTCGAGGACGTCGACCGCGACACACGGGCTTTCAACAAGGTCATGGACGCTCTCCGTCTTCCCAAAAAGACCGATGATCAGGCCGACGAGCGTGACCGCGCCGTGGAGGAGGCCTCCCTGGAAGCCACCCTTGTTCCCCTCGGCGTCCTGGAAAAGAGCATCAATCTTATGAAACTGGCGAAAAAAATCGCTCGGATCGGCAACAAAAATTCATTGAGCGACGCCGGTGTCGCGGGCTTGGCGGCCATGGCGGCCGCCGAGGGGGCCCACTATAATGTGCGCATCAATCTCACGTCGCTGAAAAGTGAAGACACCCGGTCCCGAATCGGCCTTAAAGCCAAGGCCTTGAAGAACAGGGCGGTCAAGCTCGGAACCGACGTTCACCGTCTTATGGACAAGGGACTCCCCCGCCGCTGACTTTCCTGCGCTCCGGGCGGGGCCAAGCGTCAATTCTTCTGAATCCCGCGCAGGGTCATGCTGAGGCCGAAAAGCAGGAAGGAGAGAAGCACGACCGTGGCCGAGGCGGGCAGGTCCCAGACAACCGCCGCCAGGATGCCGCCTCCGACCGAGATCACCGCCGTCAGGGTCGAAAAAATCAATGCCCGGCGAAAACTTGTCGCCACCTGGAGTCCCGCCGCGGCCGGAATCACCAGCAGGGCCGAAACGAGAAGGATGCCGACGATTTTCGTCCCCAGGACAACCGTCACCGCGGCCAATACGGTGAGCAGCACATCGAGTCGTCTGGTGGGCAGGCCCGAGGCGCGGGCCGATTCGGCGTCGAAAGTCATATACATCAGCGGACGACCGGCGACAACGACGGTCAGGATGACCACCGCGGCCAGGCCGGCCGACAGCCAAACCTCGAGAGCCCGGACGGCCAGGATCTCCCCGAAGAGAAATTGAAGAAGCGAAACATTGAATTTGTGAGACAAGGAAACGAGCAGCACTCCGAGGGCCATGCTGACGCTGCTGAAGATGCCGATGGCCGTGTCGCCATAGAGCCCGGCCCGGTCTTTCAGCCAGGAGAGGGCGATCGCCGCCGCCACGGCCGCCCCCAAGGCCACGGGCAAAGGCGCGGCGTTGACCGCCAGGGCCAGGGCCACGCCGGCGAACGTGACATGCGACAGGCCGTGGCCCATCATGGCGTCCTTCTTGAGAACGAGGAAGACGCCCAAGAGGGCGCAGGCCGTCGCAAGAAACACACCGGCCGCCGCGGCCCGTTGCAGAAATCCCATTTCCAGCAGCGTTTCCATGTCTCGGCTCTTTTCCCGCCCTCTCCTCAATGCCTATGGGAAACGAGGTGATGGCCGCCCGAGATCATCTCTTGGAATGCGGCCGAGCGACAGAACTCGTCATGGGAACCGTGGTAGGTCAACCGCTGGTTCAGGCAGGCCACCTTGTTGACGTGCCGGTCCACAATTCCGATATCATGCGTCACCAGAACAATGGTGATCCCCTCCTGGCGGTTGAAACGTCCGAGCCTATCGTAAAAATGCTCCTGGGTTTCAAAGTCGACTCCCGTCGTCGGCTCGTCGAGGAGCAACAGTTCGGGGCGGTTGACCAAGGCCCGGGCGATGAACACCCGCTGCTGCTGTCCTCCGGAAAGACTCCCGATGCGCCGTGATTTCTCGCCCAGCATGCCGACCAGGTCCAGAGCCCGGTCCACGGCCTGTCGCCCGTATCCCTTTCTTCCGAACATTCGCTTTTTCGACGGCCGGAAGGCCATAGACACCGTTTCGGCCACGGAAGCGGGAAAATAGGGATCCACATGCGTGGCTTTTTGAGGAATGTAGCCGATCACGCTCTTCGACTTGCCTTCCGCCGGAGGCTTGCCTTTGATCAAAACGCGTCCCCGCCGCGGTTCAAGAAGTCCGAGGATCAGCCTCAAAAGGGTCGTCTTGCCGGATCCGTTGGGGCCAAGGATGGCCAAAAAATCACCGGGCTGGATATAAAACGTTACGGACTCCAACACCTTCCGCCACCCGTATCCGAACGACAGGTCCTGAACCGAGACGAGCGGCGGCCGTTCACTCACAGCCGAGCCCCCGTCGCAGAGCGGCCAGATTGCCGCGCATGATGGTCAGAAACGTGGCTCCGGCATCCGTTTGCTCCCGGTTCGGGTTGGCGGCCGGGTCCAAGCCGATGAGCCCCGCGCCCGTCTCGCGGGCCAGGACCTCCGCCAGCTTGCGGCTTGAATTCACCTCGAAAAATACGGTCGCCAGGCGCTCCTTGCGCATCCGCTCCACAACGCGGACCATGTGACGGGCGGTGGGTTCGGCGTCGGGGCTCAGTCCGTACAAAGAAACCTGCTCCAGGCCGTAGCGTTCGGCCAGGCGTCCGAAGGCGGCATGGCCGCCCAGAACCATGGTCCGGGTCCGGCACCGGCTGAGTCCTTCCCGGAAGTCCCGATCCAAGCGGCGGAGGTCTTCGACGGTCGTGGCGGCGTTCCTCCGGTACGTCTCGGCGCCCGGCGGATCGAGGGATTCCAGAGCGTCACGAAGGCGAAGAACCATGATTTCCGCCGCCCGAAAATCCAGCCACACATGGGGGTCGGGCGTTTCGTTTTCGACTTTTCCTTCTTCCGGAAGTTCATGGCCGTGCGATCCGCGGGCCGGCAAACCGGCTCCGGCTTCCAGAGCGCATCCCTTGAAAACCCTTTTGTTCTTTAAAAGGACGTCGACCCAAGGCTCAAGTCCCGAGCCCACATAGACGAACAGATCGGCGCGGGAAAGGCTGACGATATCCCGGGGGCGGGGCTGCCAGGTGTGGACATCCGTCCCCGGAGGCAGGAGGAGAACGACTTCCGCTCTTTCTCCGGCGACGCTGCGGGCGAAGTCAAAGAGGGGAAAAATGCTCGTCACGACCCGGGGCCGATCGTTCAAACCCGCTGCGGACGCCGGGCCGACAAAGCTCAGAACAAGGGCGGAGACCACAATCACCCGATTCCCCCGGCGTTTCATCCTCATCTCCAACCTTTCTTTTACATTATATATAAAAAACTTGCCGGCTATCGAGAAATTCTTGAACGGGCTCTTTTTTTGTGTCATAGTGAAAATCCGAAAATCATTTGATTTTTCAGGAGGTCCGCCATGTCAGGAGTTTTCGCCGGGTTGAAACCCGAAAGCCTTTGGAAGCATTTCAGCCGCATTCTCGAAATTCCCCATTGCTCCGGCCGGGAAAAATCCCTGGGGGATTACGTCATCGGCGAGGCCAAGCGCCTCGGCCTCGCCTGGAAGCGGGACGAGGCGGGCAATATCGTTGTCTCCAAACCCGGATCACCTGGGAAAGAAAACGCGGACACCGTCATTCTCCAGGGCCACCTGGACATGGTCTGCGAGAAGAACTCCGACGTCCGGCACGATTTCAGCCGCGATCCCATCGTCGCCGAGCTGAAGGACGGCTGGGTTCAAGCCAAGGGCACGACCTTGGGCTCCGACAACGGCATCGGGCTGGCCGCCGCCCTGGCCGTCATGGAAGACGACTCGCTCGCCCACGGCCCTCTGGAGTTCCTCTTCACCGTCGACGAGGAAACGGGACTGACGGGCGCCCGGAAAATTCAGCCCGGATTCCTCAAAGGGACGAAGATGATGAACCTGGACAGCGAAGAGCTGGGCACGTTCACCATCGGCTGCGCCGGGGGGGCGGACACGGAAATCACTCTCCCTCTGCGCCGCCAGCGGGCCGGAAAGCAGGGACGTTACCTCTTGAAAATCTTCGGCTTCCGGGGAGGTCATTCCGGCATTGACATCCATCTCGGCCGCGCCAACGCCGTGAAGCTCCTGGCCAGGCTTCTCGCCGAGCTCGAAGAGCAGACGCCCTTCCGCCTGGCGGTTTTCGAGGGCGGAAACAAGCACAACGCCATTCCGCGTGAAGCCTGGGCGGAAATCCTGCTCCCCGAAACGCGGGTCGCGGAGGCGCAGGCCCTGCTCATGGAGGCGTTTGACAAAATCAAAATCGAGTACCAGGCCGTGGAAAAGGACGCCGCCTGGTCATTCTCCAAGATCAAATCACGGGGGCAGGACCCGCTTTCCCCCGCCTCTCAGAAATCCCTGATCAGCCTGCTGTTGGCCCTGCCCCACGGCGTTCTGGCCATGCATCCCGAAATCGCCGGCCTTGTCGAGACCTCGAACAACCTGGCCATCGTCAGGCTGAAACCCACCCGGGCGCAGATCACGTGCAGCAGCCGCAGCTCAATCGACTCGGCCCTGCGCGCCGTCCGGCTGATCATCCGGGCCGTGTGCCGCATGGTCGGCGCCAAGCCCCACCAGCCCGAGGGGTATCCGGGCTGGATGCCCGACCTGAATTCCGCCCTGCTCAAGACCATGCAGACCACCCATCAACGGGTCTTCGGCAAGCCGGCTTCAGTCGTCGCCATCCACGCCGGCCTGGAATGCGGGCTGATCGGGGAGAAATTCCCGGACATGGACATGATTTCCTTCGGACCGACCATCCAGCATCCCCACTCTCCCGAGGAGAGGGTGTCCGCCAAATCCGTCGAAGAATTCTGGAATCTTCTCGCCGCGGCCCTGAGCTCCCTGAGTTAGCGGCCGTCCCGGCGGTCCGGATTCCTTTGGAAACAGATTCGATTTCTGGGACTGAAAGGAGACAATCCATGACCTTACGACCGGCACGGAATTTCCTCCTTTTCGCACTGGCGTGGGCGCTGGTCGCCTTCCCCATGAGCTGCAAAAAAAAGAGCGGCCCCGGCTCTCCGTACGCCGCCTCGGCCAAGATCGTCGGCGATCTTCAGATCGTTCACCAAAGCCCGTCCGGGGCCACCGCGGCGCCGCACGAAGCGGAAGCCGTGGTCGTCATCTTCGACCAGCCGATGGTTCCCTTGGAGGCCGTTCCCGAGGGAAAGGGCTCCTCGTTTCTTGGTCTGGAACCTTCGGTTTCCGGGACGTTCCGATGGAAAGGTACGCGCGCCCTGGCTTTTTCGCCCGCCAGGAGGTTCCCCTACGGCTCGGAAGTCCGGGTCACGGTCCCGGCCGGCACGGTCTCTCTGAACGGCTATTCCCTGAAAAAGGACGTCTCCTGGAGTTTCGAGACATACCGCCCCGCCCTGGTCCGGCATTTTCCGCGAGAAGGCCAGACGGGCGTGCGCCTCGAGGAAAAAATCCTTCTCGTCTTCAATCAGGCCGTGGACAGGTCACGGGTCGGTGAGTTCATCTCCCTGATCCAGTTCGATCCGGAAGGAAAAAGCCGGGGAGTCGAGGTCTCTGTCGAACGCCCCACGGCCGAAATCCTCGAAGGCGAAGGGCTGAAAGACGATCCCGGCCGCGTTCTCATCCTCGCGCCTCGCGAGCGCTTCAAGCCGGATCATTCCTACGTCGTCAAGATCAAGTCGGGGCTCCGGGGCGAAGAAGGACCGCTCGGGACGGTTGAGGACGTGAGCTTCATGTTCGAAACCTTCAAAACCTTCAAGTTCCTCGGCGTGTCGCCTGCGGAGAGGTTGAATCCCCAGGAGTCCCTGCGGATCCAATTCAGCAACGAGGTCTCCTACAGGGAATTCGCGGACAAGGCCCGTTTTGAACCTCAGGTCGACATACCCGACTATTACCGGGAATGGGAATACGGCAACGATTTCCTGTGGTTCAACCTGCCCTTCAAGCCCGAGACGGCTTACTCGCTCCGGCTGCCGGCGGGATTGAGCGACGTCTTCGGCAATCCCCTCGGCGAGGAGGTCGAGGTCCGGTTCACCACGGGCTCCCTCAGGCCCGCCCTGCGTATGACCACGGGCCACGGGCTGGTGGAATCCTACGGCAACAAGCTTTATTCCTTCCGGTCCGTCAACCACGATTCGGTGGTCCTGCAGGCCGCCCTCCTCGGCCGCAACGACATCATTCCGGTCTTGAGCACGAACAAAGTGTTCTGGTCGAGCGAAAATTTCCAGCCCCGGGCCGGATTTTATCAGACCGAGAAGACGCTGGCCATCAAGGCTCCGCGCAACGTTCGTCAAACGGTGCCCATCGACTTGAAAGAATTCCTCGCCGGGGACCAGGGCGTCGTCTTCATTCAGCTCGACACCCGCGCCGAGGAAAGATGGGACCGCTATCCCAAAGCCTGTCTCCAGGTCACCTCCCTGGGTTTGTCGGCCAAGTTTTCTCCCGACAACAACCTGATCTGGGTGACCGACCTGCGCACCGGCCTTCCTGCGGCCGATGTTCAAGTCGAACTCCGCGGGGACGCCAACAAAGTCTTGTGGAGAGGAGAGACGGACGACCAGGGACGAGCCGTGACTCCCGGATGGAAATCGCTCGGCCTCAAACCCCGCGGTTCGTATGAGAAACCCCGGCAATGGGTTTTCGCCTCGCGGGGAAGCGACTTGGCGGTACTGTCCTCGGAATGGGGCACCGGGCTCGAGCCTTACGAGTTCGGCATCGACTACGACTACTCCCCGGAGCCCCAATCCTATGAGGGCGCCCTGTTCACCGAACGAGGTATTTACCGAGCGGGGGAAACCGTCCATGTCAAGGGGATCGTGCGCCAACGGGTCAAAGGCCAATGGAAGCTCCCATCGGCGAAAAACGTCTCCTGCACGATCTGGGATTCCCTCGGATCCGAAATTCTCAAGAAAAGCGTGCCGCTCGACGACTTTGGCGCGTTCGCCTTCGATTATCAATCCCGACCCGAGGACGCCCTCGGATATTATCAGATAGCGGCCTCTCTCCCCCCGGAAACCCCGGAACGGGAGCCGTTCATTTTCAATGAAAGTTTTCGCCTCGAAGCCTACCGGCCCGCGGAATTTGAGGTCCACCTTCGCGCCCAGAAGCCGCATTTCGTCTTCGGGGAGGAGTTCACCGCCGATGTGCGGGCCAGTTATCTCTTCGGCGGGGCGATGGCCGGCCAGAAGGTCAAATGGTATCTTCGGCTCAACCCCACGCGGTTCACGCCGCCCGGACATCGGGGTTATGTCTTCGGCAACCAGCTCAGTTGGTGGGAGATCGAAGAGGGGTATGACACCAGCCGCTTGATCGCTTCGGCGGACACGGTCCTGGATACGGAGGGGGCGACACGGGTCAAGGCGCCCCTGGTCGCCGAAAAGGAGAAGGGCTCGGTCATGGCCGTCCTGGAGGCCACCGTCCAAAGCCCCAGCCGCCGATCGGTGTCCAACCGCATTCAGACCGTCGTTCATCGGGGAGAGTTTTCGATCGGCCTCAAGCCGAGCACGACATTCCTCAAGAGCGGAGACGAGCTCAAAGTCTCCGTGGTGGCGGTCCAGCCCGACGGCAAACGGACATCGCAAAAAGTCACGCTCCAATTGATCCGTCGGGAATGGAATTCGGTCCGAAAGGCCGGAGTGGGCGGCCGGTTCGAGTGGGTCTCGGAACGCGTGGACAAGGAAGTGTCCCGTCAGACGGTGAGGACCAAAGCCGAAGCCGTGGAGGCCGTCTTCGTTCCCGACAAGGCGGGCTTCTACGTCCTGGCGGCCGAAGCCGAGGACAGACGCAAAAACACGGTCAGCTCCTCGACCTACCTCTATGTCACCGGTCCGGATTACGTTCCCTGGGAGCGCAGCGACCGCGACATCATCGAACTCGTCGCCGACGCCGAGGAGTATGCGCCGGGCGACAAAGCGGAAATCCTCGTCAAGTCTCCCTACGAATCGGCCAAGGCCTTGGTGACCGTGGAACGCGAGTCGGTCCTGGAGCACAAGGTCGTCGACATCCGGGGCAGCCTGGGACGGATTTCCATCCCCATCAAGTCCGAATATCTGCCCAACGTTTTCGTCTCCGTTCTCCTCGTTCAGGGACGGGACGAGGCGTCCCGTCCCGGCGGCAACGAGGACATTGGTAAGCCGTCCTTTAAGATCGGCTACGTCAAGCTCGGAGTGAATCCGTCCGAAAAGCGTCTCCGGGTCGAGGTCGCCGCCGACAAACCGCAGTACAAGCCGCGGGAAAAAGTCACGGTCCGCCTCCAGGTCCGGGATTCCGGAAACAAGGGAGTCCGGGCCGCCCTGTCCCTGGCCGTCGTCGATATCGGCGTCCTGAATCTGATCGGCTACCGGACGCCCGATCCCTTCACCCGTTTCTACAGCCAACAACCCCTGGCCGTTCAGACCGCGGAGATGCGCCAGTATATCGTC
>Ga0068714_10000329_pt1 | contig 99658 bp, 96 predicted proteins | sample MTBNYHSulfiMetaG_FD_62988 | JGI IMG/M metagenome (GOLD analysis project Ga0068714, IMG submission 62988) | Enrichment culture microbial communities from rom New York Harbor, USA that are MTBE-degrading - MTBE-NYH (New York Harbor Sulfidogenic)... | ecosystem: Environmental > Aquatic > Marine >...
AGCCGTCAGGACACGGAGGCGGGGGCGGCACGGGCGGCTTCGGCGGGGCGACCTTCTTGGGGATGCAGATCTTCTGGCCCGGGAAGATCAGGTCCGGGTCTGCGATCTGCGGGTTGGCCGCGATCAGGGCCTGCAGGCTGACGCCGAACCGTTGCGCGATCTTGAACAGCGTGTCGCCGGACTGCACCGTGTAGATCGTCCCGCCCGGGCAGGGTGGCGGCGGCGGCGGGCACGGCGGCGGCGGGGGCACGGGTTTCTTGGGGATGCAGATCTTCTGCCCCGGGAAGATCAGGTCAGGGTTGGTTATCTGCGGGTTGGCGGCGATCAGTGCCTGTAGGCTGATGCCGTACTGCTGCGAGATCTTCCACAACGTGTCGCCCTGCTTGACCGTGTAGATCGTCCCGCCGGGACACGGCGGCGGCGGCGGGAAGTGCGGTCCTGCTGACGGCGTCGGCGAGGCCGACATGCTCGCCGCGGGGATACAGATGACCTGCCCCGGGAAGATGATGTTCGGGTCGACGATCTGCGGGTTGGCGGCAATCAGCGCCGCCAGGGAGATGCCGTTGGCCCGCGCGATGTTGAACAGCGTGTCGCCCTGCTTGATGGTATACAGCGTGCCCGTGCACTCGGGAACAGCGGGAATCGGGATGCAGATCTTCTGGCCCGGGAAGATGACGTTCGGGTCGGCGATCTGCGGGTTGGCCGCGATCAGCGCATCGAGCGTCACCCCGAACTTCCGGGCGATCATGAACATGGTGTCCCCGCTCATGACCGTATAGAGGAAACCGCCGGGACACTCCGGCACAGGCGGGATCGGGACGCAGATCTTCTGGCCCGGGAAGATCACGTTCGGGTCGGTGATCTGCGGGTTGGCGGCGATCAGCGCGTCGAGCGTCACCCCAAACCTCTGGGCGATGCCGAACATCGTGTCGCCGGCCACTACGGTGTACAGGAAACCTTCTGGGCATTCCGGCGCCGCCGGGACGGGGACGCAGATCTTTTGCCCGGGGAAAATCACGTTGGGGTCGCTGATCTGCGGGTTGGCCGCAATCAGCGCGTCAAGCGTGACCCCGAACCTTCGGGCAATGGAGAACATAGAGTCCCCGGACCGCACCGTGTAGAGGAAACCATTCGGGCATGCCGGCGGCTCCGGGATAACCACACTCGGACCGGTACTCAACGCGGGTACCTCCTCCTTTGCGGATTGCTGGGCCATCATATGCAAGGGGGATAGCAGGGCGTGAAACCAAAACGCCAGCTAGACTAAAGAAAACAGGGGGCTTTCCGCGTTCCGGCGAAATCCTGGCCCGGAGGAGGTGTCCGGTGGCTGATTTGCTCTCTGATCTGAACACACCGCAGCGCGAGGCGGTGACCCACGGCGAGGGTCCCTTGCTGATCCTGGCCGGGGCCGGGAGCGGCAAGACGCGGGCCCTGACCTACCGCATCGCGTACCTGATATACGAGCGCGGGGTCGCGCCCTGGAGCATCCTCGCGATCACCTTCACCAACAAGGCGGCCGGGGAGATGAAGGCCCGGGTCGCAGCCCTGGTCCCGGACCTGGCCGAGCGTATCTGGGTGGCCACGTTCCACTCCACCTGCGCGAAGATACTGCGCCGCGAGGCGCCGGTGGCGGAGCGCAGCCGGGACTTCGCCATCTACGACGACGCGGACCAGCTCGCGGTCCTGAGGCGGATCCTGTCCGGCCTGCGCTGGGACCAGCAGAGGTTTCCGCCGCAGGCCTTCCGGCACATGATCGGCTCGGCCAAGAACGAGTTGCTCGGGCCGGAGGAGTACTACCGCTGGGCGGCCGAGCGGCGCGGGGACTTCTGGGCGGACCGCACGGCGCAGGTATACCGGGCCTACGAACGGGAGCTCGTCACGAACAACGCCTTTGACTTTGACGACCTGGTCGGCAAGACGGTCGAGCTGTTCGAGAGCCGGCCGGACGTCCTCGCGCGCTACCAGGACCGTTTTGAGTACATCCTCGTCGACGAATACCAGGATACCAACCACGCGCAGTACCGGCTGGTCAACGCCCTGGCGTCAAGGCACCGCAACCTGAGCGTCGTGGGCGACGACGACCAGAGCATCTACACCTTCCGGGGGGCCGACCCGCGCAACATCCTCGAGTTCGAGCGCGACTACCCCGACGCCAAGGTCATCAAGCTGGAGCAAAACTACCGCTCGACCGTCACCGTCCTCCAGGCGGCCAACAGCGTCGTCAGCCACAACGAGCGCCGCAAGCACAAGGAGCTGTGGACGGAGAACGCTGTCGGGGAGAGGCTCGGTTTCTACCAGGCGATGAGCCAGAGAGACGAGGCCCAGTTCGTGTGCCGGACGGTTCTCGAGCTGCGCGAGCGCGAAGGCCTGAGGCTCGGCGAGTGCGCGGTCCTCTACCGGACCAACGCGCAGTCCCGTCCGGTCGAGGAGGTCCTGATCGACGCCGGCGTGCCGTACCAGATAGTCGGCGGGCTGCGGTTCTTTGAGCGCAAGGAGATCAAGGACGCGACGTGCTACCTGCGGCTCGTCCTGAACCCGGCGGATACGGTGAGCCTGGAGCGGGTAGTCAACGTTCCGCGCCGGGGCGTTGGCAAGGTCACGTGGGAGAGGATCCTTGCCGAGGCGGCCGGGAGAGGGATGCCGGCGGGCGAGGCGCTGGCGACCGCCGGGGAGTGGGCCGGCGTGCCCGGGCGCACGCGCGAGGAGCTTGTCGGCCTGGGGGAGCTCATCTCCGAGCTTCACGGGGCCGTGGACCGGCTGCCGCCGCAGGACCTGGTGCAGGCCGTGCTGGAGCGGTCGGGCTACCTCGCCGAACTCCGGGCCGAGGGGACCGACGAGGCCGCCGCGCGGATAGAGAACCTGGAGGAGCTCTACCGCCAGGCGCTGGAGCACGCCGAGTACGGCGAGGAGCCGGGGCTGGGGGGGTTCATGGAGCGCGTCGCCCTGGTGAGCGACATAGACGAGTTCGAGGGGCAGACGGACAAGGTCGTCCTGATGACCGTTCACAGCGCCAAGGGGCTCGAGTTTGAGACGGTCTTCCTGATCGGGCTGGACGATGGGGTGTTTCCGCACCAGCGGTCGCTTTCCGAGCCCGACGGGCTGGAGGAGGAGCGGCGCCTGTGCTACGTGGCGATGACGCGGGCGATGAGCAGGCTCTATCTCTCCAGCATGGGGCGCCGCGCGGGATACGGCGGGCAGGCGGAGCCGGTGGCGCCGTCGCGCTTTCTGCGGGAGATCCCGGCCAATCTGCTGCGGGTCATACCGGGCGCCTCCGGCTGGACGGGCGACGTGACCAGGCGCGGCGGTCGCAGGCGGGCGGCGGCGACGTGGTCGAGGGGGCAGGCTGCGGGCGGGCAGGGGCAGGCTCCGGGCGGGCCTCAGGCCGGGAGTCAGACCGGGCTTCCGCCGAAACGCCGGCTCAAGGCCGATGAGGTTCCTGCCGCCGGGGAAAAGGTCCGGCATCCCAAGTTTGGGCGGGGCACGGTCGTGGCCGTGAAGGGCGCGGGCGGGGACGCCGAAATCACGGTCTGGTTCCCCGATCTGGGCATGAAACGGCTTCTGGCAGGGTACGCCAGATTGGAGAGGGAGCGCGGCGAGGCGGCGGCAGCGCAGAGGGACCCCGGTGAGGGCGAGGGCGAGGGCGAGGTGTAGGCGATGGTGGGAGATGACGGTCTCCGTGATGACCGCCGGCAGGCGGCGGCCCGGGCGGAGTGGCTGCGGGGGGAGATCCGCCGCCACAACCACCTGTACCACGTCCTCGACCGGCCCGAGATCAGCGATGCGGAGTACGACCTCCTCGTGCGGGAGCTCGAGCAGCTTGAGGAGGCTTACCCCGAGTTCGTCACGCCGGATTCGCCGACCCGCCGGGTCGGAGGGCCGCCCGTCGCGGCCTTTGCCCCCGTCAGGCACGCCGTGCCGATGCTCAGCCTGGGCAACGCGTTCGGGATGGATGAGCTGCTGGACTTTGACCGCCGCGTGCGCTCTCTGGCCCGGCGCGACCTGATTGCCTACACCTGCGAGCTGAAGATCGACGGCCTATCCATCTCGCTGCTCTACGAGGGCGGCAGGCTTGTGCGGGCCGCCACGCGCGGCGACGGCGAGACCGGCGAGGACGTCACCGCCCAGATAAGGACCGTGCGCAGCATACCGCTGGTGTTGCGGGATGCGGGGGGCGGCGCGGGCGCCGCTCCGGTCGAGGTCCGGGGCGAGGTCTTTTTCCCCGTCAAGGACTTCGAGCGGCTCAATCGCGAGCGCGAGGAGCGGGGAGAGCCGGCCTTCGCCAACCCGCGCAACGCCGCGGCCGGGACGGTGCGGCAGCTCGACCCGCGGGTCACGGCCTCGCGGCCGCTGGACTCCCTCTTTTATGCTCTGCCGCTGCCCGGCGGGCCGCGCCCGGATACCCAGACGGGGGTGCTGAAGACACTTCAGGACCTGGGGTTTAAGGTAGAGCCGCACCACCGGCTGTGCCGGGACATCGAGGAGGTCCAGCGTTTCTGCACATATTGGGAGGAGCACCGGGGCGGGCTTGCCTACGACACCGACGGCGTCGTCGTCAAGGTCGACGACCTGGGCCTCTACGACCTGCTGGGCGCGACCGCGAAGAGCCCGCGCTGGGCCGTCGCGTACAAGTTTCCGGCGGCGGAGCAGACGACCCGGGTCAAGGACATCATCGTCACGGTCGGCCGGACCGGGGTCCTGACTCCCACCGCGATCCTCGAACCGGTGGTCATCTCCGGCAGCACGGTGTCGAGGGCGGTCCTGCACAACGAGGACGTCATCCGGCAAAAGGACGTCAGGATCGGCGACTGGGTCGTCGTCCGCAAGGCGGGCGAGGTCATCCCGGAGGTTGTCCGGGTCCTGGCGGAGCGGCGGACCGGCGCCGAGCGCGAGTTTGTGATGCCGGGGCGGTGCCCGGTGTGCGGGGCCGAGGTAGTCCGCGAGCCGGGCGAGGCGGCGCACCGCTGCACGGGGGCGGTGACCTGCCCGGCGCAGATCGCCGAGGGCATCATCCACTTCGGCTCGCGCGGGGCGATGGACATCGACGGCCTGGGCCCGTCCACGGTTTCCGCCCTGCTGTCAGCTGGGCTGGTCGGGGACGTCGGGGACCTCTACGCGCTGACCTCAGAGCAGGTCATGAACCTGGAGGGCTTTGCCCGGAAGTCGGCGGAGAACCTCGTCGAGGCAATCGACCGCAGCCGGCAGAGGCCCCTGCGGAGGCTGCTGTACGCGCTGGGGATAAGGCACGTCGGCGGGCGGGCGTCGGCGGTGCTGGCAAGGAGCTTTGGCACACTCGAACGGGTGGTCGCCGCGACCGAGGACGAGCTGACCGCGGTCCGGGAGATCGGCCCGAAGATCGCCGCCAGCCTCGCCGGCTGGATGGGTCGCCCGCAGGCCCGGGAGCTTCTGGAGAAACTCCGGTCCATGGGGGTCAACACCGTGGAGCCGGGCGCCGCTGCTGTGACGGGCGCCGGGATGGACGGGAGGGCCGCAGAGGCCGGCGCGGCGGGGGCGCCCGGCCCGCTGGACGGGCTGACGTTTGTCCTCACTGGGGGACTTGAGGGTTTCACGCGGGAAGAGGCGACCGCAGAGATAGAGGCCAGGGGCGGACGGGTCAGCTCGTCCGTCAGCCGCAAGACCGGCTACGTCGTCGCCGGGGAAAATCCCGGCTCCAAGCTGGCTCGGGCCAGGCGGCTCGGGGTGCCGGTGCTGGACGAGGACGGGTTGAGGAGGATGTTGGGGCTGCCGGTACTGCGTCTCCGACCGGAGCAGTAGCCATAGCTGCTGGTCGTGCTAGTCTTGGCTGCGCTTAGGATTCTAGCTCCTAAGCGTGAGCTGATCACACGCCAGGCTTCATGATGGAGATGATGCGTCTAGGTCACGTTCGCCGCGATCTAGCCTCCCACAGGAGGGCCACGGCGAATGTGGCCAGGACCACGACTAATAGGTCCCACCGCATACGCGTGAGTCCGAGGAAAACCGTTGAAGAAACCGCGAAGCTCGCCATAAGGAAATCCCTAGGGTACGGTCTCGGCTGCAACATCGAGCCAAGCGCCACCCTACAAATGCCCGCAACGGCTAGGGATGCGACCGCAGTGCCAACTATGTACCCGATAGGTAGATGACCTAGTGCAATCACGTAGAGAACCACGAGAGCGACCGGGAACACCGATCGCATGGCACTTCCCCCTATCCCGAAAACGATGTCTACCGTATTTGGTCCAGGAACCTGTCGGAACAACCATCGTGCCGACGTCGTCCGTCTAGATACACCACAGGGCCATCGCTCTCGTTCATGGGCAGCTTTCTCAGCAACTCACTGTTCTGATCAACTCTTGTCCTAGCAATCGGTAGGGCTAAGGAAAACTCACCTGAATTAACGCTCAGAGCCTCTGGGTTGACCTCGTAATAAGCAATCGCCTCAAGGGAACAGGCAGCTTCGAGTATTCGAAGTAATGCCGGCGACAGCCCCTCAATCTCCTGAACTGCCTCAAGCAGAAGACCCGCCTTCTGAATACTCTGTTCCTCTCCAACCAGCACAATATGGACTGTACCCTTTATCGGAGTCAGACCTACTAGCTTGGAGACACACTGCCTGCACGAGAGACAATTGGGATCAACAAAGACGATAGCGATAGGGGTGTTGGGGCCTTCGTCCTGTAGGTAGGCATAGCACCGCTGCACTTCTTTATTCTGTCTTTCAATCCTGCTGCACTGGATAGCATATGCAGTTGTGACCCCCAAAGCAACTGCGGCTTGTCGACCGTTCGAGCATCCACAACTCCCCTGAGATTGCGCAAGGCCGCCGGATGCACTTGCCACCAGCAGGACACAGGTTAGAGCCAGACCGATGCATCTTCCCTTCAAACGAGAGCTCATGTCGGAGAGGAGACCAGATTTCGGCTGACAGGTGGTTTTGGCGTCGGACCCTGATCTGGAGGTTACACCTAAGGGTTACGCTGCTCTCTTATCTCACGACGCAGATAAGTATAGTAGTTCACGTGACCGACAAAGCGGACAATGACGAAAAGGCCAGCCTGGAGGAGAATGTGGAAGGCCAGCAATGCATAGAGCCTCCCCGCTAGTCCCCTAGGGCCCAGTTCAAGACGCAGCCAACGTCCCGGCATGATCAAGTACCGGCTCAGCTGCTTGATGTCATCGGGCCTAAGACCCGTGAGGGCGCCAATCTTCTCACGTGAAAGCGCTCCTCTCACGGTGATTCTGGTGATCAACTGATCCGGAGCCTCCCTTACAGCTGGTTCGAAATAGCCGTGCGCAGGTTCCATGATCTGCCGAAACAACGTGGATGGTGCCTCCAGCCTCACGACCCACATCTGATAGCGTGATGCAACATCAGCAACTCCTTGCAGTGGCACGCCTTGGCCAAAGGTCACTACGTCCCAGGTGAGATACGTACTGAGAACCCACTGCCCTGCTGCTGCAATGACAACTGAAGCCAGAACCCCGGCTAAAAGCTGTTTCGATGACCGAACCGCCTTCACGGCAGAGGCTTCCCCCCGCAGGAGGTCATCTTGCGTACTACCCTCCTCGAATGCCGTTCCTCCACGCTGAATCGGGTGGCCAGCAAGGGCCAAGCAACCGGTCGGCGTCTGGCTGGCCACCCAGTCCTGCATCCCTGAACCTAAGAGTGCGGCTAAGGCTGAATCATTTCGCCGGTAAGTGCGCTGACAAAGACTTTGTCGCCGGTCTCGCACTCAACCTCCCAGGTGGGCTCAGCGATGTGCGCGTATATATCAGGTCGACCCCCGTAGTAGACCAGCTTCGCTGTCTTAGCTGGGCCTCCCGTTGCCGCTTCTGCCATCCTCATGGCCTCACCTATGGAAACGATGGGAAAATCCAACTCCTGCGGACCAAGGAGCTTGGGCCACGACTTCAGAAAGGTGACAACACCGCTATCGTTGACCTCAACAACTATACGATTCCCACCATGGCCATCAAAGGGTATGCCGTCCAACACTCGTTCATATTCACATACGAAGCTAAGCGGCTCCGGCTTTCCCATCTCGTTCGCCACAACGTCCGATTTCCGTCGATAGGTGACAAACTCAGAGACTGCACCGACATCTGCTGGGATACCGCCATGCTGCGATACAAACTGGTCAGCAATCAGCCTCGCTGTCGCACGGTCGAGGCATGTCGGCTCGTATGACACTCCACCGTCATTCGAGTAAAGCAGTGTCCCGTTCGGCCATGTCTCCAAGGTCTTCGCACCATTCAGGTAGACCTTGCCACCATCGGGTTTGCTCCTCTCAGAGCGAACGTCGCCAACAAGTGAGTTTACCAGCTCAGGGCTAACAGCCAGAGTTGATACCTCATACCGCGCTGGCCTGAGAGTACTGGCGGCGAGAGCTTCTCGTTTGCCGAAGATGGATTCACGGACGGTCTGCAGCCACGCAAGGATTCGTGTCCAAGGATTGACCTCCGACAGGATAAGCCTCGCCGGTCCGTAGCAATCCATGTAGATGCTCGGGGCTAAGTATCTTGATGTATCTGCTGTTGGGTCGTTGAGCTTGTCATAGACGTTTGCAGAGTGGTAGAGGACTGCCCAGGCTCTGTTGTTATAGAACTCGTTGGAGAGCTCCCATGCTCGTTTGATGTAGTAGCTGCCAGAGTCAGCGTAGTCAACGAACTTGTCGGCAATGAGATAGTCGAGGCTGTTGCCGGGGGCAGCATCATGGTAGCCCAAGATCTGATGGACACGATGGTTTGACCCTAGCATGGTCCTGGCGTATTTCAGTGCGCCGTCATCACCGCTGCGATCCTCAATCTGGTTGCAGGATGCGAGGATAACCCACTCGAGGTCGCCATTCCACTTTGTGTCCGTGTAGTAGCCTGTCGTCGGATTCTGCGACAGCCAGTTGTCTCCTATGTAGTTGTAGTATCCGGTCCACCCTTCGGGGATAGCATCACTGGCACTTGGGTATATTCTACCAATCTGGGCTCCCGAACCGTTTAGCACCCGCATGTGCCATTGGTAGCCGTTGGAGTATCCGTGCGTGGAATAGTACACTATGTCAGCATTGTTTGCGCTTACCAAGAGGTCTGTTTCATTAACACTCCCGGTCTCGTTGCTGGCCCAATAGACGCTTGTCCAACCTGCCGCCTGCATTTCGCTCTTGAACGTGTCTGCGTCAGTATCGTCATTAGCCGCAGAACTACCTCCGTGGTATACCGTGGCAAAGTCACCGGCAAACGAAACCGAGGCAAAACCAACAAGCAAAGTGAGAACCAGAATGCCGAGTCTGAGAAACCTCTTTGCCATCCTAGTCAGCTCCTATCTCCAAGATTGCACTTGATACTCAGGCCCCGTCGGACCTGCTCTAACCACCTCCTATATGTTCCTTATATGTGTCTACTCTCTAATTATACCGGTTATAACCAGCAGATGGCAGAGTCTCAAAGCTCCAATAGGGAATTCTCATGACGGTGTTGGGCAATTGAGATCCCAGGCGGCGAGTAAGGCCTCGCGCTGCTCGTCGGTGTATATGCGGTCGGGGGACTGCGACCCGGTGGGGCGGGCGAACTGACGTCTCTGGGCCATGGTGGTCACCTCGGGCAAATCAGGAACCCGCTCCCGGTGGAAGCGGCGTGGTCAGGAGATACTGCTGCGCGGCCATCATACCCGGGGCCTCCAGTCTTGTTCATTGCTACGGGCTTCTGCCGTCTCTCTGTCTTGTTCCACATTCCCAGCAGGGCTCTCCGCACCGGCTGTGTATTCAGAGAGAGGTTGGCCGGGAATCAAGAGCCGGTGGGGCTGTCCAACTGGATCTACGTCTTATCGCCATACCAAAGGCGCCCTCTCGTCAGGTAAGGCGAAGCCAAATAACGTCGGCGCGCTTGTTCCACAAGTCGCCTCCTATTGGTATTTCCGCCCTGGCTTCTCCTGGCAAGGTTGCATATCCTTCCCTTCTCTAGAGCTTCTCGTCAACGATTCTCGACACGGTTCTCAGCGGTGCAGGCTCAACGACTCGACAGTGGTACGATGGGAAACCGACATCCCGAGAGGTACCACAGGAAGGCTATGGCTGGTAGTGGTTCACGACAAGCAGGGAGGGCCTGGGCAGGGGCCAATACACCCCAGGCTTGGGGTTGTGGTTGTTACCGTAAGCTTACCTCACGCGGTATGCCACACTAGGGAAGTGCCTAGTGCACGACAGCCTCGAGCGGTCCTCACTCCGACCGCTCGGTCAGCGGCACCCTCGCGCGTTTCCCGTCCGTCGTGAAGAGGCGGATAAGCAGGTTCTTGTTTACGAGCTCTATGGACTGACGGACGTAGTCCTCGGCCGTTATCTCGCCCTTGAGGCTCTTTTCCCGGAGGCGGTCTATCTCTCGTGCCTTGTCAGCAGATACCGACATCTTGAGTACCCTTATCCCCTTTGGTCCTGGTTCTTGCCTCAGAACGGAGAGGCGCTCTCCGGGGAGTCAAGATTCGACAAGATGTCGGAATCACCTTCCAAGGGAGCTACTTCACCCTGGCGCTGGCCAGCGCGTTCTGGACGGCTTCCTTCCACTTGGCGGTCGACCCCGTGGCCCCCGCGTAGACGTCGACGTTGGCCACCCCGCCCGGGCCCGCCGCGACGAACCGCGACGGGAGCTCGTCCTGTGCCTCGAAGTACTGCAGGTAGGTGTAGTTCTCATCCGTCTTGAGGGCTACCTCGTCGGTTTCCTGGTCGATCGTGGTTTCCTCAAGCCTGACGGCCGTGATCGCATCGTTCTGGATGGTCACCCAGGCCAAGCCCCAACCGCCGCGCTCGTCGGGGGCCGACTTGCCCATGAACGTCCCGTTGAAGTAGGTCGTCGTCGTGGCCGGCTTGCGCTTGGCCTTTTCCAGGGCGAACTTGACGGCCTCCTTGTACTTGTTGCTGGAGTTCGTGGCCTGGGCGATGGTGTCGACGTCCCAGCCGTTCTTCTGGACGAACCGTCCCGGCATCGTCTCGTTGGCCGTCTTCGCCGGGGCCCACTCGTACGTGGCGAAGTCCTTCTCCAGGCCCAGGTCGGTGAACTCTTTCAGCTCGACGCTGGTGATCTTGTCCTTGGCGATGACCACCTCTGCCCAGGTGTACCCGTAGTCGTCGCCCTGCGAAACCGCCTGATAGCTACCGTCGGTGTAGGTCCGCGGCCTGCACGCGGTCGCCGAGAAAAGGGCCAGGACGACGGCCAGCGACACGATCAGCGTTGTGTACCTCCGCACCTGGAGACCTCCTTCCGTTATCTGCCAATCCTGGTTGCGACCCGCTTTCCCCGGTGCTATTATTGCCGCAGAGCAGGGAGGGGATGTGTTTGGCAATCATCACCCGGAGTCAGGTGGAGCACGTCGCCCGGCTTGCCAGGCTCCGTTTCAGCCCGGAGGCCGCCGGCAAGATAGCCGGCGAGCTCGACAGGATTCTCTCCTACGTGAACCAGCTTTCCGGCCTCGACACGTCCGGCGTCGCCCCGACGAGCCACGCCCTCGACCCCCGGGACAACGTGCTCCGCTCCGACGAAACTCACCCCGGGCTTACGAATGAGCAGGCCCTGGCGGGAGCGCCGGCGGCGGCGGCCGGGATGTTCCGCGTGCCGCGGGTCGTCGGTGGCGAGTGATGGCCCCCTCGACTGACCTCGCAAAGCTTAGCGTGGCCGGGCTGCGCGAGCTCATCCGGAGCGGGGCGGCCGGCCCGGACGAGATCTGGGCGGCCTGCTCGTCCCGTATCGAGCGGCTTGACCCGCTGCTCAGGGCGTTCCTCTGCGTCGTGGATGCCCCGCCCGCGGCGCCCGAAGGGACCGGCTCCGGCAGGCAGGGCGGCCCCAGCCCGGGAACCGGCGCCCCGGACATCCTCGAGGAAACCCGGCGCTCGCTGCCGGTGCGCCTGGACGGCATTCCCTACGCCCTGAAGGACAACATCTGCGCCCGCGGGCTCCCCTGCACCTGCGGTTCGAGAATCCTCGAAGGTTTCGTCCCCCCGTACGACGCCACGGTGGCGGCCCGGCTGCGGCTGGCCGGCGCCCGCCTCATGGGTAAGACCAACATGGACGAATTCGCGATGGGCTCGTCCTGCGAGCACTCCGCGTTTTTCCCGACAGCCAACCCCTGGAGGATGGACCTGGTCCCCGGCGGCTCGAGCGGCGGCTCGGCGGCGGCGGTCGCCGCCGATCTGATCCCGTTTGCCCTGGGCTCCGACACGGGCGGCTCGGTCCGCCAGCCGGCGGCCTTCTGCGGTGTCGTCGGCCTGAAGCCCACCTACGGCCTGGTTTCCCGCTATGGACTGGTCGCCTTCGCGTCGTCCCTCGACCAGATCGGGCCGATCACCAAGGACGTCACCGATTGCGCGCTGGTGCTGTCGGCGATCGCCGGACACGACCCCCTGGACTCGACGTCGGCCCGGGCCGCGCCGCGGGACTATGCTGCCTGCCTCGATAGCGAGATAAAGGGCCTCCGGCTGGGCGTTCCTCGCGAGTACATGGGCGAGGGGATCCAGCCCGGCGTCCGGGAGGCGGTCGAGAGGGCGCTCGGGCTGCTCGAAGGGCTCGGGGCGGAGGTAGTCGAGTGCTCGCTTCCGCATACCGGCTACGCGGTCGCGACCTACTACGTCATCGCGCCCGCCGAGGCGTCGAGCAACCTGGCGCGCTACGACGGCGTGAGATACGGGTACCGCGCCCCGGAGGACGCCGCCGGGGCGGGGGACGACCTTCTGGCGATGTACGAGCGGACGCGGACGCGTGGTTTCGGCGAGGAGGTCAGGCGCCGGATAATGATCGGGACTTACGTGCTCAGCGCGGGGTATTACGATGCCTATTACCTCCAGGCGCAGAAGGTCAGGACGCTGGTCTGGCGCGACTTTGACGAGGCCTTTGGCTCGGTGGACGCGCTGGTCGGGCCGACCGCTCCGACGGTCGCCTTCCCGATCGGGTCCAAGACGGCGGACCCGCTGGAGATGTACCTCAACGACGTCTTCACGTTGCCCGTGAACCTGGCGGGCATCCCGGCGATCTCTGTGCCGTGTGGCCTCTCGGATGGGCTGCCGGTGGGGCTGCAGTTCACCGGTCCCCTGATGGGCGAGCCCCTCCTGTTGAGGCTGGCGTACGCGTACGAGACCGCGTCGGGCATAAGGCACCCGCGGCCGCCGCTGGACGGAGCGGGGCAGGCATGCGCCGGGGCTGGAGCAGCAGCAGGACCGGGCGAGGCGCAAGGGGGCGGGTCGTGATGGCGGCGTCGTCCTGCCGGGAAACCGCCTACGAGCCGGTTATCGGGCTCGAGGTCCACGTCGAGCTGCAGACCAGGTCGAAGATATTCTGCCCCTGCTCGACCGCGTTCGGGGCGCCGCCCAACACCCAGGTCTGCCCGGTATGCCTGGGGATGCCCGGCGTGCTGCCGGTTCTCAACCGCCGCGTCGTGGAGTACGCGATGCGCGCCGCGCTGGCCCTCAACTGCGACATCCAGCCGGTCAGCCAGTTTGCCAGGAAGAACTACTTCTACCCCGACCTCCCCAAGGGGTACCAGATCACCCAGTACGAGCGCTCCTTCGCGTACGGCGGGCACCTGGACGTCGTCGCGGAGGGGCGCGAGCGGCGGATAGGGATCACCCGGATCAACATCGAGGAGGAGGCGGCGAAGTCCTTGCACGGGACCTCGGGGGTTGAAACCGGGCCCGGCGGTGGGGGCCAAGCGGTCGGCACGGGCGCCGCCGCGGAGGACTTCTCGCTGGTCGATTTCAACCGCAGCGGGGTCCCGCTGATCGAAATCGTCTCCGAGCCCGAGATCCGCACCCCGGAGGAGGCCCGGGCGTACCTCTCCACCCTCCGCAACATGCTGCTCTACACGGGGATCTCCGACTGCAAGATGCAGGAGGGCTCGCTGCGCTGCGACGCCAACGTGTCGCTGCGTCCCGCCGGGAGCAGTGTGCTCGGAGACCTGGTGGAGCTCAAGAACCTGAACTCCTTCCGCTCCGTGGTCAGGGGTTTGGAGTACGAAATCGAGAGGCAGTCGGAGGTCCTCCGGCGCGGCGGGCGGGTCGTCCGCGAGACGCGCGGGTGGGACGAGGCGGCCGGGAAAACGTTCAGCATGCGCTCCAAGGAGCAGGCCGACGACTACCGGTACTTCCCCGAGCCGGACCTCGTGCTGCTGAGGGTTGATAAGGCGTGGCTGAGCCGCGTCGCTGCCGAGATGCCCGACCTCCCCGCGGCGCGGCGGCGCCGGCTGGTCGGCGGACACGGCCTGTCCGAATACCTTGCGGGGGTCATCGTCGCCGATCCGGCGATGGCTGCCTTCTACGATAAGGCCGTTGAGCTGGCGGCACAGCGGACGGCGGGGGAGTCCCCTCCCTCGGATACCGTGGCTTTGCGCCGCGCCCCGGATGGTGCCCTTTCCACCGGGAACATCGCCAACTGGGTCACCGGCGACCTCGCCAGACTGGCAAACGCGTCGGGGCGCGAGTTTGACGACCTTCCGGTTGAGCCGCGGCACCTGATAGACCTTCTTGAGCTCGTCGCCATCGGCCGGATAAGCGGCAAGATGGCCAAGGACCTGCTCCAGGAGGCTTGGGACAGCGGGCGGATGCCATCTGACATCGCCCGCGAGAAAGGCCTCCAACAAGTCAGCGACGAGGACGAGCTTGCAGCCGTGGTCCGGTCGGTGCTCGCGGCCAACCCCGAGGCGGTCGATTCATTTCGGGCCGGGAAGGCCAAGGCCCTGGGGTTCCTCGTGGGCCAGGTGATGAAGGCGACCCGTGGCCGGGCCAACCCGGCGCTGGCCAACAGGCTGGTTGCGGAGGACCTGAAGGGGCAGGGGCCCGGGGGCGAGGACCGCGGGCGCGCCTAGGCCGGGCCGCAGTCGCCAAGATAGACGTGCGGCAGCCGGCCGGCCGCAGTGGCGCGGACGCCCGGGATGGAGGCCTCGTCGCCGACCTGGATGTCGGGGAGGGGAGTTATGTCAACTAGAGTGAACTGCATCCCGACCTGCCCGACGAGGGGCGCCCGGGCGCCGCGGATGACGACGTGAGGGCGCCAGCGGGGGACCGCCGAACGGGCGAGTTCCTTGAGGAGGGTGGCCAGGACGGTACGCGGACCGGCTGAGGCCTGGACCGATCGCAGGGTGACGCCGTCGCTAATGCCCACCGGCAGCACCGCCACGCGCATCGGGTGCGTGGCCCGGTTTTCGCCATAGCCCATCCCCTGGCCGCGCGCCAGCTCGCGGATCGCGATCACCCTGGCCTTGAGGGTCCAGGCGGGCTTCAGTTCCTTTCCCGGAATGCGGCGGATGCGGCGGAGCGGTCCGGCCCAGTAGCCGTACATCAGGTTGCCGATCCGGACCATGTCCAGGCGCGAGTCCGGAGACATGACGGCGGCCTCGCTGGCTGCCGCGTGGACCAGTGGAAACCGCCCGCGGACCTGCTCGGCCCTCCTGACTGCCCTCACGAAGACGGCGAGCTCGGACGCGGTCCGAGATGTGTTCAGGGGCTCCGCGAAGTGCGTGTAGACGCCACCGAGGCGCAGCGCGCCGATGCGATCCACCTCCTCGGCAAGCTGCGGGAACAGCCGGGGGCGCACGCCGAAGCGGCCTATGCCTGCATCCACCAGGAGATGAACTTCCGGTGGCTCCTGCAGGTCTGGCATCTGTTGCGCTATCCGGGCGATCTCTCCGGCGATGCCGAAGTCGGAAACGGTCAGCGCGAGGCGTGCTCTGACCAGTGGCTCGATCTCGTCGCGGAGCACCGGCGCCAAGACCAGACAGGGTGCGGTCAGACCGGCCGCGCGAAGCTCAAGGCCCTCCGAGGCGTTGCCGGCCCCCAGCCACTCGCAGCCCCACGCGACGGCCGTGCGCGCGACCGTGGCCGCCCCGTGACCGTATGCGTCCGCCTTGACGACGGCCATGATCTTGGCAGGCGGCGGAACGACCGCCCTCACGTAATCAAGGTTTCCGCGCAGCCGGGCCAGGTCTACCTCGGCCCATGCCTGGCACGCGGGCGAGGGGCACTCGATGAACGCAGCTTTGGGCCTATCGTGGTCACGAGGGGTCATATGACGTAACGTCCTCGATGTCCGCCTCCCGCCCGGGCTTCCGTGCGGCGCCCGCATCCTCCCCGGCAGAGCCGGGGCCGGGGCGGCCCGCGCGGTGGCGGAGGGCGCGGTAGGCCGGGATGGCGATCTTGGTGGCCAGGTACAAAGGGCCGATCAGCGGCAGGTCAAACTCCCCCGCGTACTCAACGATGTGGCCGGAGAAGCCCTTCTTGAACCGGTACAGGCCGTATAGCGGGTTGTCCGGGGACAGGTCGCCGGAGATTCCGCGCATGTCGTAGACCTCAAAACCCCGCTCCCGGAGCCAGAGCATCGCGTGCCAGTGGACTGCGTAGTTGGGCATCAGGTTGCGCTTCTTTGACGACGAGGCGCCGTACACGTACCAGGCCCGCTTGCCGAGGGTGAAGACCAGGGCGCCGGCGAGCAGATCGCCCTCGTGCTCCGCGAGGAAAAGCTGTGCTCCGCCCGGCGCCACCACCTCCTGCCAGATGGCCTCGTAGTACGACCGGGCCCGGATCGCAAACCGGTCGCGGGACGCGGTTTCCTCCAAGATGGTGTAAAAGGCGAGCATGTCCTGCAGGTCGGACGCCAGGCGGACCTGGACTCCCTTGCGGGCGGCGAGGCGGACGTTGTAGCGGTGTTTCGCCGAGAAAGACGCCAGGATCTCGTCCGGGGAGGGGCGGATGTCGACCTCGTAGATGAAGCGCGGCTGCACCCCCTCAAACCCCATCGCCGCCGTGCCGGCGCGGAAGCCCGCGACCCTGAGGGCAAGCCCGGCTGTCTCGTTGTCCGCCGGGAGGGCCGGGTCGCACTTGAGGACGACGGCCCGGTGCTTGCGCGCGGCCTTGCGGATGGTTGTCGCGAAGGCCTTGAGGATCAGAGCGAGTTCGTCCCCCGGGCGTGTCCAGTCCACGACCGGTCCCCGCGGCGAGTAAAAGAACTCGAACGGGAGGCCCGGGAGGCGCCTGGACAGCACCAGGGCCGAAAGGGCCACGCGGCCGGCCGCGTCCTGCAGCAACAGCGGTATCGAACGCCAGCCGGTGAGCGACTTCACTTTGCCCCAGGCCAGCGTCTGCATGAAATCCGCCGAGGGGTTGGTCTCGAGGAAATCGCGGTATGCATGCCGGCCAAGCCTATCGCGGACAAGCGTCAGGGTATAGGCCTGCCGCAAGGTTGTTCGTCCCCTCCAGTTCGAGCCCTGAGTTACCAGTTTCCCCAGGAACGCGCCGGTCTAGCTGCGGAACAGGGCTCTGCATGTTTCGACAAGCGGCCGTCCGCGTACCTCTGGGCGAATATGCCAGGGCTGCCGTACATAGTCATCCAGAGGCGGTTTCAGGGTGTTATGATAGAGAAGGGAGGTTGCCAGATGGCCACCGTCAGAGTGGTCACCGACAGTGCCTGCGATCTGCCGCCGGACCTCGCCGGGCAGTGGGGTATCGGCGTCGTCCCAGTGTACCTCGGTTACGGGGACCTTTCGCTACGTGATGGCGTCGAGGTCTTGCCCGAGGAAGTGCTGGCCAGGCTCGCCGCCGGCGAGTTTCCAAAGCTCAGCCAGCCCCCGCCGGGGGACTTCCTCAAGGCATACCAGGCCATCGGTTACGACCCGTCGGGGAAACCGCGCCCGGAATTGGGCATCGTTTCAATCCACGTAACCGCGCAGCTTTCCGGCACCTACAACTCCGCCAACCTCGCCGCCGGGATGCTCCCTGAGCTGGACATCACCGTCATCGACAGCCGGACCGGATCGATGGGTACCGGCTTCGTGGTGCTCGAGGCGGCGAGGGCCGCCCGGGCCGGGAAAGGCAAGGACGAGATCGTCCGGCGGGCGCGGGAGGCCCTCGACCAGAGCGCGTTCTTTCTGGTCGTTCCCGACCTGAACTTCCTGTACCGCGCCGGCCGCCTCGGGAAGGTGACGGCGTGGCTGGGTCACAGCCTCTCGCTCGCCCCCGTGATCTGCGTCCGCGACGGCGCCGTGGCGCCGTACCGCCTTGCGCGCGGGTATAACCAGGGACTCAAGGCGCTCGTCTCCGCGGCCTTGTCCTGGGCGGGGAACGGCCCGGTACGCGCGGCGGTGGTCCACGTCGGGGCGCCGGCGGACGCCGACCACGTGATGAGCCTCGCCGCACACGCCTTTGACCTGCGCGAGGCCTACATCGTCCACGCCGGCGGCGCCGTGACGGGAGCGCTCGGCCCCGGCGTCGTGGGGCTTTGTGTGGCGAAGGTTGCCGGCGAGGAGCAGGCAGGGGCGGCCCGGGCGGCGGGCGAGGGCCAGGGCGAGGGGCGGCAGGGCCAGGGGCGGTAGGGCCAGGGGCGGCAGGTCGTTTGTGGGGACTAATACGCGGGCGGCAATTGGCACGTGTAGGCGAGGTGCCGGGCAGGGGCTCGTTTCCAGGGACGAGTCGGAGCGGGATTCGTCTGTGGAAACCAGACACGGCGGAGAGGCTCGTCTGGACAGACGAGCCTACCGGGTCGGACTCCAGTGGGAACGAACCTCGCCGGGGCAGTTGGGTCCTAGAACCGACTGCGCTGACAGCGATTCGTCTGTACAAATCAATCGCGGCCCCGCGGGGTTCCCCGGGCGGCCCCGGCGGCCGGTCCGGCAGCCGGCGACGGCTAGCGCGCGTGGCTTGCATCACCTGCGGCGCGTTTGCCCCTTTTCGAGGCGCATGTTACAATTCGGGAAAACCCTGTTAGATGTGGCTGATGCGGGGGACAGGCGACGGGCAGGGCGGCCCTTCAGAGAGCCGGGCGAGGTGCGATCCGGCGGGCGCGGCGTCCGTGGCATCACCCCCAAGGCGCGGGAGCGAAAGCCACTCGTCGCACGAGCGACGTGGCGAGTAGATCCTGCCGGTTCCCCCCGTTAGCGGGGCGAGAGCGCCGGGTGGCGGAGGCCGCGGCCGTGATCCGGTGAGCAGGGTGGTAACGTGGGTCGTCGGAGACCCGCCCCTCAAGGGCGGGTCTTCCTTACGTAGTGTAGATGTTGTCGTTTGCCCTTGCAGATGCAGGCGGGCCGCAGGGCGGGTCACAGGGCGGAGGGGTTGCGTTGTTCAAGCCGGTCGATCCCAAGGTGGACTTTCCGAGTCTTGACCGGGAGATTCTGGAGCACTGGAAGGCGCACGACGTGTTCCGCCGGTCGATCAGGCGGCGCGAGGGGGCCCCGTTGTTTCGCTTCTTTGAGGGGCCGCCGACTGCCAACGGCGCGCCGCACGTCGGGCACATGCTTCCGCGCGCCCTGAAGGACCTTTTCCCGCGGTACCGCACGATGTGCGGGTACCAGGTGCCACGCAAGGCCGGCTGGGACACGCACGGGCTCCCGGTCGAGCTCGAGGTCGAGAAAGACCTGGGGATCAGCGGCAAAAACGAGATCGAGCAATATGGGGTCGAGCGTTTCAACCGGCAGTGCAAGGAGAGCGTCTGGCGGTACAAGTCCAACTGGGAGACAAGTACCGAGCGGCTCGGCTACTGGCTCGACCTCGAGGACGCGTATATCACCTATACCAACGAGTACATCGAGTCGGTATGGTGGGCGCTGCGCCAGCTGTGGGACCGCGGGCTGCTCTACAAGGGGCACAAGATCGTCCCCTACTGCCCGCGTTGCGGGACGTCGCTGTCCAGCCACGAGGTTGCCCAGGGGTATGCCCAGGCGGAGGACCCTTCGGTCTACGTCCGCTTTAGGTTGCCGGATTTCGCCTCCAGGCTCACGGATTCCGCGGGTGGCAGGCGTGACGCGGCTTCCGGCCGGGCGCCTGCGGCCGGTGACGATACCAACGCACCTGTGTCCCTACTCGTCTGGACGACCACGCCGTGGACCCTCCCGAGCAACGTCGCCGTCGCGGTGCACCCCGACGAGCCGTACGTGCTGGTCGAGTTGGGGCCGCCCGGGGGGCGCGAGCGTTTGATTGTTGCCAAGGGTTGTCTTGAAGAGGTCTTCGGGCCGCTCGAGGGGCGTGCCGGGCAGGCGGAGAGCGGCCCCCGGCAGCCGGCCGGCGACGCTGCCCCGGCCGGGCAGCCCTACCGCATTGTCGGCGAGTTCCCCGGCGGGCGGCTCCTCGGGCTCAAGTACAGGCCGCCGCTGGATTTTCTGCCCGAGCCCGACCCGCAGTCCGGGGAGCAGGCCTTTGTGGTCCTGCCCGGGGCGGAGTTTGTGACGCTCGACGAGGGGACCGGTATAGTGCACATGTCGCCGGCCTTCGGCGAGGTGGACTACGCGATGGGGCAGCGGTTTCATCTGCCGATGTTCCAGCCGGTGGACACCTACGGGAGGTTCACGGCGGAGGTCCCGGACTGGCAGGGGCTGTTTGTCAAGGACGCCGATCCGCTGATCGAGGCCGAGCTGCGCAAGCGCGGGGTCCTTTTCCGGTCGGGGCGTTACCGGCACACGTATCCCTTTTGCTGGCGGTGCGACGCGCCGCTGGTCTACTATGCCCGGGAGTCGTGGTTCATCCGGGCGACGGCCCACCAGGAGCGTCTTATCGAGCTGAACCGGCGGATAAACTGGCTTCCGGCGCACCTTCGCGAGGGGCGTTTTGGCAACTTCCTCGACAGCCTGGTGGACTGGAACCTGTCCAGGGAACGCTACTGGGGAGCTCCGCTGCCGGTTTGGATCTGCGAGGGGTGCGGCGAGGTGCACTGCGTCGGCAGCTACGAGGAACTGCGGCGGATGGCGGCCGTCCCGCTTCGCGAGCCCTTTGACCCGCACAAGCCGTACATCGACGCCGTTCTCCTGCGCTGCCCGGAGTGCGGCGGCGAGATGCGGCGCGTCCCGCACGTCATCGACTGCTGGTTTGAGTCCGGGTCGATGCCTTTCGCCCAGTACCACTATCCTTTCGAGAACCGCGAGGTCTTCGAGCGAATGTTCCCGGCGGATTACATCTGCGAGGCGATCGACCAGACGAGGGGCTGGTTTTACTCGTTGCATGCCATTGCGGCCCTGATCTTCGAGCGCCCGGCGTACATGACGTGCCTTTGCACGGAGTTCGGCGTGGACGGCGAAGGCCTCAAGATGAGCAAGCACAAGGGCAACGTCATCCCGCCGGAGGAGTTTCTTGACCGCGAGGGGGCGGACGCGCTGCGCTGGTTTCTGTTCTCGGGCAGCCCCCCGTGGACCGTGAAGCGCTTTGACCACGCGACAATTACGGACGTCCAGAACCAGGTCCTCGACACTCTGTGGAACGTCTACTCGTTCTTTGTCCTCTACGCCAACATCGACGGCTTTGACCCCTCAGGTGGAAACGCACCACCGCCGCCCCGGGAGCGCCCGGTCCTCGATCGCTGGCTGCTGTCTCGCATCAACGGTACGATCGCCGAGGTGCGCGAGCGGATGGACTCCTTCGACGCGATGGGCTCGGCGCGGGTCCTCGGGGTTCTGATCGACGACCTCTCCAACTGGTACGTTCGGCGCGGGCGGAGGCGCTACTGGAAGGCGGAGGACGACGCCGACAAGGCTGCAGCCTATTGGACTCTCTACGAGGCGCTGGTGACGCTAGCCAGGATGCTCGCGCCCTTCATCCCCTTCGTCGCGGAGGCGATCTACCTCAACCTGGCAGCCCCGCGGGCTGAGGGCGACCTGGCCCTGAGCGTTCACCTGACCGACTACCCGCTGGCGGACGCGAGCCTGCGCGACGAGCCCCTCGAGGAGGAGATGGAGACCTGCCGCAGGCTGGTCAGCCTCGGCCGGGCGGCGAGAAACCGAGCCCAAATCCGTACCCGCCAGCCTCTGTCGCGCATCGTCGCGTCCGGCGCCAGCCTGCGCCCGGAGGTTGAGACGCTGCTCACCGACGAGCTCAACGTGAAGGCCGTCGAGTACGACGAGGAGCCGGGGCGTTACGTGAGCTACCTCGTCCGGCCCAACTTCGAGGCGGTCGGCCCCCGTTTCGGCCGCCTAACCCCCGCGATCGCGGCCGCCCTTTCCGCGTCCGACGGCGCGGAGGTGGCGCGCCTGGTTTCGGCAGGGGTGGACGTCAAGCTGACCGTTGCGGAGGAAACCGTGACCCTCCACCCCGGCGAGGTCGTGGTCAGGACCGAGGAGCGCGAGGGGTTCGCCGTCGAGCGCGACGGCCAGCTGCAGGTGGCTCTCTCCACGGAGCGATCGAGGAAGCTGCTCCTGGAGGGCCTCTCGCGCGAGCTGGTCAACCGCGTGCAGAGAATGCGCAAGGACGCGGGTTTCGACGTCTCCGACCGGGTAGAGGCGCGGATTGCCGCGGCCGGCGACCTGCTCGACGCGGCGCGGGCCTACAGCGAGCACATCGCGCGCGAGGTTCTGGCCGTGAAACTGGACGTCGACGCCCTGCCGGCTTCTGACGAGGCCGCGGCCTGCGCCGAATCCTGCTCCGAATCCGGTGCAGGGCCCCGGGATGCCGGCGTGTACTGCCAGCGGCTTGAGGTCGAGGGATACCCGCTGGCCGTGGCCCTTCGCCGGGTGCGGTAACCTGGAGGGAGACAGGTGACGGACGCTAGGCGGCCTGGCGGCCGCGGACGATCCGGCGGCCAGCGCGGCGGTCAGCGCGGGGGCGCGGCGCGTGGAGGCGGAGGCCGTGCCGGGGGCCGGGGGAGCCGGGGAAGGACTCCCCGTACGGGCACCCGCGGCCAGCCGCAGGAGGCACACCCCTCGGGGATCCGGCTCGGCGAACGATTGGAGATCGACGTCACGGATCTGACCCACGCCGGCTCGGGGGTCGGGCGGCACCGTGACGTGGCGATCTTCGTTCCCCTGACTTGCCCCGGCGACAGAGCTCTGGTGCAGGTCGAGGCGGTCCACCGCGACTTCCTTGAGGCCCGGCTGCTGGAGCTTAGGACCGCGTCTCCCGACCGGGTGGAGCCCGCGTGCCCGGTGTTTGGTACCTGTGGAGGCTGCCAGCTGCAGCACATCGATTACCGGCGGCAGCTGGAGATCAAGACCGGCCTCGTCCGTCAGGCCTTGGAGCGGGTCGGAAAGTTTGGGGAGCCGGTCAACGTGCTGCCGATGAGCGGCATGGACGAGCCCTGGGGCTACCGCAACAAAGCGCAGTTCCCCGTGGCGATGCGCGGCGGGCGTCCGGCGATGGGGTTCTATGCCCGGGGCACCCACTACCTCGTGCCGGTCGAGCAGTGCCCCGTACAACATCCGACTAATAATCGAATCCTGGCCGAGGCCCGCAAGGTTGTCGCCAAGTACAATCTGACCCCGTACGACGAACGTCGCGGCGAGGGCTTCCTGCGCCACGTCTTGGCGAAAGTCGCCGCCGAGACCGGCCAGTCGATGGTAGCGTTCGTCACCAGCGCCCGCGCGTTTCCCCATGAGAGCGATATTGCCCGGGAAATGGCGAACCGTGTCCCCGGCCTTGTCGGCGTGACCCAGAACGTCAACCCCGCCAGGACCAACGTCATCCTGGGGCAGGGGACGAGAGTGGTGTACGGCGAGCCGACCATCGAGGACCGGATCGGCGGCCTGAGGTTCAGGGTTTCAACCGAGTCTTTTGCCCAGACCAACCCCCAGCAGGCCCGGGTCATTTACGAGCGCGTGCTGGCGTACGCCTCGCTGACGGCGGCGGACACGGCGGTCGACGCCTACTGCGGCGTGGGGACCATGACCCTGCTCATGGCACGAAGGGCCGGTAAGGTATACGGGATCGAAAACATCGAGTCCGCGGTCGGCGACGCCCGGGAGAACGCGCGGATCAACCGCCTGCGCAACGCCGAGTTCCTGCTTGGCGACGCCGAGAAAATGCTGCCCGAATTGGGCAAGCGGGGGGTCAAACCCGACGTTCTGGTCCTGGACCCGCCCCGTAAGGGAGTGGACCACCGGGTGGTCGTCGCTGCCCTTGGCCTGGCGCCGCGGCGGATCATTTACGTTTCCTGCGAGCCGGCGACCATGGCACGGGATCTTGCCAAGCTCGCGGATGGCGGTTACAGGCTGGTGGAGGTGCAAACGGTGGACATGTTCCCGCACACGGCGCACGTCGAGTGCGTTGTGCTAATGGAACATAAGGCCGAGTAGACAGAAGATCCCGCTCAGGATGAGCAGCAATGCGGTTTCGCCGGGGGCGTTATGTCAACTCCACCAATCCCAATCAGCCCCGTCCGTCCATCCATCTCGACGGCCTGCTAGAAGACCAACGATCCGCCCTCCTGGGACGGGATTACCTTGAAAATGGCCTCTTCTTCGCCCGTGAGAGCGTTTATGTACACCAGGAACGGATCACCGTTGAGCGATACGTGGAACTCCCTGCATAGAATCTCGGTCAGCGCCGGCGTCGGGATGACGACCAGCCGCTGCCCTTGAACCGTTACGCGCGGATTGAGCCGGGCCTGGGCCTGGGCCGCGGAGACCGCTGGTTTGGGTAGGTCGCGCCGCGTGTGGGACATCAGGTAATCAGTCCCGTCATAGCCGAGGATCTGGCCGTCCGCCACCCTGACCTTCACCTGGATCAGGTCCGGGTACAGCACGATCCCGTCCTGGGTAGCCGCAAACTGGCATACAGCCACGTCGCCCTCCCGTGCCGAGTACGTCGCTATGAAGTCCCTCAGCCCGCGGCTTTCGAGGAAACGGCGCGCTTCTTCGACAGCCTGTCGCAATTCCTCGTCGGGCTGCGCCGCGTCGGGCGCCGGAACTCCGGATTCCTCACCCTGCGCCGGCAGGCTTCCCCAGGTGCCCGCCGCCGGTCCAGCCGGTGCGGGAGACGGCTCCGCCAGCCCCTGCACCAGGAACCAGATCACCTGTCCCCCCGTCTTGCTCACGTCGATTCGTATTTCGGGGCCTGCAGTCGTCTGTCCGCCGCCCCCCGCGGCCTGCCCCGTCTGGGCGGTAGGAGCTCCCGCGGCCGGTCCGAGCGGCCTCAGGGCCAGGGCGTAAGCGCTCAGCCGCCCGGCCACGTCACCCACCTGAACGGCGTCGTAGTCCTGCCCGGTCGCCCCGCCCAGGGAAGGCGCGAAACGCTTGGCGATGTCGATCGCCTGCTCAAGCGTGACCGTTCCCTCCGCCAGCCCCTTGGGAGTCACGACGTCAATGTGGTCAGAAAAGGGGCCGTCGTATATCAGGGTCGGCAGATCCTGCATATGAGCAGCTATATCGCCGAAACCATCCTGAACTCGCTGGGCGGACGTCACGTTCTGGCCGGAGGCGATGAGAGACCAGCGGAAGCCACCGGCGAGGATCGCCCTGGATACCTCGTGCAACTGAATGGAGAGCTCGCCAGCCGCCTGGTGCAGGGTCGCGAGGTGGTTCCAATCGGCATCGGTAAGCTCTTCGCCAAGCGAGCACTTGCGCACGAGGTAATGGGCAAAATCCGCCACCTGCGTGACGAACTTGGAAGTATTCGAAATGGCGACATGCGAGAGAGGCAGGTCCGCCAGGTCCTCCTGCGCCGCCAGGCCCTGGTGCCACAGGTCCGTGAAGACCAGCGATCCCGCGCACCCGGAGTTTGTCACCAGCCCCTTGGCCAGCAGGATCTCGATTGCCTCAGAACGGTCCACGAGCTGCTCGAAGGCCCTCTGGCGCTCCATCTCGAGCCTGATCGCCTGGGCCTGCCGGGCCTGATACTGGCTGATGCCCCACGCCAGGCTGATCACCAAGGCCAGGCCCAGTAGCAGAAACCATATCGTTGTCGCCCCGCCCCGTACCCGGTCATACCACCGGCCGCGGTTGCGCTCCTCGCCGCCGGATTCCGCCTCGTGAGTCACTGACATGGTCGGTCACGCCTCCTAGCCCGGTAGACACGGGCATAATGATGCAGCAACAGCCGGACGAACCCCGGGGCGATGGGTTTCTCCTAGCCTAGATTCCGAAAACGTGCCTGCCTATCCGCACCTTGATGGTCCGGGTCCAGATCCAGGGGCTGACGGGTTTGGCCGGATTCCAGAAGAAAAGCGACCCGTAGGTAGGATCCCAACCGTTGAGCGCATCCCGTGCCGCCCGCACGTGGACGTCCCTCGCCGCCAGGTTGACCCTGCCGTTGCTCACGCTCTCGAAGGCCCCGGGCTGGTAGACAACGCCCGCCAGGGTATTGGGAAACCTGCTGCTCCGTACCCGGTTCAGGCATACGGCCGCGACCGCGACCATCCCACTGTACGGTTCCGACTCAGCCTCCGCCCGAATGAGCTGGGACAACAGGCGCTCATCGTTGGAGCGGGTCACGCCGCGGGTGGCCGTCGTCGCCGCGGCGCCGGGCGCCGGACTGGGTGCCGCCGCCCCGGTCAAGTAGTTGATGCCCAGGGCTTCGTACGTCCTGCGCCCAACTATACCGTCCACGGCCAGCCCGTTGCGCCCCTGGAAGAACCGAACCGCCTGGTACGTGAGCCTCCCGAAGATACCGTCCACCCGGCCCTTGTAATAGCCCCACTGCTGCAGCTTGGTCTGAACCAGCCGCACGTTATCCCCCCGGCTCCCCCAGTAGAGGGTGGGACGAACAGCCGGGCTGGCATCGGCCTCCCCCGGCGGCCGCCCGGCGGAATACCAGGCAAGCACGGCAAGCACTACCAGCGCCGCGGCCAGAATAACGCGCTGTTCATCGGAAAGCCTGGCACGGATCGTTTCCAACAAAAGGCCACCTCCGAATGCGAACGCGCCGCGCCTCAGGCGCGGGACCAGGCTTAGTATGAGGGGAGGCGACGGCGGGCTATTCCGCGCCCAGATGTGCCCAGGCGGCCGATGGCGCGGTTGGCGCCGGGGTGTTCGTTCTGGAGGACCAACGGCGGTTGAGCGATTGGTTTCTGGACACCAACCGGCGGGTGGATATTCGTACGTACGGACTAGCTATCGGGGAGGCTCGTCCGTCGAGCCCCGCCCGCAGGCCGCCCCCTCTAGCCCGCCCGCAGTTCAGCCTCGGCCTTCACGGCCCATCCCGGATCGGCAAGCAGGGCGCGCCCCACTCCGACGAGATCAGCCTTGCCGTCGCGGAGCAGCCTTTCGGCGCCAAGCGCGGTCACCACTCCGCCGGTGACCATGACAGGCACGCGCACGGCCGCCTTGATAGCCATGCTCAGATGCCCGAAGTATCCCTCGCCGCTGACGCCGTTCGGCCTTGAGCCAAGCAGCCCGCCGGAGATGTCGAGCATGTCGATCCCGGTTTCCTCGAGGGCCTTTGCCGCGTAGACCGCATCGCCGGCCGTCAGCCCGCCGGGAAGCAGGTCGTCTGCCCCGAGGCGATAGAACACCGGATAGGCGGGCCCGACGGCCTGCCGCACGGACTCGACGACCTCCAGTGGAAACCGGAGCCTGGCGGCCCGGTCGCCGCCGTAGGCGTCGGTGCGGTGGTTGCACAGCGGCGAGCAGAACTGGTTGAGCAGGTACCCGTGCGCCCCGTGGACCTCGACGGCGGCGAAGCCGGCCATCTTCGCCCGCCTGGCCGCCTGGGCGAAGGCCTGCCGCAGGGCCCGCAGGTCGTCGAGGCTGAGTTCGCGCGGTACGATCTCGCCCTGCGGCGGGATGGGGGTTGCCGACGGTGCCTCCGGCTGGACCCCGCAGGCCTCGGGCGTCGTGCGCCCGCCGGCGTGCGTAATCTGGATCGCCGCCGGTGCGCCCGCGGCGCGGATCGCCGAGGCCAACCGCATCAGCCCGGGTACGTTGCTGTCTTCGTTGATTCCGAGCTGGTTGGGGTGTACGCGGCCGGAGACGGTGACGTAGCTGTGCTCGACGATGATGAGGCCGACGCCGGCGGCCCGCTCCGTGTAGTGCTCGATGAGTGTGTCGGTGACGTCGCCCGCCAGGGTGGCCCGGTTGTTGGCCATGGGGGGCATCACGATCCGGTTCTTCAGCGATAGGTCTTTAATGGACAGCGGTTTCGACAGCAACGCTTGCGGCGCCACGGGCCACACCCCCTTCCTTATACTACCCTGCGAGGCGAAGTTCACCAATGCGGTGACTGCCCGCCAATGCGGCCGTGCAGATTCTAGTCCGGGGCGGCCGGCGATAAGCCTAAGGTCGGGGCAGGAAAAGCGCGAGTGGCGCTCTCCTCCGAGGAGAGCGGGACACGGAGGACGAAACTAAGCAAAGCATACTTCGATTCCGTTCTCCTTCCTGACCAAAGAAGAGGGTGGGATAGGCCGTGTGGCGCTACGTGCTCTTTGACCTCGGCGACACCCTGGTTGATAGTCATCCGCTCACGCCTGCGCAGATGGACAGGCTGATTGCCCGCGGGTTCGTCGTGTGGTTGAGACGGAAGTCGATGCGCGCCGCGGACGAGTTCTCCCCGGACGAGCGGGCACGCCTCGGCGAGATGACCGGCCTCAGGCTCGTCGCCGCGGCCAAGGAGGGACTCGACGAGATCGCCCGCGAGTACTGGTCAAAGGGGCTAGAGGCGCCGGCGGACGCGGTCTTCTTGAAGCTCCAGGCCGAGCTGGCCGCCTCATCGGGCCTGGTCGCCTCCGCTTTAGAGCTTGAAGAGGTGTATCTCAAGGCCCGCCTTTCCCGGCAGAGGGCTCTGCCCGGGGCCGCGGAGCTCCTCGCCGAGCTGTCGGCCGCCGGCCTTGTCCTTGGATTGGTCTCAAACTGCGTATTTTCACGCGAGCCGATGGACGCCTACCTGAGGAACCAGGGCCTGGCCCGCCACTTCTCCGCCGTGGTTTACTCCTCGGACGTGGGACAGCGCAAACCCGGGACCGCGCCGTTCCGCGCGGCACTTGACAGGCTGGGTGCAACCGCCAAGGATGCGGTTTACGTCGGTGACAGCCTCGAGGTGGATATGGCCGGCACGGCCGCCACACGGATGGCCGGCATCTGGTTCTGGGGCCATGCGCCCGGGCTTGAAGACCTGGCGGCCGGCCCACCACTGGGCCCCGGCACCTGGCCTAACCTGCCGGAAGGTTCGGACACCCTGGAGAGGGTGCAGGAGCTCCTGGCCGTCCCGACCGGCGGGATCGTCGCCGCCTGCCGCGACTACGCGGAGCTCAAGCGGCTTGTCCTGGCGGGGCCGGGTAACCTGCGGGGCGAGGAGTGACTCCGACGCCCCAGCACACCTCAGCTGGCCCCGGTCCCTCAGCGTCTTCCTGGCGCTGGTACAAGGGCAATCTGCATGCCCATACCGACCGTTCAGACGGGCGCCTCCCGCCGCCCGTGGTCGCCGAGTGGTACGCGGGGCTGGGCTATGACTTCCTCGCCATCACCGACCACGGCCGGCTGACGCGCCTTGACTCCCCCCGCGATGGCCCGCTGATCGTTCCCGGCGCGGAGATCACGGCCTTTGACGAAAGGTCGGGGGCACCTTACCACATAGTCGCGCTGTTCGAAAAGGACGACGGTGGGCTCATCTCCTCAATGCGCGTCGGCCCGCCGCAGGCAACAGTAGACGCCCTGGTCGGCGCCGGCGCGACGGTGATCCTCGCTCATCCCTATTGGCTGGGCCTATCCTCGGCGGAAACCGGGGCCCTGTCGGGCGCCGCCGGCGTCGAGGTGTACAACCACCTTTGCGAGCTGGAACGGGGGCGGGGTTTCAGCGAACAACAGTGGGACGAGCTCTTGCTCGCCGGAAGGCGCCTCTGGGGCGTGGCATGCGATGACTGCCACTTCAGGATGCCTGACACCGGCGGCGGCTGGATAATGCTCCGGGCAAGGGAAGGGGAACTCACCACGGCCGCGGTGCTGCAGGCAATCCGCAGGGGCGACTTTTACAGCACGCAGGGCCCCGAGATCACGCGCTTTTCCCTGGAAAAGGGCTCCGCCGTCGACACCGCCGGCAGGCCCGCGGACCAGGTCGTGGTCGAGTGCTCCCCGTGCCGCAAGGTGGTGTTTCACGCCGACAGGTGGCTGGGCTCGGTGGTGCCCCTGCAGGAATGTCCCGGGTCCCCGCCGCTGACCGGGGCCCGTCACACGCTGTCTTCCAAGGAGACCTACGTCCGGGCGGTCTGCATCGACGAGTCGGGGCGCAAAGCCTGGACAAATCCCCTTTTCTTGGACTGGAGGATGCATTGGACATGAAGATCCTCATCTCTTGCGACATGGAAGGGATAAGCGGCCTTGTTCACTGGGAGGAAACCGGGCCCAAGGGGGCGGGGGACTACCAGCGGGCACGCAGGCTCATGACGCAGGATGCCAACGCCGCGGCGGTCGGGGCGCTGGACGGAGGCGCCTCAGAGGTGGTCATCAACGACTCCCACGGCGGGATGCGCAACATCCTTGTGGAGGACCTGGATGAAAGGGTGCGGCTCATCTCGGGGTCGGCGAAGCTGCTCTCGATGGTCGAGGGGGTGGCCGGCTGCGACGCGGCAATGTTCGTCGGGTACCACTCCAGGGCGCTCTCCAGGGGGGTAATGAACCACACGTATACCGGCTCCGTGGTCGAGTACCGGGTCAACGGCCAGGTTCTCGGCGAGTGCGGGATGAACGCCTACCTCGCCGGGCACTACGGCGTCCCGGTTATCCTGGTCACGGGCGACCGCGAGGCCGCGAACGAGGCCCAGGCGCTCCTCCCGGGAGTGCGCACCGTCGCGGTCAAGGAACCCATCACCGCCCTGGCAGCGAACCTGATGCACCCGGAGCGCGCCCGGGCGATGATCCGCGAGGCCGCCGCGGCAGCGGTCAGGGAGGCGGCGGCCGCGATGCCCGCGCCGCTCAAGGCCGTGCCGCCCGTGCGGCTGGAGCTGCGCCTGGTGCGCAGCGAGCAGGCCGACGGGGCGGCGGTGATGCCACGAGCCGAGCGGCTCGATCCGGTTACGGTCGCCTACTCCGGGGAGGATTATCTGGAGTGCTTCCGGGCCTTCAGGGCCATGATCGCCCTGGCGTCCCGGCTCTGAACCGGGGGGCAAGGAGTGGGCATCCGCGAGCTAGCTGAGAGACTGAAGGGCACGCCGGTCGAGGCCCGGCTGAGGTACGGCGTGCCCCTGTCGCAACACGTCTCATTCAAGATCGGCGGCCCGGCGGATCTCTTCGTTGAAACTCACGACCCCCCGGAGATCGCCCTCCTGGTCAACGCGGCGCGGGAGGCCGGCGTCGCCTCCTTTGTACTTGGGCTCGGCACCAACCTTCTCGTCCGCGACGGCGGCTTTCGCGGGCTGGTGGTGAAAATCGTTGCGCCCCCCGGTGGGCCGGACTGGTGCGCGGGTGCCGACCCCCCGGCGGTCGTCGCCGGGGCGGGAGTGCCCCTGGCCCGGCTCTCCCACGAGGCGGCCGGGCGCGGCCTGGCCGGGCTCGAATTTGCCGAGGGGATTCCCGGAACCCTCGGCGGAGCCATCGTGATGAACGCCGGAGCCTACGGCGGGGAGATCGGCTCGCTCGTCGAATGGGCGGAGGTTCTGGACCTCCGTTCGGGCGCCGGCCCCCGCCGGTGGACTCGCGACGAGCTCGGTTTCGGCTACAGGAAAAGCGCCCTGCAGGGGCTGGCCGGGCAGATCGTGACGGCGGTCCGGCTGTCCCTGCAGCGGGGCGACCCGGCGGCCGTCGGGGCGGCCATGTCCGAGTTTGCGGAGCGGCGCCGCGCCCACCAGCCGCTCGACCGTCCGAGCGCCGGGAGCTTCTTCATGCGGCCTAAGGGGCATTACGCAGGCCCAATGATCGAAGCCTGCGGCCTCAAAGGGTACCGCGTGGGCGGAGCCATGGTGTCCCCCAAGCACGCCAATTTCATCCTCAACGCCGGCGGAGCGACGGCCGCCGACGTCATGGCCGTGGCAAGCCACGTGCAGGAGACCGTCTACCAGCGTTTCGGCCTCTGGCTGGAGCCAGAGGTCAGGGTCATCGGGGAAGGCTAGAAGCTAGTCCGGCGCATACCCTGCAGACCCGTCGTCTGCGGCTTGAGCGTCCCGGCGATCAACGTGGCCCGTTGCGCCGGGTGCCCCGGCCTGCACCGGCGCAACCGTCACCTTGCGGAGGACCAGACTTCCTGGGAGGACCAAGAACTCAACCCAGTCTCCCAGGCCGATGCCGGCCGCAGCGCGGTTTCGCGGCGAAAGCCAGACCCGGCCCGTGGAGTCCAAACCAACTACCTCACTCTCACCAATCACTACCAGAGCACCCCTTGCTTTGTAAATCTTAGGCAATGGCGATAAGTATTTGCGCCCGGTGGGGATTGTCCTTCCATGAGGCTTCGAATATTGCTCGACAGCGCTTGACATTGCTCGACACCAAACGACAGAGATGCCGGCCGGCCGGCGCGGGGCGCCGCCGTGAAGGGCGGCGCCTTGGCTCTCAAGCCCCGGCCGTTGCGGTATAATGGACCCGCCGGAGTTGTACACAGGTTCGTGCACAACCAGAAGGACTGGCGTGAGGACTGACCGGAAGGGTCAGAGGCGCGTTGTTGCGGCCTGGCTCAGGCCGCTGCCAGCTCTCTTATTCCAGGGAGGCGGTTTCGGAGTGTCAACGGCGGAAGGCAAAGGCACCCAGTTTGTGCCCGGATGGGATTCCCGCAATTTCAGCATGGCCGACTTCTACGAGTTCCCGGACAAGGACATCTTCGCAAAGGCCACTCCTTTCTGGCACTTTGTCCAGGACACGTTGAAGCTGCAACACAATACGTACCGGCGGACCCTCATCGGACCCAACGGGCACAGGGTGAGAATCCTTGACCCGTACACGGGCCAGGAGCGCGAGATGATTATGATGGCCTCCAACAACTACCTCGGGCTGACGACGCACCCGAGAGTCGTGGAGGCCGGCCGGCGTGCCAACGAGAAGTACGGCGCCGGAGCGGGCGGAGTCCCCTTGCTTGCGGGAAACCTGGACCTGCACATGGAGCTCGAGGCGAGGCTGGCCCGGTTTAAGGGCACGGAGGACTGCATCGTATTTTCGTCGGGGTACTCCAGCAACGTGGGGTGCATATCGGCCCTGATCCGCAAGGGCGACGTCGCCCTCAACGACCGTCTCAACCACGCCAGTTTGATCGACGGCTGCCGGTTTTCGGGCGGGGAGCTCCGCACCTTCAAGCACAACAACATGGAGTCCCTGGATCGGCTGCTCACTGAGTGTGACGGGAAATACCTTGGCAAGCTCGTTGTGGTCGACGGTGTATTCAGCATGGACGGCGACATAACCAACCTCCCCGAGGTGGTCAGGATCTCCGCCGCCCACGGGGCCCGGGTGATGATCGACGAGGCGCACGCCACCGGCGTCGTCGGCCGGCACGGCCGCGGGACTCCCGAGCACTTCGGGATGGAAGGCCAGATTGACATCGTTGCGGGCACTCTCAGCAAGGGCCTCGGCGGCGTGGGCGGCTTTGTCTGCGCCAGCCGCGAGGTCGTAAACTACATAAGGTTTTACGCCAGGTCGTACATGTTCAGCACCGCCTTGCCGCCGGCGGTCACCGCCTCGCTGATCGAGGCGATCAACGTCATCGAGCAGGAGCCCGAGCTCCGGGAAAGGCTCTGGAAAAACATCCGCTTCATGCACGAGAGCCTGAAGGGGCTTGGTTTCGACATCGGAAACACGCAGACGGCGATCGTGCCGGTGCTCATCGGGGACGACCTCCTCCTCCGCGAAATAACCAAGAGGGTGCACGAGGAAGGCATCTTCGCCAACCCGGTCTACTACCCCGCGGTCCCCAAGAAGCTCTCCAGGCTGCGGTTGAGCATCATCGCAACGCACACCGACGAGGACCTCGACCAGACGGTCAGCGTTCTCGAGAAGGTGGGCCGCGAGTCCGGCATTATCTGAACCGGCGCCGGTGCACATGCTGTTGGGCGAAGGGAGAATCGCCCACCATGAGCAGCCAGGCCTACAGTCTTCTCGGAATTGGCGGCACGGTCGCCGCCGGCGTGGTCGCCAGGCGTCTCATCACAGCCCAACATGCCTTTGCCGGCAGCTACTTCTCCGTGGCTGCCTGGATCGCCGCCGCCGGCCTGCTTGCGGCCGGCTGCGTCGCCTATCTGGCCCCGCGACGCCCGTACGTTGCGGGCACCCTCACCGGAGCCGCCGGGATCATCGTCGCCGCGGCGGTCGTTTTCTGGACGGACTATGACCCGATGTGGGCCCCCGTGGCCGTCGCGGTGGCCTTCGGAGCAGGTGCTTTCGGAGCGTTTCTCGGGATTGCGTCGCGCTGGATGATCCGGGGCGGGCGGCCGGCGGGCGGCGGGGTGTGATTGGTCCGTACAAACCAATCGGGGGCGCGGGGTTCGTCTGGGCGTACCAGCCGTGCCGGCGTGGTTCGTTCAGGGAGACGAGTGTGCCCCGGACGTCGTTCCTAGGGACGACTTGAGTGTCAGGAATTGGAGCGAAGGTAGGAACGAACCCCTTGCGGGCTGTTCGTCTCCAGGAACGACCCGCCGGGGTGGGGCGGTTGGTCTCTGCAAACGAATCTCACCGTCAGTCGTCCGTGCAAACCACCCTCGGTACGTGGGCTCGTCTCCACGCACCAGTAGCCCGGCCCGGACTCGTCTCCAGGAACGAACCGGCCCTCCCGCACCCTCGCCGCCGGCCGCCGGACCCTCTGCGGCTCCTCCCGCACCCTCGCCGCCGGCCGCCGCCGGCCCGCTACGACACCCGGTTTCCTCCGTCGATAAGGATGCCGTGGCCGGTTATCATTGCCGCGCGGTCGGAGGCCAGGAAAACCACTGCGCCGGCGACATCCTCCGGCCGCCCGATGATCCCCAGCGGTATTCGCGAGAGCCTGACTTCCCGGAACTCCTTTCTCGCAAGGTCCGCGCGGTTGAGGTCCGTCTCTATAAGTCCCGGGTTGACTTCGTTTACTCTGATGCCCATCGGAGCGAGCTCAAGTGCCATCTGTTTCGTGAGCATGCTGACGCCGGCCTTAGAGACGCTGTAGTGACCGCTGTTAAGCTGCGGGGCCAGGCCGGCGACGGACGAGACGTTGACTATCGCCCCCCGGGTCCCGGACTCAACCATGACCCTCGCCGCGGCCTGACCCACCAGGAAGACACCATCCAGGTTCGTGGCCAGGACCTCCCGCCACTCCTCGTACGGGATCTCCAGAAACGGCGTGCGCCTGATGATCCCCGCGTTGCAGACAACGACGTTCAGCCCGCCCAGCGCCTCGGCCGCCCGCGCCGGAAGCGCCGCCGCCTCCTCGGGACGGGTCACGTCGGCCTGGAGAGCCTTTCCCCGGCGCCCCATGCTTCGAACGAGATCCACAACCTCAGACGCCGCGTCCGCCCGCTGCCGGTAGCCGACCACCACGTCGCTTCCGGCCCCAGCCAGGGCCAGGGCGATTGCCTTGCCGATGCCCCGTCCGCCGCCGGTCACCAGCGACTTCCTGCCCGCCAGGTCAAGACCGCCAGGCGCCCCAGAGCCGCCTGAGCCGCCCGAGCCCTCCATGCCGCCTGAGCCGCCCGAGCCGCCGGACCTGCCCGGCTTGCCCGATCCTCCAGACCCAATGCCCATTATCGGATCACCCCCCGGGGTTATGTTTCACCCGCAAGCTACGTGCATCCTCCGGCCCGCCTCCTCATCCCCCGGCCTATCCGCCACCCGCCCCTTCCCCGGCCCCAAACGGGTGATCACCCATAACCGGGCGGCAGGGCAACCACGTACTAGCACCGAAGTCGCCTCGTAGACCCTAGGGTCAGGACCGGGGAGCTGCCGGTTCGCTTCGGACCCGGTGCCGGCCTCGGCTCCGGTTCCGGGCTCGGACCCAGCTCCGGCCTCGGCTCCGGGTCTGGATCGAGCTTTGGAAAGGAGCCCGGATTTGATGAATTGTTCCAGGTGCGGCCTATGGGGCTGTCGTGGGCCGGGGGGCAAGTATCCCCAGGATTGCCCAACGGGAAACCCCACGCCGGCGCAGGCCCAGGCCCTGGCGGAGGCCCGCGAACGCTACGAGGACCCGCGCGTGAGGGCCCTTGCGCAGGGGGCAACCTATATCGAGAAGACCGGTTACTGCCAGTGGACCAGGATTGAGGAAACCGTCGAGTTTGCCCGGAAGATGGGCTATAAGCACCTTGGCATCGCCTGTTGTATCGGTTTCCGCCGGGAGGCGCGCGTCGCCTCGAGCTACTTCGAAGCCTGCGGTTTTGAGGTCTCCGTGGCCATCTGCAAGGCCGGGGGCGTCGCGAAGGATGACATCGGAGTACCTGACGAGGCTCAGTTCAGGCCGGGCACGCGGGAGTCGATGTGTAACCCGGTCGGTCAGGCGTACCTTCTCGCCGCCGAGGGCTGCGATCTGAACGTCGTGATGGGGCTTTGCGTCGGCCACGATACCCTCTTTCTTGAGCACAGCTTCCGCAAGGGGGTCCCGGCGACCGTGCTGGTCGCCAAGGACCGGGTTACAGGACATAACCCCGTGGCCGCAATCTACGGGGCCGAAGGCTACTTCCAGGCAAGACTGGAATCCCATTTCACAGGTGACCGTAACCGCACGCAAGACAAGAAGTGACCTGAGGAGGTCTCAGGCAATGGCCGGGTCGGCTTGGGGTAGGGGCGGGATGATCTGCACGGCGCAGCCGGCGGCGAGTGCCGCCGGTCTCGCCGTCCTGCAGGCCGGCGGCAATGCCGTGGATGCGACGATCGCCGCCGCTCTGGTGCTCAACGTGGTCATGCCGATGATGTGCGGCCTGGGCGGAGACGTCTTCGCAATTATGCACGAGGCGGCGACGGGAAGAACCTTTGGGGTAAACGGGAGCGGAATAGCACCCCACGGGGCGACGAGGGAGTGGTTCGCCGCACGGGGACACAAGAAGATGCCGCTTTCCGGGATGCTGTCGGTCGCCGTTCCAGGGGCTGTCCGGGCCTACTTCGACATGCTGGAGCGCTGGGGAACGATGAGCTTCGCGGAGCTGGCAAAGGCGGCCATCGGATATGCCGACGGGGGGTTTGTGCTCAGCCCTGCGCTCGCCGCCCCGTTCGCCTCGTCGGCCGCGCGCCTGCGCTCCTATCCTACGTCCGCCACGGTCTTCCTGCCTGGAGGGGCGCCTCCCCGGGCCGGCGACATTCTCCGGCAGCCTGATCTGGCCAGGAGCCTGCGGCTCATCGCCGCAGGCGGGGCGGACGTCATGTATGCCGGCGAGCTCGCGGAGCGCATCCTGGACTACGCGGGCAGGCACGGAGGGCTCTGGCGCGGCGACGAATGGGCCTGCCATCAGACCGACATCTACACGCCGCCTCTGTCCGTCACGTACCGCGACCGCTACGAGGTCTTCGAGACCTCCCCGCCGTCCCAGGGTCTCATCGTCCTCGAGGAGCTCAATCTTGCCGAAGGCTTCGAGTTCGGCCGGTACCGGGAAGGGCCAGCGGTCCCGGGCCCGGGCGCCGCGGCCCCGGACGCTGCAGCCCCGCAGGCGGACGCCGCGACGGTCCACCTTCTTGTTGAGTGCAAGAAGCTGGCCTTTGCGGACCGCAATCGCTACGCCGGCGATCCCCGCTTTGTCGACTTCCCGGTTGAAACCTTGTTGAGCAAGGAGTTCGCCGCACGCCGGCGCCTCGACGTTGACCCGGCCCGGGCTGCCGGCAGGGTTTTCGGGGGCGGCCTCGGCCCGGGGGACACCACGTCGCACGTCTGCGTGGACGCGCAGGGCAACGCGGTTTCGTTCATCCACAGCCTCTCGCTGGCATTCGGCTGCGGAGAGGTCGCCGGCGACACGGGAATCCTGCTCAACAACCGCGCAGGGCGCGGTTTCAGCCTGGAGCCGGGCCACCCGAACTGCATTGCCCCGGGCAAGAAGACAATGCACACCCTAAACACCTACTTCGTGAAGCGGGACGGGGCTCCTTACCTGGTCGGGAACACCCCGGGCGGAGACGGCCAGCCGCAGTGGAACCTGCAGGTCCTGATCAACCTGCTTGACCTTGGAATGTCTGTGGCGGAGGCCGTGGCCGCCCCGCGCTGGCATAGCTCCCCGGGCACGGATCCAGCGACGATCGACGGTCCCGTGGAGCTTATCGTCGAGTCGCGGATGGCCCGCTCCGTGCGCGACAGGCTGTCGGCCTCCGGTCACGTCGTGCGCGTCACGGGCGCATGGCAGGGCGGCGGGGATGCCCAGGCGATTAGGATCCACCCGGAGACCGGGGTCCACGAAGGCGCCAGCGATCCAAGGGGAGACGGGGTGGCGATCGGGGCCGGGGTCTAGCCGGGGCGGTTTACTCGTACCTGAATGTCGAGTTAGCCCGGGGCCTCAGGGCCGGCCAGGAGTGGGAAGGGCCCGTGCTGGTGTGCTCCTGGTACCGGGCGGTCATCGACTTCGCGTACCTGCAGGTTGAAAAATCGGGGTAGCATTCGTAAAATGCCGTCCCCGTGCAGCGTGTGCACTCGGTGAGGGTTTCCTCCGTCGTCCGGAGTTCCTGAACTTCACCGCAGATCACGCACCTGTACGCTCCTGGTCCTGGCTGATCACCGCTCACCGGCACGGGTCTAGGGGCTCCTTCCAATAATGGACGGTACCGGCATCCCTGCCTCTTTATGGTCGGAGTACGGGGAGTCTCTGTTCAGAGTCCTTGTGGTCCTCAGCAGGGCGCGGACGCCGTCACCGCCGGGCAGGGCTTGTCAGGCCCGGTCGGCATTGCCTCCCTCGTCTCAAGATATCGCCTTTCTCCCCTGATGGTCGGGGGTTCCTAAGAACCCCTCCATCTCCCTGTTGACCTCGTCCGCCCGCTCGATGGTGACCCCGTGGCCGGCGCCCTCGAAGAGCACGATCCTCGCCCCGGGGATGCTGCGGGCAAGCCTCTTACCGTTGGAAACCGGGATGATGCGGTCCTCCGTTCCGTGAATCACCAGCGCCGGGTGCGTGATTCCTTTCAAGGCCCGGCCATCCGGCCGAAACGCGGCTGCCGCCCACAGCTGGCTCATCAGGACGCGATGGTCGGGGAGGGACTGCATCGCCAGTTTGACCCAGCGCTTAACCTCCGCGGGGTTTTCGGCGAGGTAGCGCGCGCTGAAGAAGACCCGCAGCCTTCCTCCGGCGACGCCGCCGGCGAGAAAGCCGCCGAGGGCCAGCCCCAGGAACTGCGGCGCGGGCCAAACCTGACCCGCCCCGCGCCCCGCGGTGCAGCACAGCACGAGTTTCTCGACGCGCCCGGGATAGTCGATCGCCACCTGCTGGGCGATAAACCCGCCCATCGACATCCCGGCGATGTGGGCCCGCTCTATGCCCAAGGCGTCCAGCACGGCCACCGCGTCCCCGGCCATCCGCGGGATGCTCAGGCGACCTGTGCCCCTGGAGCTCCCGCCGATGCCCCGGTTGTCAAAGGTGACGACCTGAAAGGCCGGCGACAGGGCTGTGACCTGCGGTTCCCAGACCCACCGGCCCGCCCCGAGCCCGGCGATCAGCAGCAAGGCGGGCCCGCGCCCGGCGACCTCGTAGGCTATCGAGGCGCCCCCCACCGTGACGTGACCAGGCATGTCCGCCACCCCCGGCGCACGGTTTCGGCGGTGAGACGGTCCCGTCCTCCCGTCCTTGCGTCCTCCCGTCCTCCCGTCCTTCACGACCCCGCCCGATAGACCCTGGCATTACGCCCGCCGAAGGAACGCCCCGCCAAACGGCGAAGAACCAACCTGGCCAGAATTCTCCAACGGTCCCCGAGGCGCCCGCCAGGGCAGAGGCCCGGGCGTATTTTGCGGTTTCTCAAGAGGAGGCGATTCACGACATGCTCGCCATTACCGGCGGGAAGGTCATCACGGTCACAGGCGGGACCATCGAGGGGGGCACGGTTCTCGTCGACGGGGGCAGGATAGCAGCCGTCGGCGCCGGCGTCGAGGTCCCTGCCGGGGCGGAGGTCATAGACGCGCGGGGCAAGTGGGTTACTCCCGGCCTGATCGACGCGCACAGCCACCTGGCTGTCTTTGGCGAACCGTCGATGCCGGCCACGGCGGACGGTAACGAGCGCACCGACCCGAACACGGCTCAGATCCGCGGGCGCGATGCCCTCAACCCGCAGGACCCGGGCATTCCGAAGGTTGTCGCCGCCGGCGTGACGGCGGTCTACACCGGCCCCGGCTCGGCCAACATCATCGGAGGCACCGGGATGGTCATCAAGCTCCGTGGGCGCACGGCGGACGAGATGATCGTTCCAGGCACGGAAGGCATGAAGATGGCGCTCGGCGAGAACCCGAAACGCGTCTACGGAACGGACAAGAAGATCCCGTCAACCCGGATGGGCAACGCGGCGGTCCTCCGCGACGCCCTCGTCGCGGCCCAGAACTACCAGGACAAGATCCAAAGAGCCAAGGACGAAGCCGCCAAGGAGGGCAAGGAGCCCAAGCTCCCCGACCGCAACCTTAAGCACGAGGCCCTCGGCCGGGTGCTCCGCCGGGAGATAAAGGCCCGGATCCACGCCCACCGGGACGACGACATCCTGACCGCCATCAACATCGCCGAGGAGTTCGGCCTGGACTACGTGATCGAGCACTGCACCTACGGCCACAAGATCGCCGACATCCTCGGGGCCAAGAAAATCGAGGCGACGGTCGGCCCCCTGCTGATGGGGCCCGCCAAGCACGAGATCTGGGAGACGACACTGGAAAACCCGGGGATCCTCGCCCGCGCCGGGGTGAAGGTCGCCATTCAGGCCGACTCCAGCTCGGCGACCAAGTGGCTGCCGATACAGGTGGGGCTGGCTATCCGCCACGGGATGTCCGAGGAGGACGCGTTCCGGGCGGTAACCATCAACGCGGCGGAGATAATCGGCGTGGCCGGCAGGATGGGCAGCCTCGAGGCCGGCAAGGACGCAGACATCGTGGTCTGGAACGGCCACCCGTTCTCCAATTTCACCCGTGCCGAGGCCGTCCTGATCGACGGCAAGAAGGTCTTTGAGCTGGACAAGAGCGAGGCCGGCGGGTCAGGCCGCCGGGAGACCGAGTGGTAGAGGGGGCACAAGCACAATGATCGCCATCAAAGGCGGCAAGGTGTTGACCATAACCAACGGCACCATCGAGGGAGGCGTGGTGCTGCTGGACGACGGAAAGATCAAGGCCGTCGGTAAGGACGTGGCTGTACCGCAGGGCGCCGAGGTCGTCGACGCGACCGGCAGCTGGGTCATGCCCGGTCTGATAGACGCTCACAGCCACATATCGCTCTGGGGCGACCCGATGCTCTGGGCCAACGAGGACATCAACGAGATGACCACGCCCAACACCGCTCAGCTCCGCGGCCGGGACGCCCTCAATCCTCAAGACCCGGCGATTCCCGAGGTCGTCAGGGCGGGCGTCACCGCCGTTTACACGGGACCCGGCTCGGGGAACATCATCGGCGGCACCGGGATGGTCATCAAGCTGCGTGGCCGGACCGCCGAGGAGATGATGATCCCCGGCACCGAGGGCATGAAGATGGCCCTGGGCGAAAACCCGAAGCGCGTCTACGGAGAGGGCCAAAAGAAGTACCCCGCGACCAGAATGGGCAACGCGGCGGTTCTCCGGGAGTCCTTCGTCGAAGCACAGAACTACCTCAACAACATCGCCCGCGCCGAAGCCGGGACCAAGGAAAAGGGCGAGCCCGCAAAGCGTCCCGACCGGAGCCTGAAACTCGAGGCTCTGGCAAAGGTCTTGGGGCGCGAGTGGAAGGCCCGCATCCACTGCCACAGGGCGGACGACATCGTGACGGCGATCAGCATCGCCGAGGAGTTTAACCTTGACTGGGTCATCGAGCATTGCACGGAGGGCTACCTGATAGCGGACTACCTGGCTGCCAAGGGCACCCGGGCGACCATCGGGCCGCTGCTCATGGATCATAGCAAGCACGAGCTCTGGAAGGTCTCGATGCGCAACCCGGGCCTTCTCGCGAAAGCCGGCGTGAAAGTCGCCATCCAGGCCGATACGGCGCGAGGCACCAAGTGGTTGCCGGTACACGTCGGCCTGGCCATGCGTTACGGCATGGAGGAGAAACACGCGTTCGAAGCCGTGACGATCAACGCCGCGGATATAGTCGGCGTGGCCGATCGCATGGGCAGCCTGGAGCCGGGGAAGGACGCGGACATCGCGATCTTTGACGGCCACCCGTTCTCCAACTTCACTCACTGCGAGAAAGTGTACATAGACGGTAAGCTGGTCTTTGACCTGGCGACGGCCCCGCCTGAGGACGAGCAGAGCCCGGGCAAGCTGTTCTAGCGAAACGGGGCGGCGGCGGCCCCGGAGAAACGGGCGGCCGCTCTAAGGAGGATACGAGGCATTGATAGTCGTAGCGTCGCGCAACGGCCGGGTGGGCATCAAGCAAGCCGTGGAGGTCCTGCGTCGCGGAGGGACCGCGCTGGATGCCGTCGAGGCAGGGATCATCCCGGTCGAATCCAACCCGGACGACCACAGCGTGGGGTACTCGGGGTACCCCAACCTGCTGGGCGAGGTCGAACTCGACGCGAGCATCATGGACGGGCGCACACTCGCCTCCGGGGCGGTCGGCGCCGTCAAGGGATACGAGCACCCGATATCCATAGCGCGCAAGGTCATGGAGGAGCTTCCGCATTGCTTTCTGGTCGGACCCGGCGCCGAAAGGTTTGCCCGTGAAGTCGGGTTTCAGCCGAGAGATCTCCTGACGCCGGAGGCCGAGAAGGTCTGGGAGGAGATCCTGTCCACCAAGGTGCCGGAGGTCTACGGGCGCCGGCATAAGTACCTGGAAAGCATCCGCAGGTTTGTCAAGATAGCGGCCGATCCGGAAAAGCCCAACGAGACCGTGAACTTCATCGCCCAGGACGGGCGCGGAGACGTCGCCTGCGGGGTGAGCACCAGCGGGTGGGCCTGGAAGTATCCCGGGCGGCTAGGCGACTCCCCCGTTATCGGCGCCGGCAACTATGCTGATAACCTTCATGGGGCCGCGGCGTGCACCGGCCGCGGCGAGATGGCAATCCGCTGCGCGACGGCGCGGAGCATTGTGCTTTACATGAAGACAGGCATGTCCCTGGAGGAAGCCGGGCGCGAGGCGTTCCGGGATCTGGACCGCCTGGTTGACCCGTTCGCGGGGAGCATGAACGCCATCGCTCTGGCTCCCGACGGGACTCACGCGGCGTTTTCGAACGTGCCCGAGGCCACCTACGTCTATATGACCCCGGACCTGGCCGAGCCCGTCGAGCTGCCGCGAACCTATTGCCGGCCTGCGAAGCCGTTGCCGTAGCACAGGGAAACGCCCGAAGGCAGGTTCGTGTGGACCGCAAGGAGAAAACCGGCTTCCGGAGGTCAGGCGCTTGTCATCAGGGTCATCCAAGGCGCCCGGCGCGCGGGTGCGTATCCGGCTCTTTGGCGAGCTTGCGCGCTTTTCGGGCGGGCGGGGCTACGAGTTTGACTGGCCCCTCTCCGAAGGCCAGACGACCGCCGGCCTGCTTTCCGAGATTGGGATTCCTGACAGTGAGGTTTGGATGGTCGCGATAAACGGAACCAGGGTCGAGACCGGTGCGAGGCCCCGTCCGGGTGATGAGGTAATGGTGTTCTCGCCGGTCGGAGGCGGATAGCCGGCCAGTCTCGATACCCACGGACGCAGGGAGGGAGTAGAAACGTGAGCTATGGTTTCTGGGGCAAGATCCTGAGGGTAGACCTTAGCAGAGGTACGATCGCCAGCGAATCGCCGCCGGAGGAGTTTTACCGGACCTACTACGGCGGTCGCGGGTTGATCGCGTACTACCTGCTCACGGAGGTCGGTCCGGACGTCGACGCCTTCAGTCCGGACAACAAGCTCATCGTCGCCCCCGGCGTGCTTACGGGCGCGCCTTTCGCCGGAGCCGGCCGCAACAGCTACGGGGGTATCTCGCCCCTCACCGGCGGCTATGGAGAGGGCGAGGGTGGCGGTTTCTTCGGGGCCGAGCTCAAGCGGGCCGGGGTGGATGCGATCGTCTTCGAGGGCATTTCACCGGTACCTGTGTACCTCTACGTCCGTGACGGCGAGGCCGAGCTGCGTGACGCCTCTCACCTCTGGGGCAAGACCACCGGCGAGGTCGAGGACCTGCTCCAGGAGGAGCTTGGGGACAAGCGCATCCGCGTCGGGCAGTGCGGGATCGCCGGGGAGAACCTCGTTCGGATCTCGGCCGTATGTAACGATTTGAGCCACTACGCGGGCCGCGCCGGGCTCGGTGCGGTGATGGGTTCGAAGAAACTCAAGGCCGTCGTCGCCCGGGGGACGATGCAGGTCCCGGTTGCTGACCAGGATGAGCTCCGCGGGCTTGCGCGCTGGATGGTCGAGCACTGGCCCGAGGGACACCAGGGAATGCACGACAACGGGACGGCCAACGGCCTGATGAGCCTCCACACCTCGGGCGGGCTGCCGACGCGCAACTTCCAGCAGGGCCACTTTGAAGGAGCCGAGAAGATCAGCGGCCAGACGATGACCTCGACGATCCTGATCGACAGGGACTCCTGCTTTGCCTGTCCGATCAGGTGCAAGCGGGTCGTCAAGACGGGTCCGCCCCATAACGTCAATCCCCGCTACGGCGGGCCTGAGTACGAGACGCTGGGCAGCCTCGGTTCGTGCTGCGGGATCGACGACCTCGAAGCCATCGCCAAGGGCAACGAGCTGTGTAACGCCTACGGCCTGGATACGATCGGCACCGGGGTATCCATCGCATTTGCGATGGAATGCTTCGAGCGCGGCATCCTTACCACGGAGGACACGGACGGCATCGACCTCCGCTTTGGCAACGCCGCGGCAATGGTCCAGATGATCGAGAAGATCGCACGGCGCGACGGCTTCGGGGACCTCCTCGCCGAGGGCAGCTACCGGGCAGCCAACAAGATCGGCAAGGGCGCCGAGCGGTACGCGATTCACGTCAAGGGACAGGAGGTGCCGATGCACGAGCCGCGCCTCAAGCACGCGCTGGGCGTCGGCTACGGCCTGTCCCCGACAGGGGCGGACCACTGCCACAACATCCACGACACTGCCTACGAGAAAGGGGTCGGATCCGCGGCAGGCTGGGGTGTCCTGGAGCCTCTGCCAAAGGACTACCTGGGCCCGGAGAAGGTGCGGCTCCTCAGGTACAACACGCTGATCAAGGGCGCCTTCAACTGCATGGTTATCTGTCAGTTCGTGGGCTGGGAGCTGCGCCAGCTGACGGGGCTGGTCCACGCCGTCACCGGCTGGAACCACTCCCACTACGAGCTGATGAAGGTCGGAGAGCGCGTCCTCAACCTGACGAGGATCCTCAACCTGCGACGCGGGTTCCGGGCCGGCGACGACAGGCTCACGGAGAGGTTTTACGAGCCCTTCAAGGACGGCCCGCTCGCGGGTGTGGGCGTCGACCGCGAGGCGTGGGCGAAGGCAAAGACGACATACTACCGGATGATGGGGTGGACCGACGAGGGCGTTCCGACGCCGGAGAAGCTACACGAGCTTGGAATCGGGTGGGCGGTGGATTACCTGCCCGGGGACGTGCTAAAGGAAACCGCCGGCAGCTGATTGGAGGTCTCCTGTCCTGATGAGCTCCAACGTCTATGATCAGGCGCATGCACTTGCTTCAAGCCTGAAGGCCAGCAGCGAATACGCGGACTACAGGCTGGCTCTGGCCAGGCTCCAGGCCGAGCCCGGGACCCTCGGCATCTTCCGTGACTTCCGGAAGCGCCAGTTCCAGCTCCAGAGCAGGCTGCTCCAGGGAGAAGAGATCCCGCCCGAGGAACGCGAACGCTTTACCCAGCTATCGGAGATAATCGGCCAGCACGGGCCGATCGCGGACTTCCTTGCGGCCGAGTTCCGGCTCTCAAGGCTGCTTGGTGACATCCAGAGGATAATCTCCGACGCGGTCGAGCTGACGCCTGGTTTCGAGCCTCAGGAGCCCGAGGCACCTGCCCCCGCCGGGTCTCCGTCAGCCGAGAACGAGCCAAAGCCCAAGTAGACCGTATGTGGCGGGCACGATAGCCCCGGTCAGTACAGCACAGAGGCGGACGGCACCCCGGCCGTCCGCCTCTGAAGGTCCTGCTTGCACCCGCGGGGTGGTTACTCTACCGGCTCAAACCGCCCCTCGAGCCGCTTCTGGACGTCGGGCAACGTGGTGTACTCCATGTCCTCAAGCGGCAGCCGGTGCGGTTCAAACGGTCCCATCGCCCGCAGGTAGTCGGCGATCTCGTTGGCCAGCCGGCGGGCCCGGTCAAAGGCCACGTCGGCGAAGAAGTCCTGCGGGCCGACCAGCTTGCCGTCCGCGATCTGGAATCCCAGTGCAACCACCCGCGGCGGCCCGTCGAACCTGCTGGGCGTAGCGGTTTCGACGCTACACGGCATCAGCGGCCCGTGGTGGGAGCCGCGCATCCATCCGGCGACCAGGTGGGGCCGCGAAAACGGCTCCAGTACCTCGCCGACCGCCGGCAACCCCGATTGGCAGCGCACGATCATCACCGGGTCATCCTTGCCGACGTACTTCCCGGCGATGAGCGAGAGACGCTGGGTGGACGAGGCAGCGGCGATCAGTCCCGAGTCGCGCGACCAGATCTTGCGGATGCAGTATCTGCCCGGTGCCCCTATGAAGACCAGCATGTCGTAGAGCTCCTCGGGGCACTGAAACACGATCTTCTTGTGTTCCATCAGGTTGAGAACCTCGAAGCTGAAACCTGCGTGGACCCTCGGATCGATGACCAGCCCGGCCGTGTTAAACGGGTCCGCGAAGATGCGGAAAAGCGGCAGGTTCCATGCTCCCGGGCTGGTCTTGTCGGCCATGAAGACGATGACCGGCTCGCTGGGGCGTTCCTCGAACTCCATCTCCGCCACGCCCGGGCCCATGCCCTTGACGTTTCCCGAAAACGCGTCGGCCAGCAGGTCCTGGCCGGCTCCGTACAGTTTGAGCCGCTTGGCTTCCCCCGTGCAGGCGACGAACGTATCCCATGCCAGCGCGTGGACCTCGCTGTCGTCCTCTCCCCGCCTGTGAGTCATTACAAGGTTGATGTCATCGCCCACGTGGCTGACGTGGGCGTCGGCCAAAAGGCCGTCTTCCTTGGCCCTGGCCATCTTTTGAGCGGCTTTGGCCAGGAGCGCGGGGTGAACGCTGGAGTGTCCGACGAACCCGCCCACATCGGCTTTGATCACGCTCAATGTGAGTTTTTCTGCCAACTGCATCCCTCCTGGGGTGGGTCTGAGCTGCGGGGTGAACTGAGTCCCGGCCTAGCTTTCTTCCGGCGCCCTCCCTTTCCCTCTCACGCGGCGGACGCCGGCTATAGGTTATTCCCCTGGCATCCAATCATGCCGCGTCCGCGCAACACGGCTACGTGGGACAGGTTCCCGGGCCGGCTGCCGCCCCCTCAGGGTTGAGGACGGGCCACAGCCTGTCCGCGTTTCGGACAGATTTACATCCTTAGCTATAATAGGGAAAGTCCTGGTGCACGATTGTAGTTAGCGGTAAGGTTGTCCAGAAGGAATATATTATGTAAGGTTTCCCCGATAAAGGCAAACCCGCCGCGAGGCGGGGACGCAAAGCCAAGGGTCTGGCAGCTGCCAGACAGCCGGTTGCCGAAGGAGATCTGGGTTGTAGGGGCCTCTGAGGTCCCGTCTCCTCGGTTGGGGAGCCGGGACTTTTCGTTGTGGGGGGAGCCAGATGGGCCCTGTCCGTAACGCGGCATCCGATCCCATTGACCTCCTGGAACGGGCGATGTCCCGCGCGGCGCTACGCCAGTCTCTGATTGCGAACAACCTCTCAAATGTCAACACGCCCGGCTATAAGCGCTTGGACCTGCAGTTTGCGCAGGAACTGGCGGGTGCGTCCGCCCGGGTGGCGACCGCAGCCAACCTCCAGCCCGACCGCACAAACGGGGCCCACCTGGCTGCCCGCGCCTCGGAGCCCGATAACTGGCAGGTCGTCGAGGCCGAGGGGACGGCGATGCGCCAGGACGGCAACAACGTTGACATTGAAGTAGAGATGGCCCTGTTGGCTGAGAACTCCCTCTACTACCAGGCCTTGGTCCGTGACTTGAACAACCGGCTGGCCGCCCTGCGGGCCGCGGTCACCGAGGGAAGAAGGTAGGACTGTGAGGATATTCAAGGCGATGGATATCAGCGCCTCCGGCCTGACCGCGGAAAGGTTGCGGCTCGACGTCATCGCCAACAACCTGGCAAACGCCAATAGCACGCGGACCTCCTCGGGAGGCCCCTACGTCCGCCAGGTCGCCGTGGTGGCATCGAGGCCCGCGGAAACCGGCACCGGCACAGCCGCTTCGAACGACCCTCGTGGACTGACGGGAAGCGGGGTGCGGGTACTGGGGATCGCTAACGACCCTTCACCTCCGGTGCTCAAGTACGACCCGTCGCATCCGGATGCCGACGAAGCCGGGTACGTGTCCATGCCCAACGTCAACGTGGTGACGGAAATGGTTGACCTGATAAGCGCCACCAGGGCCTATGAGGCAAACGTGACAGCTCTCAACGCCGCCAAGCAGATGATCCTCAAGGCCCTGGAAATCGGGCGCGCCTAGGTGCCGCGGCGATGAGGGTTTCTCCGGTGGTCAGCGGGTGGAACGCCTCCACGCAGGCTGTTCGTCCCGCCGCGGGCCCGGTTTCAACCGCCAAGCAGGCAGCCGAGGGCGGCGCCGCCGCGGGCGGTCCCTCGTTCGAGGATTCCCTGGCCAACGCGCTGCGCCAGGTCAACGAGCTTCAACTGCAGGCGGAGGACCTCTCCCGGGCGCTCGCCGCGGGGCAGGCTTCGGACCTGCACCAGGTGATGATCGCGGCGGAGAAGGCGAATCTCGCCCTCCAGTTTACGTTGCAGATCCGCAACAAGGTCATCGAGGCCTACCAGGAGATAATGCGGATCCAGGTCTAGGGACAGGCGAAGGGGGACCGTTGATTGCAGCTCAGCGACGTCATGGCCAGGATTTCAGGGCTCTGGAAGGGTATCCCGCCACAGAGGCGCCCGCTGCTGGTGGCCTCAGTCATCGTTACGGCCGCCCTTCTGGCCGGCTGGACCTATCTTGCGGGCAGGCCTGACTTCGTCGTCCTCTACAGCCGCCTTGACGCGCAGGACGCTAGCCAGATGGTTGAGGTTCTTGCCTCCAACGGGACGGAGTACCGGCTGGCGTCGGAAGGCTCGACGATCCTTGTTCCTTCGCGCGACGTTCATTCCGCGCGCCTCCTGCTCGCCGGCGAGGGCCTCCCCAACCAGGGAACCCCCGGCTTCGAGCTGCTGGACAGCGTGTCTGTCGGGGCCACGGAGTTTGAGAGGCGGGCGGCCTACGTCCGGGCCCTGTGCGGCGAGCTCGCGCGGACGATATCGCGGATCTCCCAGGTCGAGTCGGCCCGCGTGCACGTCGTGCTTCCCGAACAGAGTCTTTTTGTCTCCCAGGCCCGGCCGACCACTGCGGCCGTCTTTGTCCATCACACCCCCGGCGCAAGGTTGGACCCGGAGCAAGTCCAGGGGATCATCCACCTCGTGTCTCACAGCGTCGAGGGGCTTGACCCGGAGAGCGTGACCGTCGTCGACGAGGGCGGGAGGGTACTGAGCACCGGCCTCGCATCGGCGCAATCGACCGCCGGCCGGGCGACGTCCAACCTGGACGCCAGTCGCCGCGTGGCCGCCGACCTGGAAGCAAGCCTGCAGCGCCTGCTGGAGCAGGTGCTGGGCCCGGGGAACGTGGCCGCGCGCGTGGCCGCCGAGTTGTCGTTTGACGAGTCCGTCATCGAGAAGGTGTTGTTCGAGCCCGCGGGTGATTCCGAGGGGCTGGTGCGGAGCGTTCAGGAGCTTACGGAGTACTTCCGCGGAGGTTCCGGGGGGGACGGCGGGGCCGCCGGGACGCAGGGCAACGTGCCCATCTACACGGCACAGACCTCAGGATCCACGTCGTCGTCCGAACAAGAGCGGACCGAGACCGTCAAGAATTTTGAGATCAACGAGACCCGCGAGCACACCGTCGTGGCCCCGGGAGCTCTGAAGCGCCTGTCCGTCTCGGTTGTCGTCAACCAGGAGCTCGCCGCCGCGGACGCCCAGCGGATACAGCAGCTGGTCTCCGCCGCCGTCGGCAGCGACCCTGGCCGGAACGACCAGATCGTGGTGACCGGGATGCCTTTCAACACCGACCTGGCGGCCGCCGTCGCCGCCGACGTGGCCGCGGGGCGTCGCCGGCAGATGATCTACGTCGGGGCCGGGGCGGGCCTGGGCCTGATCGCAGGCCTGGTGGTCTTCCTCCGCGTGCGCAAGGCTGGCGGCAAGCGGGCCCAACAGCCCGTCGTCGTGGCCGAGGAAGTGGTTTCTCCCGAGCTGCCGTCCGGGGACCTCGTACGCCTAAGGTCCCAGGAGGAGCTTCAGCGGCTTTTCCGCAGCCGTCCGCAGGCAGCCGCCCAGTTGATCAGGTCCTGGCTGGTAGAGGAGTGAGGCCATGTCCGTGCAGATGAGGGCCGCGCAGCGGCAGACGCTCACAGGACGGCAAAAGGCCGCGGCTCTTCTGATCACACTTGGGGCCGAGGCCTCGTCGGGCGTCTTCAAACACCTCCGCCAGGACGAAATCGAGAAGCTGACCCTGGAGATTGCCGCAACCCGGTCCGTTTCGCCGGACATCCGGGACAAGGTGATCGAGGACTTCCGGGAGATGTGCCTCGCCCACCAGTACCTGTCCGAGGGCGGCATTGACTATGCCCGCGAGGTCCTGTGCAACGCCGTGGGCGTCGCCAGGACCAACGAGATACTTGCCCAGATGACCTCGACCCTTCAGGTGAGGCCCTTTGATTTCCTCCGCCGGGCCGACGCGAGCCAGCTGTTGAGCTTTATCCGTAACGAGCATCCACAGACGATGGCCCTGATCCTGGCGTACCTTGAGCCGCGTCAGAGCGCGGTCGTCCTGTCCGCGCTGCCATCTGAGTTGCAGGTGGAGGTCACGAGGCGGATCGCCGTCATGGACCGTACCTCTCCGGATCTGGTTCATGAGGTCGAGAGGGTCCTGGAGCGCAAGCTGGCGTCGGTGGTATCCGAGGACTACACGGCGACCGGCGGCCTGGACACGTGCGTGGCGGTGCTCAATAAGGTCGACCGCGCAACGGAGAAGCAGATCATCGAGGGGCTGATGAGCGAGGACCCCGAGCTGGCGGAGGAAATCCGCAAGCGGATGTTCGTCTTCGAGGATCTCATCAACCTCGACGACCGTTCCATCCAGCGCGTGCTGCGTGAGGTCGACCTCAACAAGGACCTCCCGCTGGCCCTCAAGGTCGCGTCGGAGGAAGTCACCGAGAAACTGCGCCGCAACCTCAGCAAGCGCGCGGTCGAGAACCTCGACGAGTCCATCCAGTACCTCGGCCCCGTCCGTCTCCGCCAGGTCGAGGAGGCCCAGCAGAAGATCGTCAACATCGTCCGCCGCCTGGAGGAAGAGGGCGAGATCGTCACCCGCGGAGGGGACCTGATTGTCTAGTCCTCCTGCCGCGGTCCTGAAAAGCGGCCTCTACCGGATAAGCGGCGAGCGGGTGATCTGCGCGCCCCGCGCCCTTCCGGCGCGGCCGTCCGGACTGGCGGCTGAAACCGCCGGCGAACCCGGGGAAGGCGACGACGGCCAGGCCTCCGCGGCCGAGCAGGCCGCCGCGATCCTCGCTCGCGCCGAGCAGCGCGCAGCCGAGATCCTGGCACAGGCGGGCAAGGACGCAGCCGCAGCCGCGGTCAAGGCTGCCGAGGAAGCCAGGGCCTCAGCCCTCGTCAGTCTTGAGGAGCAGGTCTCCGCCAAGCTCGCCGCCGCGGAGAAGGCGGCAGAGGAGATCGTCGCCTCCGCCCAGGCCGAGCGCAGCGTCATCCTGGCCTCCGCCCAGCGCGAACTGCTGGTCCTGGCACTGGAGGTTGCCCGCCGGATAGTGGCCCAGGAACTGCGCGTTTCCCCCGACGTTGTCCTGGCCGTAGCAGGCGAGGCGTTGAAGCATTTGCCCCACGGGGCGGATACCGCCCAGCTCCGGGTGCACCCGCAAGACAAGGAGCTCGTAGAGGAGCACCGTCAGAGGCTGCTGTCCAAGGCGGCCGGTCTGTCCGAGCTGTCGGTCAAGGCGGACAGCTCGGTTTCACCCGGAGGCTGTGTGGCGGTCACCCCTCTGGGGGAGATTGACGCCCGAATTGAGGAGAGGACCCAGCGTCTCGGCGCCGCGCTCGTCGGCGCCCGGGAGGAGGAGCAGGAATTGTGAGCGTGACCACCGGCGCGGGGGCGAGCGCCCTCCAGATTTTGCAGGCGGCGATGGCCCGTCTCGGTCAGACGAGGGCCGTGACGATGCGGGGATACGTTCGCCAGGTGGTCGGGCTGACGATTGCCGCCTGCGGTCCCTCGACCTGCATCGGCGAGCTTTGCTACCTGGTCCCGGAGCGCGGCGGAGCGGGGATCCCCGCCGAGGTCGTCGGTTTCCGCGAGGGACTTACGCTGCTAATGCCCCTGGGCTCCTTGGACGGGGTCGGTCCCGGCTGTGAGGTGATTGCCACCGGTCACGCGTTTCGCGTTGGAGTGGGCAGCGCTCTCCTGGGCCGGGTCCTGGACGGCCTCGGCCGCCCCGTGGACGGCCGAGGTCCGATAATCGCCCAGGCCCGAAGGGAGACCAAGGCAAGGCCCCCGCACCCGCTGGAGCGTCCGGTGATTGACGAGGTCCTGCCCGTCGGCGTAAAGGCCCTGGATGGTTTCTTGACCTGCGGAAAGGGGCAGAGGATGGGGATTTTCTCGGGCAGCGGCGTCGGCAAGAGCACCCTCTTGGGGATGGTGGCCAGGAACACCGCGGCCGAAGTAAGCGTGATAGCCCTGGTGGGTGAGCGCGGCCGCGAGGTACGAGAGTTCCTCGAGCGCGACCTCGGCCCCGAGGGGCTGGCGAGGTCGGTCGTGGTCGTCGCGACGTCCGACCAGCCCGCCCTCGTGCGCATCCAGGCCGCCTACACGGCCACCACCATCGCCGAGTTCTTCCGCGACCAGGGCAGCAACGTGACGCTGCTCATGGACTCGGTCACAAGATTTGCCATGGCCTTGCGGGAGGTCGGGCTGGCCATCGGCGAGCCCCCCGCGACCCGCGGGTACACCCCGTCGGTGTTCGCCGCCCTGCCCAAGCTCCTGGAGCGGGCCGGCCGTTCGGCGGACGGATCCATAACCGGGTTCTACACAGTCCTGATCGACGGCGACGACCTGACCGAACCGATTACAGATGCCATGAGGGGGCTTCTTGACGGCCACGTGCTCTTAAGCCGCGATATCGCCGGCCGCGGGCTCTACCCGGCGGTTGACATCCTGGGCAGCGTCAGCCGCCTCATGCCGGCCGTGACGGACGGCGAGCACCAGGCGGCTGCTGTCCGCCTCCGGGCCTTGATTGCGACGTTCAGGTCCGCGGAGGACCTGATTAACGTCGGCGCGTACGTCCCCGGGGCGAACCCGGAAATCGACATCGCCCGCGAGACGATGCCGAAGGTTGAGGCCTTCATTCGCCAGGCCGTCGACGAGCCTTGCGCCTACGAGGAAACCCGCGAGGCACTGATGTCCCTGGCGACGGGGGCCCGTCCGGCATCGCAGGCCGGAGGCACGGCCACCGGCCCCGATGCCGCGGTTGCGCTTGACGGGAGCGGCAACTGATGGCTCGTTTCCGGTTCAGGTTGGAGCGGCTGCTGGCCCTCCGCCGCGCTCACGAAGACCTGGCCCGGCTCGCCGCCTCCTCCGCAGCCGCGGGGGCCGAGATGCGCCGGGCTGGCCGGGACCAAGCCCTCGAAGTGCTCTGCCGGGCCGGGACCGCCCTTGCCTCCCATCCGGCCGCCGTAGACGCCGCGAGGCTGGCCCTTGAGTCCTTGTACCTCGCCAGAACGCGGCGCCAGGCCGTCGTCGCTCAGGGCCTGCTGGTTGAGGCCGAACGCATCCACCATGAAAAGATTGCGGCCGCGGTAGCCGCCTGGAGGTCGCGGGAGACCCTCAACCACCTGAAGTCAAGGCAGGAGGCTGCCTGGTCCGGCCTCCAGGCGTCCGCGGAACAGCGGGAGCTTGACGACATCAGCGCTGCGTCGCGTTGGAGGAGTGCGTGATGGCCCAGAACGAGCTCGTTGCCGGCGACGAGGAGAAGGCCGGCGCCGCCGCGGCCGAGGAGAAGCCGCGCAAAGCCCGCAGGGGCCCCAAGGGTTGGCTCGTCTGGCTTGCGGTCATCGCCCTGCTCGCGGTCACTGCGGGAGCTCTGATCGGGTTTGTCCCGACCGCCCGCGAGCGCGCCATGGCCTTGGTGCAAAAGATCACGGGCAACGAACCACCCCCGGACGCCGGCGGCCCGGCGAGCGAAGAGGAGGAACTGGCCCGGATCCGGGCAGAGCTGGAGGCCGAGAAACAGCGCCTGGACGATCTGGCCGCTCAGCTTGCCGCCAAGGAAGAGGATCTCAAGCGCCGCGAGGAGGCGCTCTCCGTGAACGAGGCGGCGGTTGCCGCCAAGGCGCTGAGCCTCGCCCAGGTGGAAGCCGACATCACCCGGCTGGCGAGGCTGTGCCAGGTCATGCGGCCACGCGAGGCCGCCGAGCTTCTGGAACAGCTGGACGACACCCAGGCCGTTACCATTCTGAGCTGCCTTGGGGAGACGGCGGCCGCCAAGATTCTGGCGTCGATGTCCCGGACCAGAGCTGCAGATCTTATCAAGCTTATGACCCCTACAGCCCCCGGATAGGCGGGCAGGGGCCGACCTTCGGCCCGGCCGTCACGGCCAGGCCGGAATCCGCAGAAAGGAGGTGACAACATGGTTCAAATGCTCAGTACGCTAGTGTCCATGCCGGCGGCGGCCCCCGCGGCCGCGACGTCCGGGCGTGACCAGCAACCGGCCGGTGCCGTTGCGTTCTCCGACGAGCTCCGGCGGGCAGGCCGCCCGCACGCAGCCGAGGCTGCCGTAACGGCCGCTCCCTCCGGGGTTGCCCCGGCGGAGGACGTCGAGGCGGCGGTCGAGCCGTCCCCGGTTGAGTACGAGGGGCCCGGCGCTCCCACCACCGGCCAGGGGGACGACTTTCCGGCTGAAACCGGGCAGGTTGCCGGCGGGGAGCTTCCTCCTCTGACGGAGGGTCCGGACGGTGACGACCTGGACGAAGGCCCGGAGGCAGTAGCCGGGGCCCTCTGGCCCGGCCTGCAGATAGGCCTCGTGTTCGGGCGCTCTTCCGCGACGCTTCAGGACAGCCCCGGCAAAGGCGGACTGGCGGCAGTCGCCCGCAAAGCCTGGGGCGGGGAGGAAGCGCTCGCGCGCGGGCTTGGCCAGATCCACCGGCAGGTTACGTCCGGGGATCCGGAGGCGCCCTACATCGCCCCGGCGTCACCCTACATCGCCCCGGCGACACCGGAGAACGAACCGCAGCAGGTCTTCACACCCCTGCCTGCCGGCACGGGAGCCGGGACCAGGTTCGGGATTCAGCCCGCGGAAGAGGTTTCCGCCGGAGAGGATCCCGAAACGCCCGGCTTGGCTGCTGCGGTCCTCGAGCCGCAGGTCGCGGACCCGGCGGCAGTACGGGTCAACCACAACCCGCCCGAGCCCGTCCTGTCTGACGTAGGCATTGCCGCATCCGGGACCGCCCGGGCCCGCGAAGCCACGCCGCCCGAAATCACGGCGGCGGGGTACGGCCCGTCCGCTGGCGCCAGCCTGGCGCCGGACCTCCCCGCACCCGGCGGCGCGCACTCGCGCCCGGCGGGGCCGGCACCGGCTCCGGCGTTCAGGATGGACCCGGATGAGGAGAGCGCAGGGCCGGAAGCGCCCGGACCGGAGGGAAGCCCCGGACCGGACGTACCGGACGCAAGCGCCAGGCCGGCCGCCGCACGCGGGCTCACCGTCCGCACGGCACGGCCGGAAACAGGTCCGCAGGCGACCCGCCTGGAGGGTCTTCCTTACCGGGCGGCCGCGTTTGAAGGCGGCGTCCCTAGACCGGAAGTCGCTGCCGGCACCGCCTCGGGGGTGGGCACCTCGGCCCCCGGTGGCCCAGGGCCACGCCCGGCGGCTGATACGGCATCAGCGGCGTCATCCGCGACGGAATCCCGCCCGGATGAGGCCGGCCCCGATGGACCGGTGCAGCGAGCAGGCCTCAAGGCCGCTACGGCATCGAGGGCAAGCGCGGGCGCGGCACCGGAGACATCCTTGCCGCTGCGGACGCCGGAGGTCGCCTCAGCACAAGGTCCGACCCCGGCCGGCGAGGCTGCTGCTGCCGAGGATGCCCGCCCTGGTTCACGGGAGGACGTCTTCTCGCAGGTCGCCGCCCAAGCCCGGCTGCTCCGGCGTCCCGGCGGTGCCGGCACCCTGGAGGTCCAGCTACGTCCCGCCGCGTTGGGGCGGGTGTTCATGAGGGTGGAAACCGTGCCCGGAGGCCGCCTGCAGCTTGTCCTGAGGGCGGAGCGCCCGCACGTCGCCGAGGCGATGAGCCGCGGCGCAGGGGAGCTGGTCCAGGCACTCGAAAGGCACGGGCTCCAGGTAGGCTCGATTGACGTCGCCTGCTCGGGCAGCCCGGCCCGCCACGACGCCGGAGGGGCGCTGTCCGGCCCCGGCAACCCGGCGAGCCCGGGATTCGGCGGGCTTCAGGCGGGCAGCCAGGGCCAGTGGACCGCAGGCCGTCACGCGGCGGCCGGAGACGGGGGCGGAGGCCCGCGCGGGGCTTACGGTTACCCGGAAACGCAACCGGCAACAGCTCCGGCCGTGCTTGCAGCGGCGATTGACCGCATGGCCGGCTGGGGAACAGGCAGACGGCTCAACGTGTTTGCATAGAGGAGGATCAACGGATGACCCAGATACAGACGGTCGGGAGCCACTCCGCCAGCGGCGCGGCGACGTCCGCGGCGCAGACGGACTGGAGCCCCGGCGAGCTCGGGAAGACCGAGTTCCTCAAGCTCCTTGTGGCTCAGCTTAGCTACCAGGACCCGCTGGCCCCGATGGCCGATCACGCCTATATCGCCCAGCTGGCCCAGTTCTCCAGCCTGGAGCAGCTCGCCAACCTAAACACCGAGTTCGCCGGGCTCAGGGCCGCGACGGAGACCAACCTGTCGTCGAGCCTCGCCCTGAGCGCCCTGGCAATGGTCGGAATGCAGGCCACCGTGCGGACGGGGGACGGGTCCTCGCTGAGCGGAATGGTCGACGCCGTGCGCCTCCTGGGACCTGCGGTCCTGGTGAAGCTCGGGGGCGGGGAGTACGACCTCTCTGCCGTTGAGGAGGTCCGGAGGCCGTGAACGGCGGCTTGACCGGCGTACCCGGAACGACAGCGGGCCGGCCCGTCAGCGGCGTTCGCTCAGGCATGCCCGCGGAACGCACAGGTACGTCAAACAACGGCTTCGCGGCGGAGTTCCGGCGCCAGCTGGAGGCGGTTCAGTTCTCCAGGCACGCGCTGCAGCGGATGGAGTCCCGCGGCATCAGCTGGGGACCCCAGGAGTCCGCCAAGCTCTCGGGCGCTGTCGGCGCGCTCGCCTCCAAAGGGGGCAGGACCTCCCTGGTGCTTCTGAACGACCTCGCCCTCGTGGTGAGCGTGCCGCACCGGACCGTGATCACGGCGGTGCCAGGTTCGGAGCAAGCGGTTTTCACCAATATCGACAGCGCGATCCGGGTCTAGAGAAGACCCAGCGGGCCGGACCTCAACGAGGGGGCCCGAACCCGGCGCAGAAGGCGCCGGCCCAATATGAGGAGGTCAACAGCAAGAGATGATGCGCTCGATGTTCTCCGGTGTGTCCGGTCTCCGCAACCATCAGGTGCGGATGGACGTCATCGGCAACAACATAGCCAACGTGAACACCGTGGGGTTCAAGGCCGGCCGGGTAACGTTCCAGGAGGTCTTTAGCCAGGTTATCCGCGGTGCGTCATCGCCGACCGAGGACCGCGGCGGCACCAACCCTCAGCAGGTCGGTTTGGGCATGGCCGTGGCCAGCATCGATACCCTTTTCACGCAGGGCAACCTGCAGATCAGCGGCAAGATGACCGACCTGTCGATCCAGGGCAATGGGTTCTTTGTGCTCCAGGACGCCGGGCAGTTTGTCTACACCCGGGCCGGAGCGTTTGACATCGACGGTGACGGATATCTTATCAACCCGTCAAGCGGCAGCCGGGTGATGGGATGGACAGCCGAGAACGGTGTCCTCCCGCTTCGCGACGCCTCGAACCTGGGCCCGGTGCGGGTCGCCCTCGGGCAAAGCGTCCCCGCGCAGGCGACGACGGGGGTGACCTACAGTGGAAACCTTGACGCAGGCACCGAGGACGGCGGTACCCACGTAACGTCGATCGACGTCTTCGACTCGCTGGGCACCAAACATACCCTCGTGATGACCTTTGAGAAGACCGCCGACAACCAGTGGAGCTGGACGGCGGAGGTAGAGGACATCGTCGTCGCGGGAGGCACGGGCACTCTGACCTTCGATGCCTCCGGGGCCCTGACGGACTCGACCGGCGGGCCGCTGACCTTTGACCCCGGCACAGGCGGCGAGCCGCTTGAGATAACCCCGGACTTTGGCTCGGTGACCCAGTACGTTTCCATTTCCGGGTCCACCTGCACGACCACGGGCAGGAACGGCTACGCCATGGGGGCCCTCGAGTCCTTCACCATCGACGCCACCGGGACGATCACCGGCGTCTTCAGCAACGGCGTGACGCTGCCTCTGGCCCAGGTTGCCGTGGCATCGTTCGCCAACCCGGCGGGCCTTATCAACCGGGGCAGCAGTATGTACGCGGAATCCAATAACTCCGGCGTGCGGCAGCTCGGCCAGGCGGGCACTGGCGGCAGGGGGCAGATCGCCCCCGGGGCGCTTGAGATGTCCAACGTCGACCTGTCGCAGGAGTTTACCAACATGATCATCACCCAGCGCGGATTCCAGGCCAACTCGCGGATCATCACGACGTCCGACGAGATGCTCCAGGAACTCGTCAATCTGAAGCGCTAGCGGGTAATTGCCCTTCCGGCCCCCGCCGCCCGCCGATGACGCGGGCGGCGGGGAATGGCCGGGCGGGGCTGCGGAGAGGGGACAGGGCACGTGATTGCGGTGACGAGGCTCAACGGAGGGCGGATAGTGCTTAACGCCGAGCTGATTGAGCTCATCGAGGCGCTTCCGGACACCACGATCACGCTCCAAAACGGGCACAAGTACATCGTGTCCGAGGGGCTCGAAGACGTCGTCGGACGCGTGATCGACTACCGCCGGGCGCTGTCCGCGAACTCGCCCGAGGGGTCGCGGAGGTAGCCGCCATGGACATGACAACGACCATCGGGCTCGTCACCGGGGTCATCCTCATCGGCATGGCCCTGTTCCTGGGTGGCACCGCCAATGCCTTCTGGGACGTGAAGTCGCTGCTCATCACCTTCGGCGGCACCGTCGCGGCGACCCTCATCAGCTTCCCGATGGACCGGATCGTCGAGGCCGGCCGGGTGCTGCGCAAGGTGTTCCGCGGGACAACCGAGGACGGATTCGAAATAATCGCGAAGCTCGTCCGGTTTGCCGAAAAGGCCCGCCGCGAGGGCCTGCTGGCACTGGAGGACGACGCCGACCAGGCGGTCGACCCGTTCCTCAAGAAGGGGCTGCAGCTGGTTGTGGATGGTTCGGATCCGGAGCTGGTCCGGGACATCCTGCAGACCGAGCTTTCCTTCCTCGAGGAGCGCCACAAGTCCGGCGCCAGCCTTTTCGATACGATGGGCGCCCTGTCACCGGCCTTCGGCATGATCGGGACGATAATCGGCCTCATCCAGATGCTCCGCAACCTGGACGACCCGAGCACGATCGGCAGCGGCATGGCCACCGCGCTGGTGACGACGTTCTACGGCGCCCTGGCGGCCAACCTGCTGTTCATTCCAATTGCCAACAAGCTGAAGGGCCGCAGTCAGGACGAACTCCTGACCAAACAGGTCATGCTCGAGGGCATTCTAAGCATTCAGGCCGGGGACAACCCGCGCGTGGTGGAGGAGAAACTGAGGGTCTTCCTGGCGCCGCGCATGCGCAAGTCTGTCCGCGGGGCCGCAACCGGGCCCTCCCTGCAACCCGGCATGGCCGGCGCCGAGCCGGCCGGCCCGGCCTCGGAGGGAGGCCAGTGACGATGCGTAAGCGACGGAAGCGCGACCCCCAAGGCGCCGCCGGCGCCCCGACGTGGATGGTGACCTACGGGGACCTTGTCACGCAAATCCTGATCTTCTTCGTCCTGCTCTACTCGATGTCGTCCCTGGACGTCCAGAAGTTCCAGGCGGCCCTGCTCTCGCTGCAGGGCGCCCTGGGATTCTTGGAGGGCCCGGTCATGCCCAAGCCGGACGAGCCAAGGCTCGAGCCGCCGGCCGGAATCGAGCAGCGCGACTACCTCCAGATGCTCGAGATCCAGGAGTTGCTCGAGCGCGAGCTGGAACGCGGCGGCCTGAAGGCCTCCGTCTCCTTGAACCTTGAGGAACGGGGGCTCGTGGTCCGCTTCGCCGACAACATCCTTTTTGACCTCGGAAAGGCCGAGATCAAGACGGAGGGCAGACAAACCCTCAGCGGCATCGGCGGGATATTGCGCGACATACCGAACCACGTCCGGGTTGAGGGCCACACCGACAACCTGCCGATACAGACGGCAAACTATCCGTCCAACTGGGAGCTCTCGACCGCCCGGGCCACGAACGTTCTCCGCTACCTGGTCGACGTCGCCTCAATCGACGGTAACCGTCTGTCGGCCGCCGGATACGGCGAGTTCCGGCCGGTGGCGCCCAACGACAGCCCCGAAAATCGCAGGCTCAACAGGCGGGTGGACGTTGTCCTGCTCTTCCTGACGAAGACCAGCCTGGAGCCACGGTGAGGATGGTGTCCATGTTATCCAAGCTCAAGGCCAAACCGCTGTACATCGTCGCCGGGGTGGTATTCCTGGCCGGCGCAGGGGCCCTGGTATGGTGGCTGGTCCTTGCCCCCGGTCCCAGCGCCGCGTCGCCGGACCCCGAACCGGCCAACCTCACGACGTGCGAGGTCGGCCAGTTCCTGACAAACCTTGCGGACGAGGGCAGCCGCCGGTTGCTGCGGTTGAACCTGGTGCTGGCCGTTTCCGACCAACGCACGGCCAAAGAGCTGGAATCCAAGTCGAGCCTTGTCAAGAGCGAGATCCTCGTGCTGTTGCGGACCAAGAAGCTGATGGACGTTGAGGGCGGCTCCGGTATGGTCCAGCTCGCCTCGGACATCGTCGAGCGGCTCAACGCCCTTCTGGGGCGACCGGCCGTTCAAAGGGCGTACTTCACCGACTTCATTATCCAATAGCGCACAGGAGCGGCGGATCGCAAAGTGGAGGATGAAACCGTGATGGAAAGACAGGAGTCCGCGGGGGCCGGGTTTCGGCAATACGATTTCCGGCTGCCCGACAAGTTCTCCAAGGAGCAGCTGAGAACGCTGCACCTCCTGCACGAAAGCTACGCCCGGGTCGTCAGCACGGTGCTCTCGGGGCAGCTAAGGGCGACCGCGGAGGTGTCCGTGGGGACCGTCGAGCAGGTCACCTTCGGGGAGTTCAGCCGGCGTCTTTCCAACCCCGGGGCGATCGCCGTCGTCAGCCTCAAGCCGCTGACCGGAAACGCCGTCCTGGTGCTCGAGCCCGGGCTGGCGATCTTCCTGGTTGACAGGGTGCTGGGAGGCAAGGGTGCGGTTGCGCCCGAGCCGTACCGCGAACTGACGGAAATTGAGCAGACCGTTGTCCGCCGGCTTGTGGCATCCATGCTTGAACACCTTCGGGACGGGTGGCGCAACGTGGCGGAGATCACGCCGGTGGTCGAGTCCCTGGAGACCAATCCCATGTTCGCGCAGGTCGTCGGTCCCAGTGAGATATGCGCGGTGGTCGGGTTTGCGCTCAAGATCGGTGAGTTGCGCGGGTCGATCTCGCTTTGCTTCCCATATCTTCTGATGGAACCTGTCCTGCCCAGCCTTTCCGCCTTTATCTGGTTTGCCGCCACCCGGCGAACCAACGGCTCGTCGGCCGAAGCCCGGATCCGTTCGCGGCTAGAGGAAGTTACCGTCGAGCTGGTGGCGACGCTCGGGAGCGCGTACCTCAGCCTGCGCGAGCTGCTCGACCTCGGGATCGGCGACGTGGTTCCGCTTGACCGGGCGGCAAACGACGAGCTAGTCATCGCAATCGACGACCGCCCGAAGCTCCAGGCCCACCCCGGGATGCACCGCGGGCGCCTGGCCGTGGAGATAACCAGAACCTATCAGGAGGGAAACGGATAGATGTCTGACCAACCCGTTGCGGTCAAGGAGGCAACGTTCCGCGAGCTGGGCTCGACCTCCACAGGCGCGCGTCCCGACCAGGCGGCCGCGCCGATGGAGCTCCTTCTCGACATCCCGCTCCAGTTCACGGTGGAGCTGGGCAGGGCCCGGCGGATGATCAAGGACGTCCTCGCCCTGGGACCGGGGTCGGTTGTCGAGCTTGACAGGCTTGCCGGCGAACCGGTGGACGTGCTCGTAAACGGCAAGCTCCTGGGCAAGGGCGAGGTCGTGGTGATCAACGAGAACTTCGGCGTGCGGATCACCGACATCCTCAGTCCCACGGACCGGATAGAGCAGCTGGACTGAACGGCAGTGGAAACCACGTGGCAAGCGCTCAAGGTCATAGCCGTGACGGCGGGGGTCGTCGCGGCGGCGGCCTGGGCCGCCCGTGTGGCCGGCAGGAAGCTGTCCCCGCTCGGCCGCGGCCGCGGCCCGCACCTGGAGGTGCTGGACTCCCTGTCGCTCGGGATCCAGCGGGGCGTTTTCGTCGTCCGGGCCGGCCGGCAGCTCCTTCTTCTAGGCGTGGCCCGCGACAGCGTCGTGCTCCTGGGCGAGATGGACCAGGCTTCGCTCGACGCTCCGCCGCCGCCAAGCCCGCACCCCGCCGGGCCGGATGACCAGCTCGGCCGCAGGCTGTCCCGGCGCCTCGAGGAGCTGCGCGCCCGGCTGAGCCCTGAAGGGAGGGCGGGAGATCGATGACCGGTCTGCCCGGCGTGACGATCACCCCGGCGGAGGGAGCTCAGGTGGCCACCGTCCTGCAGATCGTGTTGCTCTTGACGGTGCTCACCCTGGCGCCTGCCTTCCTGATCCTGATGACCAGCTTCACCCGGATAGTGGTCGTTCTCGGGTTTGTGCGCAACGCCCTGGCGACGCAGCAGATGCCGCCCAACCAGGTCCTCATCGGGCTGGCCCTTTTCCTGACGGTCTTCGTCATGGCGCCGGTGTTGGGCCAGGTCTATCAGGAGGCCTTGCAGCCGTACCTGGCGGGCGAGATAGATGTCGCGACCGCCCTCAGCCGGAGCGAGACCCACCTGAGGGGCTTCATGCTCAAGCACACGAGAGAGAAGGATCTCGCTCTGTTCGTGGAGGCAGGGGGAGAGGGAGCGCCTGCGGCGCCGGACCAGGTTTCCACACTGGCTCTGGTGCCGGCGTTTGCGATAAGCGAGCTCAAGACCGCCTTCCAGATAGGCTTTGTCATCTTTGTGCCCTTCCTGGCCATCGACATGGTGGTGGCCAGCACCCTGATGTCGATGGGGATGCTAATGCTCCCGCCGATGATGATCTCGCTTCCGTTCAAGATTGTGCTTTTCGTGCTGGTGGACGGCTGGCATCTGGTGATCAGGTCGCTGATCGCCGGGCTCTTGTGAGGAGGTAGGTAATGTGACCCAGGAGATGGTCCTCAGCCTCGGACGGCAGGCGATACTCACGATACTCAGCGTGTCCGCCCCGGTTCTTGGGCTGACCCTCGCCGTGGGGCTCGCGGTAAGCATCTTCCAGGCCACGACGCAGATCCACGAGCAGACCTTGACGTTTGCGCCCAAGATCGTCGCGACTTTGGTGGCCCTCCTGCTGTGCGGCTCGTGGATGATGGCTAAGCTCCTGGACCTGACGCGGAATCTGCTGGGCAATCTGAGTCTCTACGTGCGCTGAGGAGGCCGGCGGATGACGATCGAGTTCGGACCGGACATCGCGAGATACGCAGCTCTGCCGTTCATGGCGCTGCGTTGCCTTGGCGTCTTCGCGGTTGCCCCGCTCTTCGGGAGCCGGTTCGTTCCGGTTCAGGTGCGCGTGGCCCTGGGGGTCATATGCGGGTTGCTACTCGCCCCCCTGGCCGCCGCCGTCCAGGCCCCGGACCCCTCCGCCGGGGCGAACTCGATGTCGGAACTGCTCGCCTCTCCCGCGGCCTACGCCCTTCGTTGCGCCGCGGAACTCCTCCTCGGGCTTGGCATCGGCTATCTGGCGCTGCTCTTTCTGGCGGCGGTCCAGATGGCTGGACAGGTCATGGACACGGAGCTGGGCTTCGGAATGGTCAACGTACTCGACCCGCAGTCCGGCTTTCAGCTGCCGCTGCTTGGCAGCCTGCTCAACCTGATCGGGATACTGGTGTTCTTGGCCCTCGACGGGCACCTGCTGCTGGTCCGGGCCTTGCGGGAAAGCGTGGCCTTGGTCCCGCCCGGCGCCGTGGGGCTGCACGCGGGGGCCGGCGAGCTGCTGCTGCGGGCCTTCGCGGCGTCGTTCACGACCGCGCTCAAGGTGGCCGCCCCCGTTCTGGCTGCGCTCTTTCTGACAAGCGCGGCACTGGGAATCGTCGCCCGCACAGTGCCGCAAATGAACGTCTTCGTCGTCGGGCTTCCGTTGAGGATCGCCGTCGGGCTGGCGGTCCTGCTGGTGTCCTTGCCGCTGACCGGCACCGTCCTGGCGCCGGCCCTGGGCGGCGTTTTCGACATGATCAACCGGCTTCTGGCCGGGATGGCGGGGTAGGTGAGAGGGCGTGGCGGGTGACACCAGCCAGGAGCGCCGCGAGCCGGCGACCCAGAAACGCCGGGACGAAGCCCGCCGCCGCGGGCAGGTCTTCCGCAGCGCGGAGCTCACCGGGACGTTTGCTTTGCTGGGAGGGGCAGCTGCCCTCATCTGGGGCGGCGGACAGGCGCTCGCAGCCCTCAGAGGCTACTTCGTGAGCTCGCTCGCTGCGGCGACGCCTCAGGGCGAGCTGACGCCGGCCGTATGCGGCGGGCTGCTGCAGGGAGCTGCGATGGCTGTTATCCGGTGCTGCCTTCCAGTTGTGGCAGGGGCGGCGGCTCTCGGGCTGGCCGTGGACGCCGGCCAGGGCGGGCTGGTCATGACCGGTGTCCCGCTCGCGCCCAACCTTGAACGGATCAACCCCGCCGCCGGGCTGAAGAGGATAGTCTCCAAGCGGGCACTTGTGGAGCTGGCAAAGGCTCTGCTCAAGGTGACAATCGTGGGCCTTGCGGCCTACTTCTCGGTCGCCCCCCGGATACCGGAGCTGTCGCGGCTGCCGGCGCTGGCGCCCCAGGATGCCGCCGCCTTCACCGGAAGCCTGGTTTCGCAGGTCGTACTGCGCACCGTCGGCGCCCTGCTTTTCGTTGCCGGCGCCGACTATGCCTACCAGCGCTGGGAACACGAACGGAGCCTGATGATGACCAGGGACGAGCTGAAACAGGAGCTCAAGGAGACAGAAGGCGATCCCCAGCTCCGCGGGCGCATCCGGCAGCGCCAGCGCGAGGTGGCCAGACGGAGGATGATGGCCGCGGTGCCCAAGGCGGACGTGGTCGTGACCAACCCGACCCACTACGCCTGCGCCTTGGCGTACGAGAGCAAGCGGATGAGGGCGCCGAGGCTTGTCGCCAAGGGCCGGAACCACCTGGCCTTGCGCATCCGGGAGATTGCGCGCGAGCATAGGGTCCCGGTCGTCGAGAACCCCCCGCTCGCGCGGGCCCTGTACGCGGCCGTGGACGTCGGAGAGGACGTTCCGCCGGAGCTCTATCGCGCGGTCGCGGAGGTCCTAGCTTTTGTCTACAGGTTGAGAGGAAAGGTGGCCTGACCGGTGTCCCGTACCAAGACCGCTCTGCCCCAGGGGATCAGCCGCTACGGGGACCTTCTGGTTCCCGCGGCGGTGATCCTGATGGTCGTGATGATGGTCATACCGCTCCCGCCGGTGCTGCTCGACCTGTTGCTGGCATTCAACCTGACCCTGGCCCTGGTCGTCCTCCTGGTGACGATGTTCACCGCCGAGCCGCTGCAGTTCTCGATTTTCCCGTCCCTGCTCCTGGTCACGACCCTGTTTCGCCTGGCGCTCAACGTGTCGTCGACCAGGCTGATCCTCCTGCGCGGCTACGCCGGAGAGATAATCCGCAAGTTCGGCGAGTTCGTAGTCGGCGGCAACGCCGTAGTCGGGCTGATAGTGTTTCTCATCCTCGTGGTCATTCAGTTCGTGGTCATCACCCGCGGCGCCGAAAGGGTCGCGGAGGTCGCCGCAAGGTTCACGCTGGACGCAATGCCGGGCAAGCAGATGTCGATCGACGCCGACCTGAACGCCGGCCTGTTGACGGAGGATCAGGCCCGGCAGAGGCGGCGCGACGTGGAGAGGGAAGCGGATTTCTACGGGGCCATGGACGGGGCCTCCAAGTTCGTGAAGGGCGACGCCGTGGCCGGCCTGATCATTACCGTAATCAACATAATCGGCGGAATCGTTACCGGGGTCATGCAGCGCGGCATGGCCATCGGCGACGCCGCCGGAACGTACTCCCTGCTGACCGTCGGCGACGGGCTCGTCAGCCAGATTCCCGCGCTTCTGATCTCCACCGCGACGGGCATCGTCGTGACCCGTGCGGCGTCCGAGGCCAGCCTGGGCCGGGACCTTGCCGGGCAACTGCTGTCCCAGCCGAAAGTGATGCGCATCGCATCCTGCCTGCTGCTCGGGTTCGCGATCGTTCCAGGACTGCCCCGGCTTCCGTTCCTGGTGTTGGGGGGCCTATCCCTCTTGCTCGCCAGGGCCCTGGACAACGCCGCGCGCCGGGCCACCGCCGAGGAGTCCGACCGCCGCCGCGAGGAGGAGATGGAAACGCTTCGCAAACCGGAGTCCGTGCTATCTCTCCTGACCCTGGACCCGCTTGAGATCGAGCTCGGGTATCAGCTTGTCCCGCTCGCCGAGAAGGGCGGAGGAGACCTGCCCGAACGCGTGAGCATCATCCGCCGGCAGCTCGCCTCGGAGCTCGGGATGGTCGTTCCGCCGATCCGTATCGTGGACAACATCCAGCTCCAACCCGATGCGTACGTGGTCAGGCTGCGAGGGGTCGAGGTGGCCAGGGGCGAGCTGCACGTCGAGCGCTACCTCACGATGAACCCCGGCATCGAAGAGCCGGCCGGGATCGAGGGCCTCCCGACGCGCGAGCCGGCTTTCGGACTGCCGGCCATGTGGATCAGCCGGCAGGACAAGGAGCGCGCGGAGATGGCCGGGCTCACCGTAGTGGATCCGCCGTCGGTGCTCGCCACCCACCTGACCGAAGTCATCAGGAATCACGCCCACGAACTCTTGGGCCGGCAGGAGGTGCAGTCCCTGCTGGACAGCTTCAAGTCGCGCTCGCCGGCGGTCGTGGAGGAACTGGTTCCCTCGCTGATGACCCTCGGAGAAGTCCAGAAAGTGCTGCAAAACCTTCTCCGCGAGGGCGTTTCGATCCGGGACCTCGGGACCATTCTGGAGACGCTGGCCGATCTGTCCAGAAGCACCAAGGACCTCGACGTGCTGACGGAGCAGGTCCGGCAGGCCCTCGCGAGGATGATCAGCAGCGCGCTGCGCGAGTCGTCGCCCGTCCAGGTCGTTACCTTGGACCCCGACCTCGAGCAGCAGATCATAGGGGCGGTGCACCGCACGGAAACGGGCACTACCGTGGCCGTGAGCCCCGAGCTACACCGCAGGATGTTGACGTCCTTGGCCCAGGAAACGCAGCGAGTCAGCGAGCTCGGCAGGTCGCCGGTGGTCCTGTGTTCGCCCCTCGTCCGCCTGTACTTCAAGAGACTCACGGAACGGGTCGCAAGGAAGCTGGTTGTCCTTTCCTACAACGAGCTAGACCCCGATTTACAGATTGAGGCGGTTGGAATGGTGACGGCCTCGTGACCGCAGTGAAACGCCCGCGCAGGGCTTCAATACCGGGGGGCTGGATGGGTTTGATGGCACGAGACTCAAAGGGGACCCCGCGGCGGGGTGCTCAGGCCTCGCCGGGCGAGCTGTTCAGCGGCGGCAGCCTTGAGGAGGCCGTCACGGCCGTGCGCCTGGCTTTCGGGCCTGAGGCGATGATCCTCGGCACCCGCCGGCGCCGCAAGTACGGCCTCTTCGGCCCGCCCGTAGTCGAGGTGAGAGCCTGTTCGGCGGCCAACCGTCACGCGGAAACCGGGGACGGCGCCGCGGGCCGCCGCGCCGAAGCGACCCCCGCGCCGGGCGGTGTCAGGGGTTCGCTCGAAGCCCTGCTACGGACGGCCGGAGTGGCCCCCGGGCTGGCGATTGTCCTCGCTACCAACTCCCTGGGCGGCCGCCATAGCCCGCTCATGAGCACACGGCAGCTTGGCGAGGCGCTCGGCCGGGCCATCTCCGAGCTTGTCGGCCGCCCGAGGCCCGTGGAGCCGTCTCCGGGCGGCAACCGCGTCGTGGCCTTCATCGGACCGCACGGGGCGGGAAAGACCACCGCGCTGGTCAAGGTTGCCTGCGAGCTTGCCCTCGGAGGCGGCCGGAAGGTCGCCATGGTCACGGCCGATACCCACAGGCTTGCGGCTGCCGAGCAACTGGCCCGCTATGCGGCGGTCTTAGGTATGGAGCTGGGCGTTGCGTACACCCCGGGAGACCTCCGCCGCCAGTGCTCAAGGTTTGGCGAGGCCGAGTTCACGCTGGTCGACACGCCCGGTCACGTCTGGCGATCGGCTGACGATCTCGCGGAGCTCGGAGCTCTTCTGGAATCCGCCGCGCCTGGCGAGGTGCACCTCGTGCTGCCGGCCACCAGGGACCTCGCCGTTGCCGAACACGCGATGTGCGCGTACAGGCCCTTGGGCATAGACCGCCTGCTCGTGTCCAGGCTCGACGAGGCGGAAAGCTACGCCCCGGTCGTCAACCTGGTTTCAGCCACCAAATTGCCGTTGTCTTACCTGAGCTGTGGCCCAGACGTTCCGGGCCTGCTGGAGGTCCCCGACCCGTGGGTGATCGCCCGGTCGTTGCTGGGCGGAAAGCCCCCGAAAGCCACACGCCAGGCGGGAGCACCCGCAGAGGAGGCCGGGGCGCTTGACTGACGATACGCTGGACGGCCTTCGCGGCCGGTTCTTCGGCAGGGGGGGGCCCTTGACGGGCCAGGCGATAGCCATTGAGATACTGTCCGGTCCCTGGCGCGGAGAATATGACACGCGCGTTACCGGCGCCGACACCGAGCGTCTGTTTCTGGCTCTGCCCCTCCTCAACGGCGAGCCCGTCAAGCCGGACCCTGGAACACCGCTCAGGGCCGCCTTCCGGAACCACTTCGGCAGTTTCCGCTTCATGGGAACGGTCGTCTCCGACGAGCTCTTATACGGTCACTGCATCGTCATCACAATGCCTGCCGAACTCCGCCGCATGCAGCGCAGGGGGCACGTCCGGCTGCCGGTGTCGCTCCCCATCCGGGTCATGCGTCTCCCGGACCCCGCCGCACCCCCCCGCGAGGCGCCGTCTTTCCTGGAGGGAACAACCGTGGACGTGGGCGGAGGCGGGCTCTCCTTCTCCTGTCCCGGGCTCGGGGCAAGCCCGGGGGACCTTGTCTCGGTTCTTGTCGCGGTGCCTGAGGCCGCCCGGAGAGTCCAGGCGACCTGCGAGGTCGTCTGGGTCGCCGCGCCGGACGGTACCGTTGCCGTAAGATTCTCGGACATCGACGAGCGCGCCCGGTGGGAGCTCGATTCTCTGGTATCCCGTGCATACCGGCGTGCCAGGGCTTCCGAGCTCGCCGAGCGGTTGAGGGAGCAGCGATAGCAATGAAGACGGCCAGTCCCCTCAGGATCAGGTCCGGCCTGGCCGGACTGGCGTTGCTGTTGACGGCCGCCAGGGCGATGGCCGCCGGGGCGACGGCGCTGGGTCTGGCGGTAAGGGTCGCGGTCGCGGCGGCCGGCTTCTGGGTGGTTGGGGGGTTCGTCGAGCGGCTGTTCGCGAACCCGCCCGCGCATCGTCCTGCCCCCGCCGCCGCAGGGCAGTCCGCCGTCGGGCGGGCGCTGAACGTCACGCTCCCCGCGGTGGGCCCTGAGCCCGCGGAGCCGCCCGCCACGGGCGCGGTTGCGAGGCGCGAACCGTGAGCGCCGACCGGGCCGCCGCCGAGCGGCAGGGCATCATGGAGGCCTGGAGGATCTACGCGCGGAGCCGCGACCAGGAGATCAGGGACCTCTTGATCATGCGCTACGCGCCTCTGGTCAAGTACGTGGCCGGCCGGCTGGCGATGGGGCTGCCAGCCAACATAGAGGTCGACGACCTCATCAGCTACGGCGTGTTTGGCCTGATAAGCGCGATAGAGAGGTTTGACCCCGGGCGCGAGGTCAAGTTTGAGACGTACGCCATTGCCCGCATCAGGGGAGCGATGCTCGACGGGTTGAGAGCCTTTGACTGGATTCCCTACTCCGTCCGCCAAAAGGCCAAGGAGCTGGAGCGGGCCTACAGTCGCCTGGAAGCCCGGCTCGGGCGCTCGGCCAGCGACGCCGAGCTCGCCGCCGAACTCGGCATCAGCCTGGCCCGCCTCGGGAAGCTGCTGCTGGACGTTCGGGCCCTTACCCTGGGTTCGCTTGACGATACCTGGAACGGCGAAGACGAGGAAGGCACCGGGCTGAGGCCGATGGAGGTCATCGAGGATTCGACCTCGATGGATCCGGTCGACCTGATCGAGTTTGAGGAGCGTAAGCAACAACTGGCCCAGGCAGTGCGGTCGCTGCCGGGACGCGAGCGCCTGGTCGTGACCCTTTACTACTACGAGGGCCTGACCGCCAAGGAGATCAGCAAGATCCTCGGGGTCTCTCAATCGCGGATTTCGCAGCTCCACAGCAAGGCTGTCATGCGCCTCCGGGCAAAGCTCGGCGACGACATCGGCGGCCTGGAGACGTTCGGAGCTGACGACGGTCAGCTGGGAAAGCGAGTTGAGCAGTCTTGTCCATGAGACCGATGGACCTCCAGGCCCTTCTGCCCAGGTCGACGGACGTTGCCCGCACCAAGCACGTCGAGAGCAAGCGCCCGGAGGTCTTTCAACAGCACTTTGCCGCGGAAACCAATCGCCAGTACGCCCGCCGGCAGCATAGCGTCGGCAGGCTGACGGAGGCCGGCAACAAGCGGATAGAGCACGAGAAGCACAACCCGCGGGACCCCCACGAAGAGCGGCCCGGCGAAGGACCAGGCGGAGGCGCGGATACGGAGCAAGGCGCGCCTGAAGAGGACCGCGCGCCCAAGGCCGGCACGGGCCGGCCCGACGGGACCGGGCGGCTTGTCAACGTAGTCATCGGAGATGGGTGGGACAGGGAATGACCGCCTTGACTGCAATGTTTATATCGCTAGCTGCGCTCTCGGCGGCCCTGGCGGCCGTTCGAGCCGCCCGCCTGGCCTCGCGCCGTGCGAGGCAGTCCCTGGCGACAATCGATGAACTGCTGACGCTCGTCGAGCGGCTTGCCGAAGCATCCGAGGTCTCACCAGTCACGGGCTCCGGGGGACGTGTGCCGGCCAGCCCCATGACATTGCCGCCGCAGACTCCCGTGCCGCGGTCACCCGGTCGACCGGAGCTAGACTCGGCAGCGGAACAGCAAAGCACCTCGAGCTGCGGCGTTGCTCTGGAAGGAATCACTCCGGCGCTGAGGGCCGTGGTCCCCGACCTGTACGTTCAGGGGACCCCGGTGACGGAGATAGCCCGCCGCAGTGGGCTGAGCCGGGGCGAGGTCAAGATGCTGATCGCGTTGAGCGAGAGGCTGGGGAGAGGTGCGGGATGATCAGGGGAATCTACACAGCCGCTTCGGGGATGCTCACGGGGCTCGCCAGGCAAGAGGTCTGGTCCAACAACCTGGCGAACGCCCAGACCCCAGGTTTCAGGCAGGACGAGGTCGTCGTCCGGAGCTACCCTGAGCGGGCCGTCTACCGCCAGGAAACCGGCGCGCCAGCGGCGGTGCCGCTGGGGCTGCTGGGCGGCGGCGCGGACCCGGCGGGGATGACCACGTCCGCTTTGCCGGGGAGGATTGTCGAGACCGGGGGTCCGTTGGACGTGGCCCTTGAGGGCGAAGGTTTCCTCGGCGTGCGGACCGCAGCGGGCATCCGGTACACCCGCCACGGGCGCCTGCGCCTGGATTCCGAGGGTTTCCTCTGTTCGGGCACCGGCCACCGGCTTCTTTCGGTCAACGGGGAACAGCTCCGGCTGCCGGAGGGCGCCGAGCCCGTGATCTCACCCGACGGCTCCGTCGAAGTGGACGGGCAGACCGTCGGCAAGCTCGGCATCTGGGTCTTCCCCGACCCTGCCGCGGCGCGCAAGGAGGGGGCCAACCTCTTCACCGGCGCGGGAGCGATCCTTTCGGCGAACGGGACCGCACTCCGGCAGAGAAGCCTGGAGTTGCCCAACACCGACCCGGTTGTCGCGATGACCGAGATGTTGTCCATCCTCCGAGCCTACGAGGCCAGTCAGAAGGCTCTCCAGGCTCAGGATGAGACGCTGGGGAAGGCCGTCAACGAGGTTGGGAGGGTCTAGGATGATACGGTCGCTCTGGAACGCCGCTTCGGGCATGCAGGCCGGGCAGCTCCGCGTGGACGTCGCGGCCCATAACGTGGCCAATGTGAACACCCCCGGCTACCGCCGGATTCAGACAGACTTCGCCGACCTGCTGTACCAGAGCACGGCGGCCGGCCGTCTCGACGTCGGCAGCGGGGTCCGCCCGCTCAGTCTGGCCCGCGACCTCACGCCGGCGATAGTCGAGCAGACGGGGAATCCGCTGGACCTGGCCGTCATGGGTCAGGGCTTCCTGATCCTGCTGTCTGAGAACGGGTCGCCCGTCTACACGCGCGATGGGTCCTTCAGGCTGGACGCGGACGGCAGGATCGTCAGCCCGGCCGGGTACCCCCTGGATATCGAGTACGAAGGGGAGGCGCCCTTCCAGCCCGATGGCCCGGGTTCTTTCATCATCGCCGAAACCGGGGCTATAGCCTGGGAAAGCGCAGCCGGCGAGCGGACCGCGGTCGGGACCATCCGTATAGCCGTGCCCTCAGCAGCCGCGGCCGGCCGTGACCCGGAGATGGTTTCACTGGGGTACAACCTCTACATTGCGGCCGAGGGAACCGAGATCAGCGTGGTTCCGGCGGGGTCCGGCGAAGCCGGACGGCTGAGGCAGGGGTGCCTCGAGCGCTCGAACGTCGTCCTGGCCGACGAAATGGTCGAGATGATGATCGCCCAGCGCGCCTACCAGCTCAGTGCCCGTGCGGTTCACGCTGCGGATACGATGCTCTCTCTGGCCAACAACATCCGCAGGGGATAGGGGGTGTGCCGGCTGCTGACCTTTCGGAATTGCCCATCATGCGGTGCGCTGTATAGCGGGCCGGCGGACGTTTGCCCGCGCTGCGCCGTCAGGGAAAACGAATTCTTTGATGTAGTAAAGGCGTATCTGGAGGCACACCCCGAAGCCGTGCTCGAGGACGTCGCCGAATCGACCGGGGTCGACCGGCAGATCGTGCTGCGGTTTATCAGGTCCGGGAGGATCATAGTCGGCCGCCCGCAGTCCTTTGGAGTCTTCTGTGAACGCTGCGGAAAGCCCATCGCCACCGGGCTTGTCTGCCCTGAATGCGCGAAAGAGCTGTCCGACCAGATCCGGGGCGTTACGGGTCGCGGAGGCACCCGGATGTACCATCGGAAGTAGCGGAGCGTCACTAACGCGGCCAGCCGGCTGACCGATGATAATCAAGGCACATCCAGAAACCGGGAGGAACCGATTGTGCAGATATCCCGTGACCAGATCCAACAGGTGCTTCAGGCCCTTGCCGAGGCCAAGAAAAGGCCGGCCTCAGGCAGGGGGCGGCTCAGGCCCGTTCGCCCAGAGGCCGCCCCGGCAGCCCCCGGGCTTTCGGATGAGAAAATCAAGGAAATCTGCAGGCTGATCGCGGCCATGCCCGATACTCGCGAGGACAGGCTTTCCGAGGTCATGGAGGCCCTCGCCCGCGGCGAATACGACCCGTCGGCGATCGAGGTCGCGGAAAAGCTCCTCGGAAGAGCCCTTGCGGATAGGCTGAAGTAAGCGTGAAGGCGACCGAGGCATCCGCCCGAGCTTACGAGGAGGCCGGCCGTGGGCTGGTTGAGGCCCTCGAACGGCAGGTCGTCGCGTATCATCGCCTGCTTGAGCTCGGACAGAGCAAACAAGAAGCGCTGGTGGACGGCGATGTCGCGGATCTGAGACGAGTAGTGATCGAAGAGCAGGTCGTGCTCGGCCAGGTCTTGGAGTGCGAGACGGCACAGGCCGCAGCCTCTTCGGCCCTATCTCTCGGAGTAGGGGGGGATCCTTTGGGCTACCTGCCGGCGGAGTACCGGGAAAGAGCTCAAACCGCCCGCCTGCGACTGGGCGAGGCGGCCTCGCAGCTTTCGCTGCTGGTCAGGGCCAACAGCGAACTGATCCGGCGCGCCCGGGCCTTCGTGGATCTGTCGCTGTCACGTCTGGGTCAGGCCTCAGGGAGCCCGGTATACGACGGCTCAGGGAACGTGGCCGCCGCCCGCAGGAACATAACCGCCGCCGGGCTGAGCCGGCGGCTGTAGAAGGGAACACCATGCGATCGACTTTCTTTGGCCTCGAAACCGCGCGCCGGGCCCTGTCGGCCAGCCAGCGGGCCCTGGACATCGCAGGACATAACATTGCGAACGCAAACGCCCCGGGCTACACCCGGCAACAGGCCGTGCTGGCCGCGACCGACCCGTATACGCTCCCAAGCTACGCCCATCTGAGGAGCGCGGGGCAGGTCGGAACAGGCGTAGAGGTCGCGGAGGTTCGCCGGATCCAATGTGCGCTGCTGGCAGCCCAGTCAAGGCAGGTCGCGTCCGAGTCAGGCACCTGGGCGTCCCGGCAGGAGGCTTTGTCCCGGCTGGAGGCGCTGCTGAATGAGCCCGGAGAAAGCGGCATGCACAGCCTTTTCGACGCCTTCTGGGGCTCCTGGCACGCCCTTTCCACGTATCCCGCGGATTCCGCCCTGCGAGCCGGCTGCCGGAGCGCCGGCTCAAGCCTCTGCGACGGACTGCGGCGCCTGGCGCAGCAGGTAGAATCCATGCAGACCTCCGCCGACGACAGCCTTGCGGCGGAGGTCGTCGCGGTCAACTCGCTTGCCCGGCGGCTGGACGAGCTCAACCGTCAGATCCGTAGCGTGGTTCAGATCGGGGACAATCCCAACGATCTGCTCGACCAGCGGGACGTGCTGCTGGCGGAGCTCTCGGCGGCAACGGACATCCACGTTCACGAACACGCAGATGCCACGGTCACCGTCACCGTGGGGGGGTTCGAGCTTGTACAGCAGTTTGGCTGCAATCAGCTGGAGGCCGCGGTAGACCCGGCAACCGGCTTCCGTAAGCTCACCTGGGCGGGCTTCGATCTGCCCGTCGTGCTCTCTGACGGCAGGCTTGCGGGCCTGTCGGAGATGAGGGACGTGATCTACGGGGGTTTCCTCTCGGACCTGGACCGGCTGGCATCCGGCCTCGTCGCGGCGGTGAATGAAGCTCACCAGTTGGGCTTCGACGCCAACGGTCTCCCTGGCGCGGAGTTCTTTGACCCCTCCCTCACTGGTGCAAAGGATATCCGCCTCGGGGCCGGCGTGCTCGCAGACCTGGACGCAATCGCCGCCTCCGCGAGCGGCGACCCGGGAGACGGTGCCAACGCCATGGCCATCGCCCGTCTTGAGGAGCAGGTGATTGCCGGCCTGGGCATGACCCTCAGTGACTTCTACCGCGGTGTGGTGTCCTCTCTGGGCGTAGAGAGCCGGGAAGCGGACCGGGCCCTGAACACTCAGGAATTGCTCGCGAGGCAGATATCGAACCAGCGGGCGGCCGAGAGCGGCGTTTCCTTGGACGAGGAGATGGTGCGCTTGATGGAGCACCAGCATGCGTACACCGCGGCCGCCAGACTCCTGAACGTGATGGACGAGATGCTGGTCACACTGATCGAACGGCTGGGCGCCGGAAGGTAGCCCCGGGGAAGGGGAGTGGCTGAGAGATGCGCGTGACCTGGGGGATGATGGTCGATAACCTCTTGGCCGGGATGAGCGGGGCCGCTGCCAGGATCCAGCGGTACCAGACCGAGCTTGCCACAGGGAAGAGGGTCAATCGTCCATCTGACGACCCTACTGGAATCGGCCGGATCCTGTCCCTGAGATCGGGCATTGAGAGGACCAAGACCTACCTCGCCAATATCTCTCAGGCTCAGGAGTGGATGACCGTAAGCGAGACCGCCCTCCAGCGGGCAAACGACATCCTTGCGCTGGCAAAGGAGTGCGCGCAGCGCGGGGCCAGCGACGTGGTCACGCAGGAAGGGCGGCAGGCGATTGCCCGGGAAGTCAACGGCCTGCTCGACGAGCTCTTGGCCTTGACAAACACCAAGTACCTGGGACGCTACGTCTTCGCCGGCACGGCCAACGCTGCGGCGCCTTTCGCATTTACAGGAGATCCGCCTTCCGGGTGGACCTTCGCGGGCAATGCCGGCGAGATCCGCTGGGAGATCGAACCGGGTTCGGACCTGGCGGTGAACATCATGGGCGAAGGCGTATTCGATGCCCCGGACGGGGCCTTCGCGGCCCTCATCAGACTTCGCGACGACCTCCTGGCAGGAAACATCGAAGCTCTGGGCGGGGACGACCTCCAGCTCGTCAACGGCGCCCAGACCCTTGTCCTGAACGCTCTCGGAGATCTCGGCGCCAGGGGACGGCGTCTTGAGCAGGCCCGTAGCGGCCTGGAGGGATTGCGCCAGGCCTTTCTCGAGAACCTTAGCGGCTACGAGGACACCGACGTCGCCGAGGCCATACTCAACCTCGAAATGGCCGAGTCGGCCTACACCGCGGCGCAGGGGGTGGCGGCCAGGTTGGTCCGTGCCACTCTGGTCGACCTCCTGAGATAGAGGGGAGAAAACAATGTCGCAGCCAGCGAGCAAGATCGGCACCGAGACGATATCTATAGACGTCGAGCCCCTGGGCAGGATCGACGTTTCCTCGGAAGTTGCCTTCAACTTCCCGACAGGAGTCCCCGGGTTTCCTTCCTCGCGGAGGTTTGTGTTCGTGGAACGCAAGGAGTTCCAGCCGTTTGTCTGGATGGTGGCTTTGGACCAGCCGGGGCTGGCATTTGTGACGATTGACCCGTATCAGTTCTTCCCGCGCTTCCGCCCCCGGCTTTCCCCCGAGGACCTTGAGGCCGTGAACCTGTCGTCGCAGCGCAGGGCCCTGTTGTATGCGATCGTTACTGTCGCCGCGAACCCCACGGAGTCCACCGCCAACCTCCGGGCGCCGGTGGTCCTTAACACCTCTCAGCGGGTCGGCAGGCAGGCGATCCTGGCAAGCCAGGAGTACTCCACCAGAGAACCGCTATTTGGTTCCAGCGGCTCTATGCAGAGCAGCGGGGGAAGAGACGATAACGTAGTCAGAAGCCAGGGAAGGCGTGATCCAGTTGCTAGTCCTGACGCGCAAGCGCAACCAGAGCATCATCATCGCTGACGAAATCGAGGTAACGATCCTCGAAATCCGTGGAGATCAGGTCAGGTTGGGCGTTTCAGCCCCCAAGCGGGTCACCGTCCACCGGAGGGAGGTCTACGAGGAGATCCGGGAGGCCAACCGCGAGGCGACGGCGTCCTCCTCCTCCGTGCTGGAAGTCCTGAAATCAATCCCTAAGAGCTGACCCTGCTCCACCGGCAGGCCAGCTTATGATAGTCTCCGACCGGGGCCCGGGTGGCTTTCGCTGACACCGCCGGGGCCCTTGCGCTGCAAAGACATCCATCGTGCAAATCCCCTCACCAAAGGCTAAACAATCGCCCCGTCTTGCCGATGCAATACCCAGAGCGCGCGCGGCCGCACCGGCCGGAGGCCGAGCGCCACAGGGGCACGGAGGCCCCACCCAACACGTCAAGGAGGATGAAATCGAAAAATGCGTATCAACCAGAACGTGGCCGCGTTTAATGCGTGGCGCAACCTCACCGTCACCGACTCCATGATGAACAAGTCCCTTGAGAAACTGTCGTCCGGCTTGCGCGTCAACCGCGCGGCCGACGACGCTGCGGGCCTGGCGATCTCCGAGAAGATGCGCTCGCAGATCCGTGGCCTGATGCAAGCAAGCCGCAACGCTCAGGACGCCATCTCGCTGATCCAGACCGCTGAAGGCGCGCTGGTCGAGGTCCACAGCATCCTGCAGCGGATGCGCGAGCTGGCAGTCGAGGCCGCAACCGATACCCTGACGGCGGACGACCGCGCCAAGATCGTAACCGAGTTCACCGAGATCAAGGCGGAGATCGACCGCATCGCCAGCACCACCACGTTCAACGGCGTGACGTTGCTCCAGGGCGGCCTGGGCTCGTCGGTGGCCAACGTCGGAGCCGGGCTCGTGCCGTCAGCCGGTATCTCCAACATCGTCTCCACCGGCGCGGCTGCCGGAAACTACACTTTGAGCTACGTCGCCGCGACCAACACCCTGAGCCTGACAGACGGCGTGGACAACCAGGACATCGTTGTCGCCGTACCGGCGGGATTCAACACCTCGACCATCACGTTCTCGGCGTTCAACGTCAACGTGACGATCAACGCCAGCCTCACAGCTGACATCGCGGCCAACAACACCTTTGACGTCACTGCAGGCTCGGCCACGGTGCTCGTCGGTTCCAACGCCGGAGACACGATCTCCGTCGCCGTCGGCGACATGCAGGTTGACGCGCTCGGCTTGACCGCGGCCGCCGTCGATACGGTGGCCAATGCGAGCTCGGCGGTGACGCTGCTGGACAACGCGGTAGGCACGGTCTCGACCCAAAGGGCCACGCTCGGCGCCTACCAGAACAGACTCGAGCACACGATCGCCAACCTCGGTGTCGCTGCTGAGAACCTGTCCGCAGCCGAATCCCGGATCCGCGACGTGGACATGGCCCTGGAAATGACGAACTTCACGAGGCACCAGATCCTGCTCCAGGCCGGCACAGCGATGCTGGCCCAGGCGAACCTGAAGCCGCAGGCTGTCCTGCAGTTGCTGCAGTAGCGACGGGGACCGCGAACGCGGGCTATAAGGGAAAGCTGAAAGACGAGGTCGCGCGGGGCCGGCGGGCAAGCCGGCCCCGCGCTGGCCGAGACGGGAAGTGAGGGCCAATGGGATTTGACGGCGACGACGGCTCGGTTTCCATCGGGCCTGTGGGGGCCTCGTGGGGCAGCCGGTATGGCATGTATCCGGCCAGCCAGAGGCCAGAGGCGCTCGCCGCAAACAGCCCGGCTCAGCAGGTGATCGGCGAACAGGATGCCGGTCGCTCGGCCGTAACCACCGGGCTTCGTGGGGACGCCTCCGGAGGCCCTGCACCAGGTCTCAGCAAGGCGAGCGCAGCGGTTATCAAAAGGCTGTCGTTCGTTTTCTACAGCGAGGCTGGCACAGCCCTCGTGCGGATCTACAACGCCCGCACCGGGGAGTTGCTGAGGGAGATCCCGCCGCGCGCTGACGCGGTCGATCCGGTGCCGTACGGCCCGTTGAGCCCGGGCTTGCGGCTGGAAGAGTAGAGGGGAGGCGCGGGGCATGGAAGCATTGCGTATATCGGGCGCGGTTTCGGGCATAGACACGGAAGGGCTGGTCACCCAGCTCATGGCCCTTGAGCGCCGTCCCCTGGACGTGATGCGCCAGCGGCTCCTGGCCCTTCAGCAGAAGAGACAGGCATGGCAGACGTTAAGTTCAAAGCTGTATGAGCTTCAGCTAAAGCTGTCCACGGTCGCCGATGAAGCGACCTTCAGCCGGGTTTCGGCGACTACGACCAACTCCTCTGTTGCCACGGCGTCGGGCGGCAGCGCGCTGGCCGGGACGTACGCCTTGACGGTGACGTCGCTCGCCAAGGCCCACACGGTCGTGTCTGCGGAGTACGATAACGCGACCGACCCTCTCGGGCTGTCAGGCTCCCCGGTCGTGAACGGCAAAGCCTTGGGTGTTACAGCCGCCGACTCGCTAACCGACATCGCCGGGAAGATAAACGCGGTGCCCGACGCCGGCGTCCGGGCCTCGATCGTCCAGGTATCGCCGGATGCCTATCAGATGGTCCTGGTTTCCACCTCAACCGGAACCGCGGGGACCATGACCCTGGCCGACGACGCCGGCGTCTTGCAGTCGCTGGGTCTGGTAGGACTCGAGGGCCAGCCCAACACCATCCAGGCGGGACAAGACGCGAGCGTGACGATCAACGGCTTAACGGTTACCAGGAGCACGAACTCTATCTCCGACGCCATCCCCGGGCTGACCTTGTCGCTGACCGGCGAGGGAAACGCGACGATCACGGTCGCCCGAGACCTCTCGGCGGTGGTGCAGGCCGTGGAGGGTTTCGTCCAGAGCTACAACTCCGTTGTTGATTGGGTTTCAGCCCAGTTGACGTACGACCCGCAGGGAGAAACCGAGAAACCCGTGCTGTACGGCGAGTCCAGCCTCAGGAGGCTGCGGTCCTCCCTGCGGAGTCTAGCCACCGACCCCGTATCGGGGCTGCCGGAAGCAATGCGAAGCCTCTGGCAGATCGGGATCAGCACAGGAGCCATCGGGTCGGCCACCGCCCTCGACGGAAAGCTTGTAGTTGACCAGGCCAAGCTCACGGCCGCCCTCGAGTCCGACCTCGACGGCGTCAAGCGCCTGCTGGGGGCGGGAGAGACCAACGTCGCCCTGGCGTCGGCAGGTTCGGAAGCCGTCGCATCGAGCGAATTCGACCCGGTGCTGTACGCCGCGTCGTCGGTGATCGACGGCCGGTCCGATTCCGACCGTTGGGGCCTCGAGGGCGGCGGCTGGCAGGACGGGACCCCGGGGGTCTTTCCTGACTGGCTGGAAATCAGCTTCGGCGGGACCAAGACGATAGACCGGCTCACCCTGTTCACGCTCAATTCTGCCAGCTATCCGGCCGATACGTATGGCGTAAAGGACTACACGATCGATTACTGGTCCGGGGGGCAGTGGTTGGAGCTGGTCAGCGTCAGCGGTAACTCCGCCGGGCTGGTGGCCCACGCTTTTGACCCCGTCACGACGGACAAGGTCCGGATTCAGGTAACGGCGTCCAATGGGACGGGGGACCATACGAGGCTCGTGGAAGTCTCGGTGTTCGAACAGAACAAGGGCGTCGCGAGCCGCCTGGCTGGTTTGTGCAATCAGTACACGATGGGCGGCAACGGCCTCTTGGCGGTTGCCGAGTCCTCGCTGGACAACCAGGTGCGGGGGCTCAATTCCCAGATAGCGTCTGCAGAGCGGCGCCTGGAGATGCGGGAAGCCAGCCTCTACAGACGGTTTGTGGCAATGGAGCAGGCGCTCGGCCGGCTGCAGACCCAGTCGTCCTGGCTTAGCGCCCAGCTCAACAGCCAGTATAGCCTGCGCACAGACCGCAACTAGGGTGCGGTGGAAACCGGAGCGCAGGACCCACGGATGGAATAGGCGGTGTGAAGACGATGATCGGAACCGCTCAGAGCGCATACAGGAGCGCACAAATCCAAACGGCACGGCCCGAACAGCTCGTTCTGATGCTCTACGACGGGGCCCGGGTGCGCGTAAGCCACGCGAAACTGGCTATTGCGGCCGGTGACTACAACCGCGGCCGGGAGCATGTACTGAAGGCTCAGGCAATCGTCGGCGAGCTTCTGGCCTCGCTGGACATGAACGCCGGCGAGATAGCCCGGAACCTTTACAAGATATACGAGTACGTCAACTACCGGCTGGTGGAGTCAAACATAAAGCATGAAATCGCAGGCCTGGACGTGGTGCTGAGGATTCTGAGCGAGTTGCGCGACGGGTGGCTTGCCATGACGGCCGGCCGCGGTTCGGAGGCTGCGCAGAAACTTGCCGCTGTCTGAGCCCGGTCAGACCCTCCAATCGCTCCTCGCTGTGGCGACGCGCCTGGCCGAGGCGGCGGAGAGTGGGGACGCCGACTTAATTGTAGGGCTTGTCGCGGACCAAGATGCTCTTTTCGAACGGCTGAAGGCGGAGCCGGCGGCAGAGCTGGCTCCTTCGGAAATCGAGCGGCTGCAGGGTCTGGTGGACCGGAGCGCGGCACTCCTGGCGGAGAAGGTGCAGGCCGCGGCGGCTGAGATCGAAGCGGTCCATGAATGGCGCCGGTGCCTTTCCGGATACCGGTCAAGAGCGCCCGTTGCAGCCAGGTTCGTGGACCGCAAGGGCTGATCTCGGAAGCACGCCGATCACGGGGGCATGGAAGCCCGAGGAGGTCGTTGGCTTGGCGATCAGGGCCAGTCTTGCCGGCGCTGTTCCGCGCGGACTGAGCGACATGCTGCCGATCGCCCTTTCGCTCCTTGAAACCATGCCCGGAGGGGCCATCCTCTGCGATGCCCGGGGCGACCTTCTCGGGATCAACGGCACCTGCCGGAGGATGTTCAGGGTTAGGGCCAGGGAGGTTGTCGGAAAGCCGGTAACCGGCCTCTGTCCTGACTCGCAGTGGCAGGCCATAGTTCGGACCGGCCTGCCCAGCGGTGCCGGACGGGTTACGGTAAACGGGGAGCAGGTAGTGAGGATCGAGCTCCCGGTCTTTGCCGACGGCCGCGTCGTCGCAGTTCTGGCCCATTTCTTCTCCAAGGATGCCGGGATCCTCCGGGAGGTACTCCCCCGGTTGCCCGGCTTTGAAGGCCAGAGCTCCGCCGAGAAGTCTGTCTCGCGGACCGTGCCCGATCCCGAAGTGGTCCTGATCGGCGGAGCTAGATACACGCTGGACGACATCCGTTCCGCGTCCAGATCGATGCGCGAGGTCAAAGGGCTGGCAGCACGGGCGGCAAGGACCGACATGCCAGTGCTAATCCAGGGAGAGCAGGGAACAGAGGTCACGCCGCTGGCCCACGCGATCCACGCGGCCAGCTCGCGGTCGCATAAGGAACTGGTTTCCGTGCACTGCCACACCCCTTCCGACGCCGTCCTCGCGGCGGACCTCTTTGGGCCGCCGGGATTTGCCCCCTCGCCGAACGGGCTACGCGGCAAGTTGCTGGACGCCGACGGCGGCACACTCTACCTGCAGGATGTAGGCGAGATGCCGCTGGCCGTGCAATCAAGGCTCATCCGGGTCATGCAGGCCGGAGAGGTCGAGTACGCCGGCAACGGCGGCAGGACAAAGGTCAACATCCGGGTCATCGCCGGGTATGACCAGGACCTGGCGGTGCGTGTAGCTGCCGGCGAGTTTCGCGAGGACCTCTACTACAGGCTAAACGTCATCAGAATCGACGTCCCGCCTCTGCGCGCCCGGCCCGAGGACATCAGAATCCTGGCCGAGCACAGGCTGGCCGAGCTCAACAGGGTATACGCCGACCGCGGCTGGCACAAGCACCTTGGGGCAGAGGCTCTGGAGCTTCTGCTGCGCTACAGCTGGCCCGGCAACACGGCTGAGCTCGAAGCCGTGCTCGAAAGGGCCTACGCGATGAGCGACGGAGACGAACTCCACAGCGGGCACCTTCCGCAGGCCCTGCAGCAGATCGGCCGCGCCCCAAGCGACGCGGTTGGCCATAAGACCTTGGATGAAATCGTCGCGGAGGTCGAGCGTGGCGTCATAGTCCAGGCACTGAAGTCCACGGGGCAGAACAAGTCCCGGACGGCGAGGCTGCTGGGGCTGCCCCGGTCCAGTTTCTACGAGAAACTGACGCGCTACGGATTGCTTGGCAAAGACGACTAGCCGGGTCTACTGCAGCGGGAGACAAGCCAGCCCGAGCATCCCCGGGCCGCCGTGCGCCGCGAGAGCGCTGCCCATGTCCGCCACGAACAGGCTGGCGACGTTGAGCCTCTTCTCCACCGTCTTACGGAACTCCTCAGCTGCTTCCGGCACGTTGGCGTGCAGGATCGCCACCTGAACCCGGGCCTTGCCGACCCGTTCCTCAGCCATTGACAGGGCGCGGTCAAGCGCATTGCGGAAGGACCTGACCTTCGCGGCGACCTCAAGGAGCCCGCTCCGGAGGGTTAGGATCGGCTTGATCGACAGGACGTCTGCCAGGGCTGCTGTAGCGAAGCTGACCCTGCCGCTGCGGCGGAGGTAGGTCAACGTGGGGACACAGACAAAGACCGCGATCCGCCGCTTGGCCTCCTCAATCGCGTGGAGGACGTCCTCTTTGGAAAGCCCGAGCTCGGCCGCCTTTGCCGCGACCAGGGCGACGAGGGCCATCGCCCCGCTGACGTACTCGGAGTCCACGACCGTGATGTCGGCCCCGGGAAGCATCTCCGCCGCCAGCTTGGCGCTTTGGACCGTGCCGCTGTGCCTGGCCGTCACGTGAATCGAGATGATCGATCTGGCCTGGTTGAGGAGAGACTGGTACACGCGGAAGAACGAGCCCGGAGGCGGCTGCGAGGTCATGGGCTGCTTGCCGCTGACAAGAGCGCTGTAAAACTCCTCTTTGGTAATCGTGACGTCCTCATCGTAGGTCGTGTCGCCTATCTGTATGCAGACAGGCACGACCTCAATGTGGTGTTGTTGAAGGAGGTCTGCCGGGAGGTTGGCCGTGCTGTCTACAACGATCCGTATTGGAAGCTCGTCCATGGACGTATCACCGCTTCCTAGTAATGCTCCGTGCCCGGGAGCATTCTTATAATGCCCCAATGGGGCGACGCCGGGCGAACCACCCCGGAGATATCAGTATTCTGCGCCGTGGTTCCCGCTCCTTCAGGCCTCTCACCTCTGACCTGCGCATACCATCCCTGCGCGCGCGGGAAGGTAAGCCAGAAACCCAAGAGAGGTGCTTTGCGTGAGAAGAGCCGACGAGCGTGCCCAGGGGCACAAAGCCCAAGCTAAGACGGGTAGCCCTGGCAGCAGGCAAAAGACCAGGAAGGAAAAGGAGCCGACGCCTGAGGACCTTCACAAACTGCGGATTGCGGATGAGCTCGGACTCGGAGACAAGGTCCGGCGAGTAGGGTGGGGAGGTCTGAGTGCGGCTGAGACCGGCAAGATAGGCGGGTACATGACCAGGAAAGCCCGTGCGGAGGCGAAGGGCGAGGTGTAGGACGGCCAGAGACGGCGTGGCGGCAGCCAACCACTCGCTCCGCATGGCCTGCTCCTGTGGCTGGCCGGCCCTGCGTCCCATGGCCGGGGCGGCAGGCGAATAGCGAGGCGGCTAGAAGTATTCGGGCATACCCGGCCCACGAACGTGGTTGCGGGAATCCCGAAGAGGTGACTGCTGTTACATGGGTCATAGCTACCTCATCCACGACGGTACGCTGGTCGATTGCGTCTCAGGCCAACCTCAGTACCACATGTCGGTGCTGGTCTGCGACGGGAAGATCAACCGGATAGGAGTTGCCGGGTCGATTCCCGTCCCTCAGGACACGCAGTACGTAGATGCCCGGGGAAGGACCATCCTCCCCGGTTTGATTGACACCCATCTGCATGTAGCCGGCAACGGAGATCCCAATCTGCTGCGCCGCCTGCGGAAGACGGTCCCCTACCAGGCCGTCGAGGCGGCGGTTCACGCTCGGGAGCTGTTGTACGCAGGTTTCACCTCGGTGCGCGATGCGGGCGCCGGTTTCCTCCTGGCGATCGGACTCAGGGATGCGGTCAATGCGGAGCTGGTACCCGGTCCTAGGATTCAGGCAAGCGGGCAAGCCCTTTCTATCACCGGTGGACACGGGGACCATTTCTTTCCTCCCGAGATCCAGTTTGCCGGAAGATACGTGGTAGACAGCCCTGACGAGGCCCGAAAGGCCGCGCGGGAGCAGTTGCGGGCCGGCGCGGACTGCATTAAGGTCTGCGCCACGGGCGGGGTGATGTCCGAGAAGGACGAGCCCGCCTCGCGGGGGCTGACTATGGAGGAAATGCGCGCCGCCATAGAGGAAGCCCACAACGTGGGAGCCAAGACGCTTGCTCACGCACAGGGGACGCAGGGCATCAAGAACGCCGTCCTGGCGGGCATAGACTCGATTGAACACGGGTTCTTCCTTGACGGCGAGGCCATCGAGATGATGATCGAGCGCGGCGTGTTCCTGGCGCCGACCCTATCGGCGGTCTACCATATAGTCGCCAACGGCGAGCGGATGGGCATCCCGGAATATGGGGTAAGGAAGGCGACCGCGGCGCGGGAGGCGCACGTTGAGAGCTTCCGGCGCGCCGTTCAGGCGGGAGTGAAGGTGGCGATGGGCACCGACGCCGCCACGCCCTTCAACTACCACGGCAAGAATGCTCTCGAGCTGGAATTGATGTGCAAGGCCGGGATGACGCCGGAGCAGGCACTGCTGTCCACGACCAGGCTGGCGGCCGAGTCGCTGGGCACGCTTGACCGGGTGGGCACGATCGAGCCGGGAAAGCTCGCGGATGTCTTACTCGTCAACGGCGACCCGCTCGCCGACGTCCGCGTGCTTCAGGCACCCGGGAACATCCACCTGGTCATGAAGGACGGCGACGTCGTCCTGAACCGGGGGGTCAAGATAGGCTGCCAGGAACCGGGAACCGGGGCGATCAGGGCCTGACGGCCAAAGTCAACGGGAGGGATCCAATTGGGCTCCAGGCTATCCAGACGCGCTGCATCTATCGCACCCTCAGCGACGCTGGCGGTGAACACCAAGGCGACGCAGATGCGGGCCCAGGGGATAGATGTGGTCAACTTCGGCGTGGGGGAACCGGACTTTGACACCCCCAGGAACATCAAGGACAAAGGTATAGAAGCTATTGAACGGGGTCTCACCAAGTACACGCCCAGCGCCGGGACGGCGGAGGTTCGCAAGGCCATCGCCGATAAGCTGAAAAGGGAGAACAATGTCGCCTACGCGCCCAACGAGACGATTGCCTGCGTGGGGGCAAAGCAGGCAATCTTTCTCGCGCTGCAGGTCCTCGTAGACCCGGGTGATGAGGTTCTGATCCCCAATCCATATTGGGTGAGCTACCCGGAGATGGTCTCCCTATCCGACGGGGTTTCGAGATACGTTGAGGTCCGCCTGGAAGACGGGTTTAAGCTCACACCTTGTGCCCTTGAGGGCGCCTGCAATGCCAAGACCAGGGCCCTGGTGTTGAACTACCCGAATAACCCCACTGGCGCCACCTATACACGTTCAGAGCTTGAGGCCCTCACGGAGGTCTGCGTGAGGAAGGGCGTTTACATCATCAGCGATGAGGTCTACGAGAAGCTCCTCTACGACGGCAACGAACACGTGAGCATCGCCGCGTTGGGCCCGGAGGTCAAGGCCCTGACGATTACCACCAACGGCGTCTCGAAAGCCTACGCCATGACGGGCTGGCGCCTGGGATACGCCGCCGGTCCCGCAGACCTGATCGGAGCCATGGTCAGGATCCAGGGACACATGAACACCAACACGAGTTCGATCACTCAGTATGCCACCGTCGAGGCCCTGACCGGTCCTCAGGATACGGTCGGACAGATGGTGGCGAAGTTCAAGCAGCGCCGGGACTACATGTACGACAGGCTTGCCGCCATGCCCGGGGTTAAGGTAAACAAGCCGCCCGGGGCCTTTTACATGTTCCCCGATGTGTCCGGCACCTTTGGCAAGGAAATCAAGGGCAGGAAGGTCGCCGGCGACATGGACTTCGTCGACGTTGTCCTCTCCGAGGGACACACTGCCGTTGTTCCCGGGCGAGCCTTCGGGAACCCCAACTGTGTGCGGCTTTCGTACGCCACGTCGATGGAGGAGATCGCCAAGGGCATGGACCGGGTGGAGGGCTTGCTCAGAGAAGCCAGGTAGCGTGCGTGAAGGGGGGAGGGCCGGTGGTAGGAGGACGTCCGGTCCGCAAGAGCCCCGAGGAACGCCTCGCGGGCTTCCGCGGGCGTAAGGTGGTCGTCCTGGGCCTGGGGATCTCCAACCTGGCGGTGATAGATTGCCTGCTCGGCGCAGGTGCCCGGGTGACGGCCGCCGACCGCAAGACAGCCGGCGAGCTGGGCGAGAGATACTCTCGCCTTTCGTTGCTTCCCCTGGAACTGGTCTTGGGTCCAGGCTACCTTTCAGCACTTGCCGGCCAAGAGGTTGCGTTTCTGACGCCCGGCATGCGCAGAGATCTCCCCGAGCTTGAGGACGCGCGGCGTGCCGGGATCGAGCTGAGCAGCGAGACAAAGCTATTCTTTGAGCTGTGCAGGGCACCGGTCGTGGCCGTGACGGGCAGTGCGGGCAAGACGACCACCACCACCCTCGTCGGTCTGATGCTCCGGAAAAGCAGGCCGGGCGTGCACGTTGGCGGCAACATCGGCCGCCCGCTGGTCGCCATCGCCGGAGACATCCGCACCGAAGACATCGTGGTGCTGGAGCTTTCCAGCTTTCAGCTTCAGGACCTGGGGCTGAGCCCGCATGTCGCGGCAGTCCTGAACGTCAGCCCCAATCATCTGGACGTACACCCGACCATGGCTGATTATGTGGACGCCAAGAAGGTTATCTACCAGCACCAGGGCCCTCTGGACTTCTGTGTCTTCAACTATGACAACGATGTGACCCGCGGGATGGCGAGGGATTATGACGAGCGTGTCCGCCGCGGGCTCGGAGGGCATGCGCCGGTTATGTACTCGCGCCTGGAGAACACGGGGGACGGTGCCTTTGTCAGCGGAGACCGTCTTGTCGTGCGTCTGGGCCCTTTCGGCGCGGGACTGCCGGACGCCGTGGTCTGCAGCCGGGATGAGATCAAACTGCTCGGCGAGCACAACCTGGAGAACGTCCTCGCCGCTTCGGCCGTCGCCGGGCTTGCAGGGGCCACGCCGGAGGCGATGCGCGAGGTCGCGACAAGCTTCCGGGGCGTCGAGCACAGACTGGAGCCGGTCAGGGAACTGGCCGGGGTCAGGTACTACAACGACAGCATCGCGACAGCGCCGGACAGAACAATCGCAGCGTTGCGCTCGCTACCGGGACCGATGGTCATCATCCTCGGGGGCTATGACAAGAAGATCGGCTTTGGCGAACTGGCCAGAGAGCTGCTCGAGTGCGGGAAGGTGCGGGCTGCTGTCATCCTCGGTGCGACCGCCGGGAAAATAGAGAGGGCCCTCAAGGCCGAGAGGGATCGCCGGGAGGAGGCGGGGTCGCCCGCCGACCGGGTTCAGGTGGTTCGAGTCCCGGGGGATTTCGGGGCTGCGGTGCGCACGGCCCATGGCCTGGCCGTTGCGGGCGACATAGTCCTGCTGTCCCCCGCGTGCGCGAGCTTCGACATGTTCGCCAACTTCGAAGAACGCGGCCGGGCGTTCAAGCAGCTGGTGGCGGCCCTGCCCGAAGGGAGTGGCGGGTGACGCCGGCCGGCCTGAAACCCGGCGAACTGGCCAGGATCGCCCGGGAGCTCTGTCGCGCGTATTCCATCCCGCCTCCGGAGCCTTCCGGGAAGCCCCTGGATGAGCTGGTGGCGACGATTCTCTCCCAGCACACCTCCGACCGGAACAGCCACCGCGCCTTCCGCTCGCTGAAGAGGTGTTTTCCCAGGTGGTCGGACGTCCTGGGGGCCGGTGAACGGGCCCTGGCGGACGCGATCCGCTGCGGCGGCCTGGCCGATCAGAAGGCCCCCAGGATAGTGGAGATCCTCGGAAGCTTACCCGCCGGGCCGGACGGCGAGCCAACCCTCGACCACCTCCGGGAACTCGGGCACCGGAGGGCATTTGACGTGCTGACAGGATTTCCGGGGGTAGGGCCCAAGACGGCCGCCTGCGTCCTGCTCTTTGCATACGGCTGGCCGGCCTTCCCCGTGGACACGCACGTGCACCGCGTCGTGCGGCGTCTAGGGTGGGCGGCACCGAGGGATGCCGCGGACAAGGTCCAGAGTGCTCTTTGCGAAGTGGTGCCGCCGGAGTTGACCTATCCCCTCCACGTGGGCCTCGTCCGCCACGGGCGGGAAACGTGCCGTCCCCGGGATCCGCGTTGTCATGCGTGCGTGCTTGAGGCAAGTTGTGCATATCGCCGCGGGCGTGAGGGGCAGGGGGAGAAGAGCCAGGAGGAGCCCCGACAGGTTCAGCCGCCGGCGGCCGAGAAGATGGCGTAGGTGTGGGTGGAGTGAGGTGAGCCTATTGCTTTCTGGCGGCATAAGAACCGCGCGCGCCGCGGTCATGCCTGGGCCGGGGGAGCCCCTAGAAACCCGCGAGCTGCCTCTTGGGCCGCTTGAACGTGGAGCGGTGCTGCTGCGGACCATCGCCAGCGAGGTCTGCGGCACTGACGTGCACATCTGGCATGGACGTCTCTCCGGGGTACCGTATCCCATCATCCCCGGGCACGTCAGTGTGGGAGAGGTCGTGGAGCACAACGGCCCCGTATCCGCCGTCGACGGTCGCCCGGTCTTGCCCGGAGACGTGGTCACGTTTCTCGACGTCCACGGCACCTGCGGGGCATGCTGGTACTGCCTGGTGGCCAAGGCAAGCACTCGTTGCCCGCGCCGGAAGGTCTACGGAATCACCTACGGGCTTGCGGACGGCCTGTGCGGCGGGTGGAGCGAGTACATCCACCTGAAGCCCGGCGTCAGGATAATCCATTTGCCTGCCGGGGTATCGGCTGACAGGTTTATCGGCGGCGGCTGCGGGCTGCCGACGGCCTTTCACGCGGTAGAGAGGGGCGGAGTCGGGCTTGGAGACACCGTCGTCGTCCAGGGGAGCGGGCCGGTTGGGCTCAACGCCGTAGTGCTTGCCCAGCTTGCAGGCGCGGTGAAGGTGATACTCGTGGGCGCGCCGGCCCTGCGTCTGGCGATGGGCAGGGCGCTCGGCGCGGATGCGACGATCAGCATCGAGGAAACCGGGCCACAGGAGCGAATCGCCGCGGTCCTCGAGCTGACTTCGGGACGAGGCGCGGACGTGACTATCGAGGCCACAGGGGTGCCCTCTGCGCTGCCCGAGGGAATGCGGATGACCCGCGACGCCGGTGTCTTCGTGGTCGCCGGGCAGTACACGGACGCCGGAGAAGTAGCCTTCTCTCCTCACCACGACCTGAACCGGAAGCACCTTGACGTGCGCGGCACCTGGGGATCGGACTTCTCGCACGTCTACAAGGGCGTCCAGGTGATGGCCAAGCACGGCGACCGGTACCGGTGGGAGCGTTTCATCACGGCGAGGTACGGTCTCGGGCAGGCGGAAGAAGCCCTTCGGGCCGTGGCCGAGGGCAAGGTTATCAAAGCCGTCATCGACCCCGGGCTTTGACCGGGGTGTAGACATACAAGTTCAGGCCGGTCGCGCGGCCGGGAGGAATCGGTACTTGGGCACGGAGAGGATGTACGACGAACCCCGTTACTATGACATCGCCTTCGGATGGGACATCAAGCGGGAGGCGGACTTTCTAGAGAAGGTCTTCCGGACCTTAGGCACCATCGAGGTGCAAAGTGTGCTTGACCTGGCCTGCGGCACAGGCAGGTTCACGATCGAGCTTGCCCGGCGGGGGTACGCGTCCGCCGGGCTCGACGCTTCCCGGGACATGCTCGGGTACGCCCGGGAGCGCGCCGGTGCGGAGGGCGTGCCCGTGGAGCTCTTTCTCAAGGACATGTCCGATTTCGCCCTTTTTCGCACCTTTGATGCCGCGATATGCATGACTGGCTCGCTTCCCTACCTGACCACGCTTGACGCCGTCCTGTCGCACTTGCGTCACGTAGGCGAGCACCTCAAACCCGGCGCCCTCTACGTGATCGACATCCCCGTGGTCACGGAGCTCTCCGAAAAGCCGTTCCCTCCCCAGGAATGGAGCCTGGAGAGGGACCGGGTGAAGGTGAGCGCGCGCTGGGAGGTCTCCGGACCGTACGATCCGCTCAACCAGCTGATGACGGAACGTCTTACCTTCCGCGGCGAGGAGCGCGGCTGGGAGAGGGTCTGGGAACAGGAGCGCCTCGTCAGGCTCTTCTGGCCCCAGGAGCTTCTGGCTCTCGTCGAGGCCTCGGGGTGCTTCAGGCTGGCGGGATGGTACTCGGATTTTGACCTCGAGCGCAAGTTCGGGACGGCCGCACCGCTTGGCCACCGGATGATCGCCGTGCTGGTCAAGGCGGCCAGGCCGGCCCCGGTGGCGGCGGCTGGAGTCCCCAGGCCGGAGGAACGGCGTTGGGACCGCGCGGCAGCCGGCGACCGCCGCGGCCCGCGCTACGGAAGAGGCGACCGCCGCGACGGACGGCGACCGCCCGGACCGCAGGGCCAGGGCCCGGGCGGTACGGCCGCGGTTTCCTCAGGTGGAGAGAGAGCGTCCTCTGGCGACAAGAGGAAACGCCGGAGGCGGCCCAGGGGCCGCAAACCCTCCGGCGGGACGCCGCCCGGCGGCCAGGGGCCGCAGGGCCCTGAGCAGCCCCCATCCCCGGGGACGGCGGGTTAGCCGGGAAGCGGTGCTGGAGGGAGCAATGCTGGAGGGAGTGAACCCGCAATGACAAACCGGAGTGTGACGGCCCCGGAGCAGTTTTTCGGACACCGGATGGGCGCCGACCGGAAGATCGTGCGCTGGGACCGGATGGTGGAGTACTACCGGACGATTGCCGGGCAGTCCGACCGCATCGAGGTAAGGGACCTCGGCCCGTCGACCGAGGGGAACCCGTTCTTGCTGGTGACGATCTCCTCCGCGGAAAACCTTGCCCGGCAGGCACGCCTCAGGGCCATCAGCGCCCGCCTCGCGAACCCCCAGGGCCTGAGCGAAGGCGAGGTCGAGGCCCTTGTGGACGAGGGCGCGGCGGTGGTCTGCCAGACGATGAGCCTCCACGCCAGCGAGATAGGGGGCACGCAGATGTCCCCGGAGCTGGCCTATGAGCTCGTCACAGGCGAAGATGCCGAAACCAGGTTGATCAGGGACAACGTGGTTTTCCTGATGATCCCGTGTTTCAACCCCGACGGTCAGATCATGGTTACGGACTGGTACAACCGCTGGCTGGGCACAGAGCACGAGGGCTGCATGCTCCCGTGGCTCTATCACAAGTACACGGGGCACGACAACAACCGCGATGCCTTCGCCTTGAACATCCCTGAATCGCGGTACGTGGCCCGGATCATGTTCCGCGAGTGGTGTCCGCAAGCCTACCAGGACCACCACCACATGGGCGGCTTCGGCGCCAGGCTGTACGTGGCGCCCTACTGCAACCCGATCCATCCCCACGGCGATCCCCTGATCTGGCGGGAGCATGCCTGGTACGGCGCGCACATGGCCTACAAGTTGGAGCAGGCGGGGAAGACGGGGATCATCAACGCGGCCCAGTACGGCGGCTGGGCGCATATGGGCTTTCACTGGCTGACCATCTACCATAACATCGCCGGGATGCTCACGGAGTCCGCCAGCGCCAAGCTAGCTTCGCCGATGTACGTCCACCCGGGCCAGCTAAGGGGCAGCCACCCGCGGACGATGCCAGAGTACGAGGCCCAGACCAATTTCCCTAACCCCTGGCCTGGCGGATGGTGGCACTTGAGGGATATCGTCGAGCAGCAGAAGATCGCCGCCCGGGCGGTGCTTGACATCGCCGCCAGGTTCAAGGAGACGGTCTTGCGCAACGCCTATCTCAAGGCCAGCCGGCAGACAGAAAGGGGGGCGACCGGTTCGCCGAGGGCGTTCGTGATCCCGGCCGACCAGCACGATCCCCTTACTGCGCGCAAGCTGGTGCGGCTGCTGCTGGACCAAGGGATCGAAGTCCAGTACGCGCTCTCGGGGCTCAGGATGGGCGACAGGGTAGCCGACGAGGGGTCCTACGTCGTCAGCCTGGCACAGCCCAAGATGGGCGTGATCAAGACCTTGCTGGGGAGGACCCGGTTCCCGGACAACTACTGGACCCGGGGGCCGGACGGCACCCCGATAATCTACGACACGACCACGGACACGGTGGGCGAGTACATGGGCATCGATGTCGTGCCGGTCGACGGCCCGATCGGCGGGCAGCTGACCGGGATCACCGATGTTCCGTGTCCGGCGGGGACGGTTGCCGACCTGCCTTTGTCCGAGGGCGGGACCGGCTGCTACGTGTTGGATCCCAGGCTCAACGACTCCTACCGCGCGGTCAACCGGCTGCTCGCGCAGGGAGTGACGATCTCGCGAACGGAAACCGGTCTGGAGGCCGGAGGGCGGGCCCTTCCGGCAGGGGCGTTCCTGATCCTGGACGGCGCCAGCGACGACACCGTCAAGGAGCTGGCCTCTGAGCTGGGAGTGGATTTCGCCGCCCTTCGCGCGGCGGGCGGCGTCCCGGCCAGGCCCCTCAGGGCGCTGAGGATTGGCATGTACCAGCGCTATTGGGGCGGGAACATGGACGAGGGCTGGACCCGGCTAGTTCTTGAGAAGTTCGGGTTCGATTACCTGACCCTGATGGACAAGGACATCAAGGCGGGCTCCCTCCGGGACAAGGTGGACGTGCTCATCCTCCCGACCGACCGCAGGGAGCTTCTCGCCGGCCCCGACGAGTTCAAGGACAAGCCGCAGATGGCTATGATGATGGCCCGCGCCGGCAGCATGCCCACGGAATACCGCAGCGGGTTGGGCAAGGAAGGCGCCAAGGCCATCGCGGATTTTGTGTCCGCGGGCGGACGGCTGGTGGCGCTGGACGGGGCCGCCGGCTATGCGGTCCAGTGCTGCGGGTTGCCGGTCAAGAACGTCGTCGAGGGCGTCGAGCCCAAGGACTACACGACGCACGGGGCGATGCTTCGCGCGCTGGTCGACACCGGGGATCCTCTGGGATACGGGATGCCGGCCGAGGCGCTGGTCCTGAGCTGGAACAGCCCTGCCTTTGACATCCTGGATGCGTTCCGCGCGGAGGACTACCGGATCGTAGTGCGGTATCCTGCCAGCGAGCTGCTGCAGAGCGGGCTGCTTATCGGCGAGGAGCGCATCCGCGGAAAGGCCGTGGTGGTCGCCGTGAGGAAAGGGCCCGGCGAGGTTGTGCTCTTTGGCTGCCGCCCGCAGTTCAGGGCCCAGACGCACGGGACGTTCAAGCTATTTTTCAACTGCCTGTACGGGACCCCGTAGCACCAATTCGAGGAGGGGAGAGAGGTGTCTTCAGGCGAGCAGGCTCTTGCCTGGGTTGAGGACAAGAGCCGCGAACTTACCAGGTTGAGCGACAGGATATGGGAACTGGCGGAGGTCGGTCTGCAGGAGACCGGATCCGCCAGGGCACAGCAGGAGTTTCTCCGGGCGGAGGGTTTCGAGATTGAGGGCGGCGTAGCCGGGATGCCGACCGCGTTCGTCGCAAGCTGGGGGAGCGGCAAGCCGGTGATTGGTTTCCTCGGGGAGTACGATGCCTTGCCCGGGCTTTCGCAGAAACCCCTGCCGGTCAAGGAGCCCCTCAAGGAAGGAGCACCGGGGCACGGCTGTGGCCACAACTTGCTTGGCGTGGCTTCTCTCGCGGGCGCCGCCGCGCTCAAGAGGGAGATGGAGGCCGGCGGGATCCCCGGGACCGTCCGCTACTACGGCTGTCCGGCTGAGGAAACCCTGGTCGGCAAGGTCTTCATGGTCAAGGCGGGCCTTTTCGACGACGTGGACGCGGCGATCACCTGGCACCCGGGAGGCCTGAACTCCGTCTGGAACAACAGCTCCAACGCGATGAACTCGGTGAAGTTCACCTTTCACGGGCGGACCGCCCACGCGGCCGGCGACCCGCACCACGGCCGGAGCGCCCTGGATGCCGTCGAGCTGATGAACATCGGGGCCAACTACCTGCGGGAGCACGTGATCGAGAAGGCGCGGCTGCACTACGTGATCACGGACGGCGGCGGCGAGCCCAACGTGGTTCCTGCCAGGGCACAGGTCTGGTACTACGTGCGCGCGCCGGAGCGGCACCAGGTTGACGAGATCCACGGGCGCCTCCTGGACATCGCCAAGGGCGCCGCGCTGATGACCGGCACTACTCACGACGTGACGTTCCTCGTCGGGTGCTACAACTACCTGCCCAGCAAATCGATCAACGCCCTGGTCCAGAAGTACATGGAGCAGATCGGTCCGCCCAAGTTTGATGAGGCGGAGCTTGAGTTTGCCCGCAAGATGAACGAGAGCTTCGAGCCGGGGCAGAAGCTTGCCGGGCTCAAGGCCGCGAAGGTGCCTCCGGAGGTGTACGACCAGCTTGTCAACGACACGATCGTGCCGCCAAAGAACGAGGACCAGCCCATGGCGGGCTCAACGGACGTGGGCGACGTAAGCTGGGTCACCCCGACCGGGCAGTTCGGGACGGCGACCGGAGTGATCGGCCAGCCGGGGCACTCCTGGCAGGTGACGGCGTGTTCGGGGATGAGCATAGGCCACAAGGGCATGCTCTACGCGGCAAAGATCATGGCCATGACCGGTCTTGAGCTGATGACCAACCCGGAGGAGCTCAACAAGGTCCGCACGGAGTTTCAGGAGGCGACCAAGGACAGCCCGTACAAGAGCCCGATCCCGGAGGGCGTCGGGCCGCCGCTGGACCAGCTGCCGAAGCACCATTGATGGGCGCGACCGGACGGAAAAGGCGGCAGGGCCCACGTCCTGCCGCTTGTTTCTTGCCGCCTGTCTGCTCCGCTGGGACTGCTCAAGGGTGGGGGACGGCCCAACCGGGGACCTCGAGCCGCAATCCTCCTGCTCCGTCGTAGATCAGGGCCAAAATGCCGCAGTTCTGAAAGGCCACCCGGCCGCGCCTTGCCCAGGCCAGACCGAGAACGCGGCAGATGACGGCCCGCATTGGCCCGCCGTGGCTGACGACGAGGACTTCCTCACCGGGGTGGGCGGCTGCGATTTCCTCGAGGGTCTTCCACACGCGGGACTCCATTTGACCAAAGGATTCCCCGCCGGGGCGTTTGGTGCGGACTGGTTCCTTCTCGAGGGCCGCGATTACCTCAGGGTAGTCGCGCTCGATCTCCGCGCGCGTCAGGCCCTCCCACTCTCCGACGTCGACCTCGCGCAGGGAAGGGCAGGGGACGGGCTCGAGTCCCAGCCTCCCGGCCACCGCCTCGGCCGTCCCTCTGGCCCTCTGCAGGTCGCTCGTATAGATGGCCCGAAGGGGCCTTGAGGCGAGCAAAGACGCGGCTGTCCGCGCCTGGACAAGCCCGGTTTCGTCGAGGGATACGTCCCGGTGGCCCATCAGCCTCCCCGAAGCGTTATGCTCGGTCTGCCCATGACGCATCAGGTAGACGGTTGTCGGGCGGCGCTGTTCCTGGCTCATCTGGGTCACCTCGTCGTCACTATCTGGCATGGTCTTTGCACCCACATGGCGATCATTCCTGCGGCGATGGCCCTTAGGACCGCGGCGCGAGGGAGCTGAGGAGGGCCCCGGGGCGGCTGTTGGCCTGCCCCGTGCTGCAGTTGTCTGATAGCGTTAACGTATTTATAGATGCCCATCCTCAAATATATGAACCCTATGGCTTGACATCTGCGTAGAAACCCCTGTAATCTGTTGGAGGACGACCCGGGGCCTACCCCCGGGGATCGGGAGGCGTGAGAATGCAGGACGGCGTAGCGCAAGCAGCCGTTGCCCCCAGGCGCGTCAAGCTCCCGGCTCTGAGCCGTAACGCCTGGCTGCTGCTGACGATATCGGCGGCCAACTCGCTGGCCCTGGCCGGAGTCGGGTCGCTGGTCAACCCGTACCTGCGTGACCTAGGGATGTCGCCCGCGTTCGTCGGCCTTTACTTCTCGGTAACCGCGGCGGTGCAGGGGTGCGCTTCCTTCGCAGGAGGGTTCGTGGCCGACAGCCTGGGCCGGCGCAGGATCTGGCTCTTCGGAAAGGGGCTCCAGATCTGCGGCTACCTGGTCCTCGCGGCCGGAGTCCGGGGTCCGGCGATCCTCGTCGCCGCCGTGCTGGCCGGGCTCTCCCAGATTGCCATCGGGGCCATGGCCGCCCTGCAGGCGGAGGCCTCGCAGGCCACCTGGCGCGCCACTTTCTTCGCGGTCGTGCAGACCGTCAGCTCCTTGATCGCGGGCCTAGCTCCGCTTGCCGGCGGGCTGGTCGCCGATCGCTATGGGGCACGGTGGGCGTTCTTCCTGGTCTTGCCGATCCTGTTGTGCTCCGCCTGGCTGATATCAAGGCTCGAGGAGAAGGTCAGCGCTCGCGGCCTAACCGGCGAGACGACGCCCGGTCACGGGAGCGCCCTGCTTGCAGCGGTTTCGGCCCGAGTTTCGACCGCGAGGGCCAGGTTCTTGGACCTGTCTCAGGGCATCATCCACGGCCCATACCCCAGGACAGCCATCGTGTTGCTGGTCTATAACCTGATCAACGGGGCCAGCAACGGGATGATCAACATCGCCCTGCCGCTCCTCCTGCGCGACCGGTTTGGCATGGGGTACACGGGCATCAGCGCCCTGCAGACCGCGTCGGCCCTCGGGACGGCGATGACGATGATCATTGGGGCACGCATTGCAGACAGGCATGGAAGGCGCAAGGTGATGCTCTTTGCCCTCTTGTCGGGCGTCACGCTGTGCTACGGGCTCCCCTTTCTGACGTCCGCCGTCCAGTACTACGCGCTCATTTTCTGCATCGGTCTGGTCGCCAACTCGGCCAACGGGGCCTTTATGGCCACCTCGATGGACTGCGTGACGCCGGAGTCGCGGGCCACGTTCGGAGGGATGTCGCAGGGCCTGGTGGCTCTGGGCATGGCCGTCGGGAGCCTGGGAGCAGGTCTCGCGTACGCCGCCTCTCCGGTCTTGCCGGTATTCCTGGCCGCCGGCCTTTTCAGCCTCGGCGCCGTTCTGATGTTCCTCTTCTTGCAGGAGACGGGGACGAAGGGGGAGCGCAAGGCGGTAGCGGCCCAGGACTGACCCGGCCCTCCCCGCCGGGAGGAGGTATTCACGGTGCCGGAGGATAGTGTCGCAGTCTCCACACACAGGCGACTGAAGCTGCCCGCCATGAGCCGCAATGCCTGGCTCCTGTTGACCATAGCCGCGGCCAACTCGCTGGCTCTAACCAGCGTTGGGTCTCTGGTCAACCCGTACCTGCGAAATATGGGGATGTCGCCCGCGTTTGTCGGCCTCTACTTCTCGGTTTCCTCAGCTACCACCGGACTTGCTTCGTTTGTCGGGGGGTTCCTGGCCGATGCCCTGGGCCGGCGGAAAGTGTGGCTTGCCGGCAAAGCGCTTCAGATCACGGCCTACCTGGTGCTCGCAGCAGGAGTTGGGGGTCCCGCCGTGCTCGTTGCCGCGGTGCTCGCGGGACTCTCTCAGGTCGGCAACGGTGCAATGGCCGCACTGCAGGCGGAAGCCTCGAAAGCCAGCTGGCGGGCCACCTATTTCGCCGTGCTGCAGACCGTCGGCTCTTCGATAGGGGCTATCGCTCCCCTCGCGGGCGGGCTGGTCGCCGACCGCTTTGGCGCACGGTGGGCGTTCTTTGCGATACTGCCCATTCTGTTGTTAGTAGCGAGGCTGATCTCCGCTCTTGAGGAGAAGCCGCCTGGTACGAGCCGACTTACGAAGAGTGTTTCCGGGTCTCCCGTTCGCCCGTCTGCTTCGTTTCGGATTCGGCTTGCCTCCGCCAAGGCCACGCTCGTGAGCTTGTGGGACGGGATCCTGCGCGGTCCGTACCCCAAGACCGCCCTGGTGATGCTGGCCTACCAGCTCCTCAACGGAGCCAAGGAAGGTCTGTTCCTTGTTGCCATGCCGCTCCTGTTGCGCGATCGATTTGGGATGGGGTATACCGGCATCGGCGCTTTGAGTACCGCATCCGCCCTCGGGGCGGCCGCGACGATGATTCTCGGGGCCCGCATCGCCGACCGGTACGGGAGGCGAAAGGTAATCCTCTTCGCCCTGTTCACGGGAGTGGCCCTATTCTCGATGCTCCCGTCTCTCACTTCCGCGATACAGTGCTATGTGCTGGTCTTTTGCATCGGCCTTGTGGCCAACTCGGGCCACGGGGCGTTCGCCGCAACTACCATGGATAGCATCAGCCCCGACTCGCGGGCGGCTTTCGGCGGGGTCTCGCAGGGGCTGGTCTTTTTGGGTTTCGCGCTTGGCAGCATGGGTGCAGGCCTTGCGTATGCCGCCTCCCCGGTCTTCCCGTTGTACATGGCTGCGGGCCTGTTCGGCATAGGTGCCGTTCTACTGTTCTTCTTTCTCCAGGAAACCGGTCCGATCACGACGTTCAAGCGCGGTGCACGGGCCGGGTAGCCAGCACGCGAATCCCTCAATCGTTAGCGACAGGTTCCCGGCCCCGGCCGGGCGAAGTTTTCTCCCGCCTTACACTTCAGCTACAGGGGGGTTCCCGTTGGACTGCCAGCAGGTCGTTTCATGGGTGGACGGACACCGGGACGAGCTCGCGCGGCTCTCGGACGCTATCTGGCGTCTCGCCGAGGTCGGGCTCAGGGAATACGAGTCGGCCAGACTCCA
>Ga0068714_10000331_pt1 | contig 99437 bp, 79 predicted proteins | sample MTBNYHSulfiMetaG_FD_62988 | JGI IMG/M metagenome (GOLD analysis project Ga0068714, IMG submission 62988) | Enrichment culture microbial communities from rom New York Harbor, USA that are MTBE-degrading - MTBE-NYH (New York Harbor Sulfidogenic)... | ecosystem: Environmental > Aquatic > Marine >...
GAAGGGGAATATAAGAGAGGGGTCGGGGGTCAGGGGTCAGGGGCTGGGGGAAAAGTAAGAAAGTAAGAAAGTAAGAAGGTGAGAAGGTGAGAAGGTGAGAAGGTGAGAAGGTGGGAAGGGGAGAAGGGGAATATAAGAGAGGGGTCGGGGGCTGGGGGAAGAGTAAGAAAGTAAGAAGGTGAGAAAGTAAGAAGGTGAGAAAGTAAGAAAGTAAGAAGGTGAGAAAGTAAGAAGGCAAGAGTTCAACGTTCGAGGTTTAGAGTTCAACATTGAATGAGATTGAACCTTCGGGAAGATGATGGCGAAAACCGAGATTGTGGTTCCACCCGATTCGCTGGCGGCGGATGTATCGTGCGAGGTGGTTAGCATCGAGCTGGCGGATGGTTACCGGGGATATGGCAGGCTCTTCGAAAGTGGCTGTCCCCGGCGAGCGGTGCTTTATCTGCATGGGATTCAGTCGCATGGCGGCTGGTTTTTACGTTCCTGCGATTTTCTGCGTCGGCATGATATTATGGTGCTAATGCCGGACCGACGGGGCAGCGGACTGAATCAGGAGAAACGCGGACATTGCGATTCGTACCGGCAATTATTGGCGGATGTGGATTGCTGGGCTGACTGGCTGATAAGGCGAAGCGGCTTTAAACAAATTGATATGGCGGCGGTCAGTTGGGGGGGTAAGCTGGGGCTGGTCTATGCGGGGCAAAACCCGCAAAAAATCCGTCAAATCGCCCTAATTACGCCCGGCCTGTGCGTGCAAATCGATATCCGCCTGCGGGAAAAGATCGCGGTGGGAATAAACGGGCTGGTCGATCCCCAACGCCGGCATGAAATACCGCTTAATCTGCCCGAGTTGTTCACGGCTAACCCGCGGATGCGGCAGTTTATCGCCCAGGACCCGCTCAAACTTACCCATGCCAGCGCCGCCTTCTTCATCGCGTCCAATCGGCTGGACGGGCAAGTTCGCCAGGTTGTCAGGCAGGTAAAAATGCCGGTTCACCTTTTTCTGGCCGAGATGGACCAGATAACCGACAATTGGGCTACCATCGATTTACTCAGGCCGATTTTAGTACCACCCGCCGGGGGCGGTGAATTAGCTTATATCTACCGGCAGGCTCATCATACGCTGGATTTCGAGCCGGAGCCGGAGAGTTTTTTTAACGATTTGGTAAGCATACACTTAGCGGAATAAAATTGACCGGGGGGAAAATCCTGCTAATATATAAACTATCCGCAATCAATATAGGATGAATAACCAAATATAGTTTTTAACGTATTGTTTCAACAAAATGTTTTTAGTGGGGTAGAGAAAAGGAGGCGTCTGATGGGAAGGCGGTTTGGAATCTTATTATGCATGTTTGTTATGTTGGCGGCTTGTGGCGGCCAAGGTTACGCGGCGGTTGCGCAGATGGACCTTGCGGGGACTAGCTGGGAGGTGGTGGGGGTATTGAAGGCTTCCGTTTCCGGTGTCGGGTCGATTAGCTCGTTCGGCCAATCAGAGTTGGAATTTGTGGATGCCAGTAACTTTAACCTGTATGACGTAGACAGTATCTTAATTTTTTCCGGTACTTATGTAATCGACGCTAAGAATAACGTTACCCTAACGGCGGATCCAGACGAGCTGGAGCTTTTTATCAGTGCCATGATCGACGATGTCCTGATGGAACGGCTGGAAGAATATGACCTTATCGATATCGGTACCACCAACATCGACGTTCAAACAAGCAAGCTGCTGGCCAAAGCCAAGGAACAAAGCGGCATCATGGCCACTCTTTCCCTGGGGATGTCGATCAAGTCGGTGGCGACCGCGGAAGTGCAATATCCGGGAGAAGATTCAGAGGAGGTAACGTCCAAGGTGACGCTGGCGTTCAAGGGGACGGCGACCAAGAATTTAGGCAGTTTAACCGATTCTAATTGGGATATACCCGCCCAGGAAAGTATCGCCATTAAAGGAGCGGGTAAGGTAAAAAATGATGTTGACCTGTATTTAGAACTTTCGGGCAAGGCGGTGGGATTTGGATCTTCCGCGGCATTTGCCGCCGATGTTAACGGCGAAGATTCGTTCAGCGGCACCTACATCAATAAGAAAAACAAGGTTACTTTGCAATCGACGGACCTGGAGGATTATATCGCCGTCCGTATTATGGAAAATATCGCCGACATGGCCGACGTCGATCCCGGTGATATAACCGATTTGGTGGTTGATATAACCCGATATAAAGCCAGCGCCAGCATCAAGCCCGATGTATCCATAAACTGCAGCATGGTTGTCACCTTCTCCGGCGAATTGACGTTTATGGGCGAGGAAGTGGATTTTACCGGTTCCTATTCGCTCAAAGGCAAGGGTACACCAGACTAAGCGGCGTAAGTAAGCGGCTGAAATAGCGCCGGGCGAAAAAGGCGGCGAAATAACCCGATAGATAAAAGCCCTCCATGCCGGTATAATCGCGGCATGAATGATACGTGGTATGCTGAACAGTTAGAGCAGCTCCGTGGCGAGGGTATATACCGCGCGATGAAGTCGGTGGATCGGTTGGCAGGTGCTCGGGCGGTAATTGACGGCCAGGAAAAGCTTATCTTCTGCTCGAACAATTATTTGGCCCTCGCCCAGCATCCACGTATAAAAGCGGCAGTCAAGGGTGGTCTGGGAAAATGGGGCTTCGGCAGCGGCGGCAGCCGGCTGGTATGCGGGAATACGCAGCCGCACGAAAGGCTGCAAAATCGGCTGGCGCATCTTTTGGGCAAAGAACATTCGCTTATCTTTCCCAGCGGCTATACGGCTAATCTGGCGGTGTTGCAAACCTTACCGCAGGCAAAGGACCTGATTGTCCTGGACCGGCTGGTTCACGCCTCGCTTATCGATGGGGCCAGGGCCTCGCGGGCGGTGGTCCGCTCCTGGCCGCACCGGGATACGGAAAAACTCGCCCGAATATTAGAGCGCGGCGGGTTTAAACGGGCATTTATGGTAACCGATTCGCTCTTCAGTATGGACGGCGATTTCGCCGGGCTGGAGGAACTGGTTGCATTAAAGAAAAAATTCGACGCCTGGTTGATGGTGGATGAGGCGCACGCCTTTGGCTGCCTCGGGCCGGGGGGCAAGGGCTATGCCGAGCAGGCGGGTTTACTCGACGAAATAGATATTTTCGTCGCCACCTTTTCCAAGGCGTTAGGTGGGTCGGGCGGGTTCGTCGCCGGTTCAGGGCCGATTATCGATTATCTGATCAACAAGGCCCGCAGTTTTATCTTTACTACCGCTATCCCCGCGATTAATTGCCTGGCAGCGGAAGCGGCGCTGGATATTATTGGCGATGAGCCCGAGCGCAGACAGCGGCTGGGTGACAATGGCGAATATTTCCGCCGCCGCTGCGGCCAGATGCAAATTGATACGGCGGGCAGTGGAAGCTATATCGTCCCGCTGGTCCTGGGCGAGGCAGAGAAAGCGATGGCCCTGGCCCGGCGGCTATGGGAGGACGGCATTATGATTCCGGCGATTCGGCCGCCTACGGTAAAGCCGGGCAGCAGCCGGCTGCGGGTCTCGCTAATGAGCGAACATACCAAAGAAGATATCGACGCGCTGTGCGAGGCGCTGGGAAACCACTTAGAATTATAGACAAAATTTATAGGATTTATTTCCAGCCGCGAAGAAAAAAGAATCATATTAACCGCGTAAACTCTACGCTAAACTGGTGGGGCATAAAATGGGGGGCAGGGGTGGCAGCATAAAACGGCTTGTCAGGTATTGGGAGAAAGGGTATAATTAGGCTATTATGGTGAAGTTGATTGATGACAAACAAAATGAGCTAAAAGAGCTGTGCGGCCGATTTGGAGTTAAGACGCTGGAGGTCTTCGGCTCAGCGGCACAGGATACAGGATTTACGGAAAAGAGCGACCTGGATTTTCTGGTTGAGTTTCAACCGATGACTCCGACTAAGCACGCTGACGTTTATTTCAGTCTGCTGCGTTCGCTGAAGGTACTTTTCGGGCGAGGGGTCGATCTGCTCGAAGTCAAGGCGATAGAGAATCCTTATTTACTCGAAACCATCAATCGTAGCCGAGTGGCACTTTATGGGGCCTGAGGTCAAGAAATTTGCGTATGATATCCAGCGGGCCTGTCTGACGCTGGCAGAGTTTCTCAAAGGTAAAACGCTGGACGATTACCTAAAAAGTGAACTGCTGCGTTCGGCAGTGGAGCGCAATCTGATGATTATCGGCGAGGCCTTAAATCGGATGCTGCGTATCGAGCCGGATATGGAAAGAGAAATCCCCGATGCCCGGCAGATCATTGATTTTCGCAATATTTTGGTACACGGCTACTATGCCATTGAACACGAAACGGTCTGGGGCATCCTGCAAAAAGACCTGCCCATGCTGACAGAAAAGATCAAATCCCTGCTTGAGTCAAGTTGAGAACGCGGATGATGTTTTTGCCCATGATTTTTTCGTAAGCACCGGTAGAAATGTGGCCCAGGTCGCGGGCGGCGGTGAGCCATTGCAGATGGGGCAGGTTCTGCCGGACACTGCAGTAATCCTGGCCGAAAAGCAATCTATCCTGGAACTCGTCGATAAATTCATAAGCGAAAGCCGGATCCCGTGATAGTGCCGTGATGCCGCTGTTGGCGGAAAGGTCGGCGTATAACTGCGGGTAGTGTCGCAGCAACCGCGGCACCGCCCCGCCGGGTTTGACCGGACCGGTGGGGTAGCGGTATTTATCCTGAAGGGTAACGTCGCCGCTGATCTCGGCCCAAAAACCATTGGAATGGCCGAAAAATACCAACTCTGGAAATCGCTGCAATACCTTTTCAAACCGCGGAAAACCTATCTCATCGATCAGGCCGTAGTCGCTGGTACCGGCGGTAGAGGTATGAAAGGTTATCGGCAATCCCAATTTCTGACAGGCTTCGAAGAGGGCCAGCACTCGCGGATCGTCCCAATCCAGCTTGGCAGCCAGCTCCCCCAGGCCGCGGCAGCCGAGTTCTTTGTACTGGCTTAAAATAAATTCGAGATGACCAGCATCGGTTTTATAAGCGGTGCCGATCAGGCGGGGGTCAACATTGCAAAAAGGGATGAATCGGCCGGGATACCGGCGGCAGATACCCAGGATTTCGTCGATGCCCTGCAGTTCCGCGATGACTTCCGGATTGACCAGGGGGAGAATGATGGATTTATCTATGCCGTTGCGGTCCATCAGGGCGATCTGGTCCGCTGCCGACATAAAAGTCGTGGTGTCCGGTCCATATCTAATCCGCGGATTAGCATAGACGTGGGTATGGGCGTCGATGATCATGACCAACCTCAGCGGATGCGATTAGCTGCTTTTCTTGCGATCGCGAAAAAAGCTGCTGTAACCCAGACTGTCCGGGTCGTTGCCGGGATCATCAGCCAGCAGCGGCTGATAATTATTTGCTGCCTTCTTATAGGCGTTAGCGTGTTCTTCGATGATCTCCGGCCGGTAATGCTTGAACCAGGGCACCGCGAAAACGTGATGGGCAATCTGCTCCGAAATCGGCAACGACTGAATGTAGCTATCGATGGTAACGGATTTGTCGAGATTGGCTATTCTGGTAGGCCGACCGTGGCCGTAAACGTCCATGCTGGTAAACAAGGGGTGCGTGTGCAGCGGCTTGTTGCAGCCGGGCCGACAGACGGAGCCCTCCGCCTGGACCGCCTGCGAAAACCGCCGCAGCGACAGGCCACCCAACTCTTCAGGTGCATATTTGAACAATGGTAGATACCAGCCGCCTTTGGTAGAGCCGCTGCCCTTTGCCGGCCGAATGGGCCGAAGGCCCTTAACGCCCTCGAGAAGATCGCAGAAGTAATTCATTGACTTATCAATTTCCACCATCTGCCGGGGGTAAAGGTCCAGTTGCACTAATCCGAAGGCAGAACTTAACTGGTGCATACGGTGCTTGAACCCGCCGCAGGGCAGGCCAATGTAAGGTTTAAGGTCCTCCAGCTCGATTTCATTGTGGCGAATGTAATGACCGAACAAAATGGCCCGCTCGTAAATCCGCTGGTCGTCGGTAAAAAAGATGCCGCCCTCGCCGATCGCCAGTGACTTGCCCGTCATCAGAGAAAAAGCACCCACCTCACCGAAGGTGCCGACCTGGCGGCCCTTGTACAAGGCGCCGTGGGCGTGCGAACAGTCCTCCAGGACTTTAAGCTGATGCTTTTTGGCGATTGCCATAATGGCGTCCATATCGGCGGGCATGCCGGCGTAATGCACGACCACGATGGCCTTGGTCCGTTTGGTGATGCGATGCTCAATATCTTGGGGGTCGATGCATAAGGTGTCCGGATCGACCTCGGCGAAAACCGGGGTGGCACCCAGGGTGTAGCACTGGACAACCGAGGCCCAATAGGTCAGCGACGGGGCAATGACCTCATCGCCTACACCGATTCCCATCCCGTACAATCCACCCAGGATCGCGGCGGTACCGTTGTGAAAGGCCAGGGCGTATTTTCGGCCCACCATTTTGGCGTATTTCTTTTCAAATTCCCAGGTAACATCCAGGCCGGACATCTGGCCAGCACGCAGAACCTTTAAGACCGCCTCTTCGTGTTGTTTAGTGACAATCGGCCAAGTCAGGATGTCTCCCTGCTCGAGTGTAACGGCCTTAGCGCCGCCTAAAAGTGCTAAATCTTGTTTTTCCTGTGTTTTTGGCTGCATTTCGATACCTCTTTTTGTTAACGTTTTTTTGTCATTTCACGATAACTACTTGCGGGGCAGGGACTTAATATTTCTATTTTGACCTCCCTCGTTGCCGCAGGGTATTTTACCAAGAAATTTCCTGATAATCAACCGGTCGCTGGGGAAAAAATCGATTACCCAGATTCAGGTAAAGTATATTAGCGTCGCAGCGCCGCCCATAGTGCCAGCCCGCATACCAATAAACCCGTCGCCGCCGAGGCGACCGCCGCCCAGAAGGCCGCCGGTAAACCATGCGTGCCCACGTACTGCCAGCAGATAAACGCGTTAACCGCTACCGCCAGCGCCGTTGCTGCCATCCGCGTCCGGTATCTCCGGCAAGCCACTATCGCATCGCCCAGTACCATTTCCGTAAGCAGTATAACTGCCGCCAGCATCGCGACCACAAAGAGTGACAATCCCCCCGGATGATTGGGCTTGTAGAATTGCTCGGCATATTCCGGCCGATAAAGCAGTCTTAGAATAAGCTGGCCCTTCCACCACACCACGATAAACATCGTCCCCGCCGCCAGCCAGCTTAGAGCTAATATCTTCATCATCAGGCGGCGAAAAGCGGTACGATCTGACTGGTAAAACCGGGACAGTCGCGGCAGGACTGATTGATTTACACCGTTTTGCAGCAGTACCAGGGCAACCACGAAATACCACAGTGAGGCAAAATATCCCACGGCGGCGTCGCCCAGGGCCGGGGCAATAAAATACCGCGGCAACTTATCGTTGAAGGTGGCCAGCGTGACAAACATGCCCAGGGGCAAGGACAGTTTTATCAATTGCCAACTGCCGGTTAGATTCCACTGAAGCTTTATTCGCGAGAACATGCCCGCCTGCCGGCGATCATAGAGCAACGTAACTATCAGGGTTGTCACCAGCCAGCCGAGAAGCACCAATAAAATATCATGCCACAGCGGCACTATTACCAGCAGCCAGATGAACAAAAGTCCCATCTTCATTACCTGCGAGATGGCCGCATATTTCATTTGTTCATGTTTCTGCAACACCCCCAAATAAATATCCGCGAAACCCTCCGCGATCCGCACGGCGCCGACCAGCAGAATTACACCGTTCTTATGCCAGCCCCAGCTTGACCCTTTGAGACAGCACAATGTCAGCAGGGCCACGCCCAGCATCAGGTTGGTAATAAAGCGGGTAGAAAGGCACTTTCCCGCATTGACCCGCCCTTCGGCATCGGTAACGAGTACCAGCCGCAGCGACATATCGAAAAACAGGGCCAACGGCGTGACAATGGCCAGGGCCAAATCGAATCGCCCGACCTGCCGGGGCAGAAGGTATTTAGCCAGCATAACAAATAAAAAGAACCGCCCGGCCGCATAGACGAGATTGGCCAGTACCGCCCACGCCGCGTTGGCGTGCAAAGACCTTTCTGCCGCAGTGCTTTGATCGCGGTTATCCATCACTTATTAAGAACCTGGATTATAAACCTGGAGTCAACTGCAAAGTGTCGTTGGTGCTGCCCCGTCTAGGTGCCGTAGAATTCATTAATGCAGCGGCAGACGTACTCGATCTGCTGGGGCTGCAGTTCCGGATATATCGGCAGGGCTAATACCTCTTTAGCCGCCTGCTCCGCGACCGGGAAATCGCCTTCTTTTCCGCCCAGATAGGCGAAGCACTCCTGCAGATGGAGCGGCAGCGGATAATAGATCGCTGAGCCGATTTGGCGGTTGCGGAGAAATTCCTGGAGTTTATCCCGCTGGGGCGCGCGGATGACATACTGGTTGTACACGCTAACGTTACCGGGCGCTATTTTCGGTTTTAGCACCGCCTCGCCCAGCAGCTCATCGTAAAGCCGGGCGTTTTCCCGTCGTTTGGCCGTCCACTCGTCCAGGTGCTTGAGCTTGATATCCAGCACCATCGCCTGCAGGGCGTCCAGGCGGAAATTGCCGCCGATCATACTGTGATAATACCTGCGGTCTTCGCCGTGCATCCGCAGGTAGCGGCAGGTTTGGTCCAATTGGGTGTCGTTGCATAATATCATGCCGCCGTCACCGAAGCCGGCCAGGTTCTTGCTCGGGTAAAAGCTAAGACAAGCCGCCAGGCCCCAGTTTCCCGTTTTTTTGCCCTGATGCTCGCTGCCGATTGCCTGGGCGGCGTCTTCGATCACCTGCAAATTGTTTTTTTTCGCCAGCGCCGTAATCGGCTCCATCGCGGCCATCTGCCCGAAGAGGTGCACCGGGATAATAGCTTTGGTGTGTTCCGTAATTACGGCCGCGATTTTATCAGCATCAATATTAAAGGTTACCGGATCGATATCGACGAAGACCGGTCGGGCGCCGACCCGGGCAATCGAACCAGCGGTGCCAAAAAAAGTAAACGTCGGCACAATAACCTCATCGTCCGGCTGGTGATTATTTTTGGCGGGCCGGCTGATGCGCCCTATCCCCAGGGCAGTCAGCGCCACCAGCAGGGCATCGGTTCCACTGCTTAGGCCGACGGCATAGCGGCAATTATGATATTGCCCGATATGCTCTTCCAGGCGAACCACCGGCTCACCCAGGACGAACTGCTGCGACTCAAACAGCCTCGCCAGGGCCGGGGCGATTTCCGACTTGATGGATTGATATTGCTCCTGTAGATCAAGCAGCGAAACTTTCATTGCGTTGGTTGTCCTTACATTGGATTGCTTTTATTTACTACTTTGGTAGTCGCAGTTCGACTGTAGCAGCGGCGGTTTTATCTTATTTATAACCGCAGTTTATGTTAAAGGATATTTATTTTACCCCGGTAAAAAAAGCTGTCAAACGCTACTGCCTGACAGCCGCCTTATTACCAAACGTCCCCGACAGGATTCGAACCTGTAACCTTTGGCTCCGGAGGCCAACGCTCTATCCAATTGGGCTACGGGGACAACACACTCTATATTGTAATGACCGGGCCGGGGAAATCAACAGGTAAAGAAACAAATTACTTCCTGGGATACGATATCACACATAATCTGAAGCCGGTCAGATTCAATCTCATATACCTTGACCACATCCGCAAACTGCTGCTCAACGGGAAGAAAGCGGGTCAGTAAATTAGGCATTTTCATCAGGCGAGCCAGATTGAATACCACCGCTTCCTTCTGGGTGAACAGAGCCACATAAAAAATGTCACTTTCGACCAGGTCCTGGAAGAAATGGGTTCCGAAAGATAGTTCCGGCATTAAATTTCCCCCTTCATAGGCTATTTCCACCAGGGCGGTAATCTTATTGATTTCCGAAAAAATGACCGGCACCCCCAAACTTGGGGTAGTGGTGCCCCACCTGCCCGGTCCAAACAAAAGGGTCGGAGTTATTTCTCTATTAGTTATCTGCCGGTTCAGTTTTCCTATCAGCCGGGCGATACTGTATTTCTGGGAATTCGGGATTTCTACATAGGCTTGGGGATCGACATAAATAATTCTTTTAATCGGCTGCGCGATACTGCCTCCCATGGTATAACCCCTGGAAGCAAAAAGGACTTTATCCCCGCCGATGTTTTCCGGGATTCGCACGTTAGCCTTCGATCCTTTGGTTTGTAAAGGTCGGCATTGGACTAAATTGATTTTGAAGGAATCATCATCGGTGAAGTTAACCGTGAATTCTATGTCCACCGGGTATTGGTAATGATTCTCCAGAGTTTTCAGCATATTCCGCATTATGGCAGTGAAGTTGGTATCGGAGAGCAGCTTTTTAAAGGTTACCAGCCAGGGCCGTGGTCCTTTCATGCCCAGCTCTTTCATCTTTCGCTCGGCATGTGGGTCTGGACTGGCTATCAAGTCCAATTGCACATTGAGTTTGTCATTCAACAGGTCATTGACGCGAACCGTTCTTAAGCAATTTTGACTGGTGTCAAGAAGATCGAGATTATGCTGGGAGAATCTGCTGACATCTTCTCTATCCGCATAAGGCCTAAGCAGCGGCTGGTCCAAAGCTATGGTTTGGGGATAATCGTCATCGACGCGGTTCACCGCACGTGTGCCCAGTCCAAAGACCAGCCTGAGCATCCCCGCCTTGGGATCCAGATGGGGCTCCCAGACAAAAGTGTTGTAAGAAACCCCGACCCCGGCCAGGTCGGGAAAAAAGTAAGGTCCGCGATAAGAACCGGATACCCGCTGAACGAGGATAGCCATCTGTTCATCCTGCTGATCCAGTCCTCTTTGCAGCCGGTACGTCAATGCGTCATCACTGAGAGTGCTGGCATAAACCCGCCGCAGAGCCGAGATAAATTCATCCAGTCTTTGCGGTCTCGGACCCTGGTTGGCACAGAAGATGCTTTCATATTTTCCGGCAAAGGCATTGCCAAAGGAGTCTTCCAGCAAACTGCTGGAGCGTACGATAATCGGCGACTGGCCGAAGTAATCCAGCAGATCCACAAACTGCTTAACGATGTATTCCGGAAATTTTCCTTTTAAGATTCGGTTGCGTGTTTCTTCGGCGCCTTCGAGAAAACCAGGTGCTTTTTTTTGCTGCTCCCGCATCCACCAGATACCGTTCTGCACCAAAAAAGTGTAAAAAACATCCGACCCGATAAAGAACGAATCGTGCGGCTCCAGCGTCTCCAGTAGTTTTTTATCCATCTTTCCCAGAATCGCCCGGGCGAGCAGCATTCCCACGGATTTTCCCCCGATAAGACCGGTGCCTATCATTCGTTTTCTTATGTTAAGCAAATCAGCGAGGTTAAAATACTGCTGGGCCAGATTTAAAACACGTTCGTTGTGGGAAATTTCCATGCGCAAGAGCCGGGCGAACATTTCATCCACCTGATGGGCGACGTCTTCGCCGCGCTCGAAGTCGGCTTCCAGCTCCTCCGCCTTGGCAAAGGTGCTGCTCCAAAAGCCCAGTCGGTAGCTGGCCGAATCCAGGCGGGACCACGGAATGTCGGCCAGGACCTGGGTGATGGTTACACTATCTATGACGGGTATGAAATCGTCTCCCTGCCGGACGTGCATCATATTCATGGTCGGGGAATACCTGCCGGTTGCCTGGATGGGATGTACATATAATTTCTCGCGAAACCGATAAACATCCAAAAAAACCTGCAAAGTATCCATAATAGGTGTTGTTGCGTGAAAAGAATGTCGGTTTCTCAGCATGGCGAAGTAGGCAATGGCTTTAGCCCGGAGAATATATGGACAGACCAGCATGAAAAAATTTCCCAGCATCCGGTCGCTGTACCAATCGACCACCAGTTCCGAGAGACAGTCGAAAATATAATAGCCCTTACTGCCGTACCGGTCGATAATCTCATGGAATTCTTTAATAAATCCGTCAAAACCGTCTTCCGGATGTAATTGGTGAATCTCCACCCCGGAATCTTCCGCGACCAGCGGCGTGTGCCGGGCAAAGCGAAAGTAAACCGGTTTCAATCCGTTCTTTTGGGCATATTCATAATAGGGTCTGATAAAGGGAAGATAATCTTCTATCGAATCAACCTGATATACGATGTTATCCCCCTCTTCCAGGCCGCAAAGTATTTTATCCAGCCCTTCCAGTCCGGTGCTGGCCGCTTTCTTGTTCATAGCGAAATCTCGTTTTTTCCTGGTATCCTCAAATACCGGTGTTTCTTGAATAATACCGCGACAATAACATATAATGCGCTAAAAATCCATAGCTTATGTCGGCCTGGACCGGCCCGGCGGGAGATTTGAAATTACACGCAGATAAAATTGCCGTGATACTCGCGGACGAACCTTTCCCTGATTTTCTCCGCATAGGCGCCATAGGGAATTATCACCGTATCATTATCCTGCAGATTTTGCGGATGAATTACCGCTTTGTCGCGAAACCGCCGCCCGAGGCGATGGGGATTTTCATCGGCGAAAACCGCCAGCCTGGGCCCGATTACGCTGTCCACGAACGCGGCGTTAATAGTGGTGCCCAGCACTATTGTTCGATGGGAGTTGACCAGATTTTGTAATTTTGCCGCCTGCTCGTTGATGTAGGCCAGACAGCGATAGATACTATTATCCTCCTCGTAGCGGCAGCTTGGCGATTGACCGGCGTTGGGCTGGGCCAGAACTACCAGGTCTCGATTGAACCAATGCTGCTCGAGTGGGATAAGATCGAATCCAAAATGATTTAACAGATTTTTGAGAATCTGGGCTGTGAAACATTGATATTGATCGCCTTGAAGTATCGCGTGAGGATTATGGGATATATCCGGCCCCTGAATGAACAACAATCCCTGCGGTTTGAGCAGGCGCTTTATCTGATGAAAAAATTCCACCAGATTGTGCACCAGCGTAAGAGAGTGTGACACACAGATAAGATCAAATCCAGCCGGCAAATTGCCCAGGTCTGCGGTCCAGAAATGAAAATTATCTTTCCGGGGGAAAAACTTCCGGCAATGCTCATTGACATCATAGCCGTGCAGCTCGCTGCCCGGTAAACGCCGGTCAAATTCCACCAGCAGCGATCCGTCGAAACACCCTATGTCAAGTATTATCGGCTTTTCCATCGTCAGATAGGGACCTACCAGCTCTGCCTGAAGAAAACTGCGGCTGACGGGGAGGGTATATTCTTTCACCATAAAAGTCTGATCCGTCTGCTTGCTTTGGGAGTATTCGACACTGGCATAGAGATGGCTTACCTTTACGACTTCGTTATCCTGCAGGATATTTATCAGTATCTGGCAGGCGGGGCATCGGCCGATGACGCCGGACGGCTTGACGGTGGTAAAATCCAGATGGCGAAAAAAGGCCTGATTGATCGGCAGGTATTCCAGCGGATAATTATCACAAACAGGGCATTTCATTAGGGTCTGTCTTCTCCCATTTCTTCCGGTTGATTTAGCGGGTCGGCAGCAGGCTGCGCCAATGCTCCAGGATGGTTTTCGCCGCCGCCCGCACCGTTCTTTCGCGTAAGGCCCGCTGATTCATGTTCGCCGCGATCTGCCGACGCTCTTCTTCATGCGTCAGGTAATAACGGCACTTGTCAAGGAGGTCTTCCCTGGAACTGAAAAGTACGATCTCTTTGCCCGGCTCGAAATAATTCTGCACGGGGCTCCAATCCTGCTGGACCGGTATCTCGGACACCATCATGAATCCGCCTGCCAGCCCGCACTCCGACAGTCGCTGGTGCATGCTGATATAAGGCTGCATATGCAGGTTGATCCGGGAAAAATTATACACTGCTACCAACTCTTCATCGCGACCCACCTGCCCGCCGGCATATCGGCCGAATATCCGGTCTTCATGCCAGTTTCGGCCATATAGCCGCAAAGACAGGTTCTCTCCAGCCAGACCTTCCAGATAATATCGCCGCCGGCAAGCGGTATAAACTTCAATCGAAAAATTAGTCATGGTCAGATGCAGGGCGTGTAATATTTCGGCGTTTTGGATATGCCCGAAATGTTTATCAACCAGCTCATGCAGTTTATCTTCCGGCCAACGGCGCGATAAATCATCGACAAATTTACGATACAAGTCCTTAAAAAATTCGGCAACTGCTTTATTCTGCGCTACCAGTCCGGTTGTTTTCAGCCAGCCCGCCATCGTGGCGTCGGTGTCGGCGTTACCGTGTTTAACGTAGGAAATATCACAGGAAAATTTTTCTCGCAGCGGATGGTCCTGCTCCAGGGGATAAAACATCTCCTCATCCGCGGGCACCGGCATAATCAGGGTCTGTCTTTTATCGAGCTTCTTCTTCAGCAGATAATCCTGAAATTCTTTCACCAGGCAGGTAAACAAATCATCTCGGCTGATGAGACTGCTTAAATCTTCCTGGGTGGTTTCCCATAGTTTGCCGCAGCGATCCTGGAGAAACGCGATAACCGGCAGCCCCGCCGGCACCTCGTTGAACGCCAGCCGGCAGTGCGTGATCATAAATAGGGCATCGGGTTTGAAATCCTGCATCTGCCGCCAGTGGTAAACCTCCAGCGGCGCCTCGACGTCGCTCTGCTCGATATAAAAAGATACCGTACAGCCCAGCTTTTCGAAGGCCTTGCTGAAGTCAGCCGCGCAGTATTTCAGAAACGTCGTCCATCTGCTGGTGATAACATAGATGCGGGGCTGAACCTTGCCCGCGGCGATTTCTCTCTGCCGCCGGCGAAATTCTTCCGAGGCGTAATATTGTCTTACGCTCTCCGGGCAAAGGCAGGACTCTATCAGCCGCGGAATCTGATCCACCCAGTCGCGCAAAGTTTCATCGACGAGAATATTGGTTACCGGCGGAGCAAAACGCAGCGTCCGAAAAACCTCATCAAGCCGCCGGCTGATAAATGAACCGCCGAAGATTATCAATTCCCGGCTGAGCAGTTCCCGGCTGAGATCCCGCAGGTATAGTAAAATTTTAATATTCTGCGGATTATTTTCCAGCAGGTAATGTACCCGCTTCATCCCATGCAGACCCTGATGGGGATGGTCGAGACAGTAACATAGCTCTCGCCCCGACGAGATTCCATAGAACGCGATAGGCTCCCGCTGCCCGACCAGCTCTTTTAATCGCTGCATGGTATTTTCGTTGGGCAGGAGAATTTTCTGCCGAGAGGGACAGTACAAATATAACCCGCCCCAGAAGTTGACCAGGCAAAGCTCGTTATTCCAAGCGCTCGCCTGAACCTGACCCGCCAAATCAGGATCAACCTCCCCTAAAGCAGCGATATTTTTTTTAAAATATCGGTATCCTGCACCCGTTGCCGGCCGATGGTTCCTGGGCTGAGCCAACTGCGCTTTGATAAAAGCCGCCGAATAAATCGACATGGCGGATGAATTATCGGGGTACTGTTCTTCGATTAATATTTCTTCCGCCCGGCAAAAAGCCTCAACCGACGCGGAGAAATTTTCCTGTAGATAATGGCCGAGACCTTCAAGTAATAAATTCTGCCCATCGTTATTATGACCAGCCCTGAATTCGGCGATAAGCTCCGCCGCTTCTTGCCGCCGCCCCTCGCCGGCCAGTGCCTGTATTTGCTGCGTCACCTCGAGGAAGCTGCTCGCGGCTACGGCGGGTTCTATTGGTGATGCGTGCGTCATGTTAACCTGAGGCGCTTTATCGCCTTATTGCTATAACTATATTTATCACAGAACATTATAACTACAAACGCTGTTTTCCCAACGCCCGTGACATAGATAGACTGTATAACTTAATTAATTATCGGGCGTTCCGCGACCCCAGCTTTAAAATTAGAGATTTGGGCCGATTCCACCTGTTAGCGGGGCACCGGCCAGATGAATTCGCCCGTCCGAAAGAAGTGTTCGAGCTGCTCCACGCTGAGCTGAGCCTTTCTATCGGTGGATTCTTCGGTATTGAAGCTGTTATGCGGCAGCAGAATTACATTTTCCCGCTGCGCCAGTTCGAGGACTGCCGCCACTTCCTCATCGTCATCGTCCGTCGCACCGCTCCGCAGGGCCACGGCCAGCCGGCTTTCATGGTTATACACATCCAGTCCCAGCCCGCCCAGATGACCTTCATCCACCAGCCGCAGCAGTTCGCCGCTGGGTGACATCTCCCCGCGGGCGATATTGATGAATATCACTCCCCGCCCTGCCTGCTTCAGTCGGGCGTAATTAAAATACTCCACATTATCCGCCGTCAGATTCATCGCGCAAACAATAACCTCCGCCCACGCCAGCCCTTCCTCGATAGTGACATAGTTTATCGCCGGGTGTTTCTCTACGATATCCACCCCCCTCACCTCCATCCCCAGAGCCTGGGCGATTTGTACGATTTCCGAGCCGATATTACCCACTCCTGCCACCAGCAGCTTTCTGCCCCGGCACTGGCGTCCGGTAAGTCCGTCCCGCTGGAATCGGGCGAAGCTGCGTATCTGGCCCGGCAGCCGCCGCAATAGAGCCAGCACCAGCATCATCACCTGCTCCGCTACCGCCCTTTGGCAGTACGTCGGCAGATAACCGCACGGAATATCGCATCGGCATTTTCGCAGATAATCCCTGATGTGGTCATATCCGGTGCTGCGGGTCAGGATCCCCTTTAGCTCGCCCGCCCAGCCCGCCGGGATTATCGATTGCGTTCGCGTACTGATTACCGCCGCCGGGGCCGGTCCTTCGCCCCATTCCTGGATGGTCTTGGCGCTGAAATCCGCCGCGATTGCACCCGGCAGCCGGCGCGCCAGATTGCGTCTTTCTTCTTCGAACGCCTCAAAAATGAATACGTCCAATGTTTTCTCCTTTGGTTATCAGGATATCCTTGCGGGCGGATGAGCGTTAATTATAACCCCATCGTGACAAATGGCACAGGTTTTTTGGCGTGAAGTCCGGATTGATTTTGCCTTGGCCGTATGTTATAAGCCGTTGATGCATGCTTTGATTTATACTTTGAGTGCTTTTGCCCTGATACTTATCCTGGCTCGGCTGAGGGTGCCTTTAGCCTTGTCCATTTTCATCGGCGCCCTGACGGTCGGTTTGTTATTTGGCCTGTCTGGTCTTGAGCTTATCCGGTCGGCTCTCGTGGGTGTTATTCAGCCGCGTGCCGTCTGTCTGGCGGCTACTACCATGCTTATCCTGACGTTGTCGGGGATCATGCAGACCGGCGGCCAAATGGAGAAAATAGTTTCGCTCGCCCAGGCTTTGCTGCGTCGGCCGGTCGTCACCATGGCTGCTCTGCCTGCTCTTATTGGTTTGTTACCGGTGCCGGGCGGCGCCGTTTTTTCGGCGCCTATGGTGGCCGCCGCTGCCGGCAGACAGACCAGTAGCAGTGTCCTTTCCGCCGTCAATTACTGGTATCGTCACATCTGGGAATCCTGGTGGCCGTTGTATCCCGGCGTGATGCTGACCATCACCCTCACCGCCGCCGACTATGGTACTTTTGTCCTTTATCAGTTTCCCTTAACGATTTCGATGGTTTTAGCGGGCCTCCAGCTTTTTCGCGGCACCGGCTCGGACCTGTATGCCAGGGTCGCACCTGCGCCACCTCGTACCAGGCGTCTATTCCTGTGGGCTACCGCTTCGATCTGGCTGGTAATGATAGTCTGGATTCCCGCTCATTTTGTCTTACGTCTGCCTATTTTTACTTTCCTGCCGGAGAAGTGGGCTGTCACCCTGGAGAAATTCCTCCCCGTGATAATGGGTTTGCTGGTCAGTATCACCTGGACAGCTTTGTCTAATCGCGTCTCGCCCTTTGCCGCCGTCCGAATATTCGCACGCAAAAATGTTTTGGATATGGGCCTGCTGGTCGCCGCGGTCATGATTTTTCAATATATGCTCGAGCTAGTGGGCGCCAATCAACGCATCGCCCATGAGCTGTTGGCTTTGCGTGTGCCGGTCTTTCTCGTGGTGATGATTTTGCCTTATATTGCCGGCCTGGTAACCGGCATGGCCGTCGGCTTTGTCGGGACCAGTTTCCCCATTGTTCTGGCTTTGGTTGCTGCCTTACCGGGTAATGTTTCGCTTTTTCCTTACGTTGCTTTAGCTTATGGTTTTGGTCATTTGGGTCAGATGTCCAGTCCTATTCATTTATGCCTGATAGTCAGCAACCGGTATTTAAAAACCGATTTCGCCCCCGTCTATCACCGCCTCATCCCTTCGCTGGTCATAACCGCTTTGCTGCTGCTGGTGTACTTTGCAATCCTCCACTGGGCGGTTTAATTACGCCGTTTCAGGATACTCCCGCCGGCATATTTCCCCCTTCCCACCTTCTTATTCTTCCTCTTTCAACTGTTCACCTGCTCTACTGTTCACCTGCTCTCGCGCAGCGCCGCCTTCCCACTTTCTTCCCTTCTCACCTATTTCAATGCCTGATAGTTAGCTGCTATGGTTCTCTCGATATCTTCTTCGCTGTGGGCGGTGGAGATGAAAAAGCTCTCGAACTGGGAAGGAGGTAGATACACCCCGTTTTCCAGCATACCGTGATAATAGCGGGCAAAGGCCGCGGTATCGCACGTATTCGCCGAGCGGTAATCGGTCACTGGCTTATCGGTAAAGAACAGGCACGCCATACTGCCGACCCGCTGATACTGGTAAGCCAGCTTCAGCCGCTTTAGGTTTCCTCTTATGCCCTCTTCCAATTGGCTGGCCCGCTCTTCGAGGTAGATATAGGTCTGCGGTTTTAATTCATTCAGGGTTGCCAGTCCCGCCGCCACCGCCAGCGGATTGCCCGACAGCGTTCCCGCCTGATACACCGGCCCGACCGGCGCCAGCATCTCCATAATCTCTCTGCGTCCGCCGCACGCCCCGATCGGCATCCCGCCGCCGATTATTTTGCCCAGGGTAGTCAGGTCCGGTTTGATCTGGTACAGCTCTTGTGCTCCGCCCGCCGCCACGCGAAAGCCCGTCATTACCTCGTCGAATATCAATAGCGTCTCCGCCTGCCGCGTCATCTGCCGCAATTCCTGCAGGAATCCGTCCGCCGGGGGGATGACCCCGGTATTGCCGATAATTGGCTCGACGATTACCGCGGCGATTTCCCCGCTGAAATTATCGATAAGCGAGCTTACCGAATCGATATCATTGAATTCCGCCGTCAGGGTATCCGCCGCCGTCGCTTGGGTAATGCCGGGGCTGGTCGGCACTCCGAAGGTTTTAGCGCCCGAGCCTGCCTCGACCAGCAGGCTGTCGCTGTGGCCGTGGTAGGCGCCGCTGAATTTTACTATCTTATCCCGCCGGGTGAACGCCCTGGCCAGCCTTAGTGCGCTCATCGTCGCCTCTGTGCCCGAGTTGACCAGCCGCAGCATTTCGATACTGGGTACCAGTTCGATCACCCGCTTGGCCAGCTCGATCTCGCCCGCCGTCGCTGTGCCGAAGCTGATCCCCTTTTCCGCCGCCCGGCTGATTGCCTTTACCACCGTCTGCGGCGCGTGTCCCAGGATGCACGGCCCCCACGAGCCGACATAATCAATATATTTTTTCCCTTCCACGTCCCACAGGTACGCCCCTTGGCCGCGCTCCATGAAGATCGGTATCCCGCCTACGGCGTTAAAGGCCCGCACCGGCGAGTTCACTCCGCCGGGTATGATTTTTTGTGCTTCTTCGATTAACTGCTGGTGTTTTGACCGCTTCTCGCTCATGCAACTGACTCCGAAAAAAATTTAATACTATTTCTCTTGTATTGCGTCTTGGTAGCCAATATCTCATAGCTGATCGGATGGATTTTCTGTACTATCTGCTCCGCCAGTTCGTTTAGTTCCCGCTGTGACCGGCAGTGAATCATCGCGTAGAGGTTATATGGCCAATCCGGCTGTTCTATCCGCTGATAGCAATGGCTCACCTGGGGATAGAGGGCCAGTGCTTCGCCTGCCTCGTCGATTTGTCCCGCCGGTATCTCAAACGCCGCCATCGCGTTAGCCGTGTAGCCCATCTTGTTATGCTGCACTCTCGCCCCGAACCGCCGGATCACACCTTCCGCCTTCCACCGTTTGATCTGCTCCAGTACCTCTTTTTCCGTCAGCTTTACTTCTTCCGCCATCTGCCGAAACGGCTCATCTATCAGCGGCATATCTTCCTGTAAGCTACGGATCAAGCTCTTTTGTTTTTCGCTGAATTGTTTCTTCTGTCGCCCTTTAGTTGGCTTTGCCTCCTCCAGATGTTCTGTTTCGCCGTTTTCCCAGGCGAAAGGCGGCTCATCCGGATGATCTGCCGGCTGTATCGGCGAGAAAATCACCTTTATTTTGTACCGTTTTATCGCCGGCAGGTCGTATATCTCTGACAGACCATACGTCTGCTTGAGGTATTCTATCGTTTTTTTGATTAATTGTTTATCCTGCATCGTCAGGGTGAACCAGACATTTACCCGATGGTGGCGGGCGAAATTATGGCTCACCGTTCCCATCGCGCTCACTTCCGCCGCGAATGCCTCTAATTTTTCCTCTTCCACCACCGCCGCTACCAGCGTGCTGACGTAGCCCAGCCGTTCCGCGTCGAAGACCGCACCGATACTAAGGATATAACCCTTTTGCTTGAGTTTGGCTGTCGCTTTTCGGATTTCCTCTTCGCTTACTCCCAGCCGGTTCGCCAGCGCCTTGAACGGCTGTGACTCCACGGGGAATTTACTTTGAATAACTGCCAGTATTTTTTTCGATAGTTCGTCCATCTTCCTTTTTTACTTTCGCTGCCGCCGGAGAATCACGATGGGTCAGGTATCCGGATTTTCATCTCCGCCTTATCGTTCGGTCTTTCCGGCTCATACATACAGAACGGCTCTTCCGCCCGCCAATCGCCGTGTACCGCGTACGCCCTTGCCCGGCAGCCGCCGCAGACCCGGCGGTATTCGCATCTGCCGCACTTGCCCAGGTAGCCGTCGGTATCGCGGATTATACCGAAAAATTCCGATTCCCGCCAGATAGCGGCGAAATCAAAATTATTTTCCCGCAGCTCACCCGCCGCCGCCTCCAGGAACCCGCAGATTTGCACCCTGCCCGTATGTGAAATGAAGGCGAAACTTTTGCCGCCCATGCACCCCGCCGCAGCGTGCCCCTCGGTTAGCCTACCGGTTTTTTCGCCGTGTGCCTCCTGCCGGATAATCCGCTGATAGTGTGGTGCACAGGTCACCCGAATCTGCATCTTGCTTTTGCCCTGCTGGCTTTTCAGCCAATGCAGGGTCTCTTCATACTGCTTAGCTGTAATCTGCTGTTCCGCCAGCCCGCTGCCCCGCCCCGTGGGTACCAGCATAAAGGGATTGAAGGTAATCGCCCCCAGCTTTTCCGCCAGTTGTATTATATCATTTAGCTCGCCGATATTATGACTGGTCAGCGTGGTATTGATCTGGACCGGCATCCCGCCGCGTTTCGCTGTTTCAATCGCTGCGATTGCCGTCTCGAACGCGCCCGGCACCCCCCGAAAATCGTCATGGGTTTTTGCCTCCGCCCCGTCCAGTGAGATTGAAATGCACTGTATCCCTGCCTGCCGCATCCTTTTTATCGCCGCCTCATCGATATTCGCCCCGCAACTGGCCAGCACCATCCGCAGTCCCCCTTTGCTGCCGTACTCCGCCAGCTCGTAGATATCCTCCCGCAGCGTTGGCTCTCCGCCGGTCAGGATGATTATCGGCCGGTAAAATGCCGCGATATTATCCAGCAGTAGCTTTGCCTCTTGGGTCGTCAGTTCATTGTCATAGATTTCATCGCGCGCCCCCGCCCGGCAGTGCCGGCAGTTGAGTTTGCACCGCCTGGTCACCTCCCAGGCGATCAGCCGCGGCTGATACTCCTCCCACCGCCCTTTATCATTATTACTCACTGTCATACCTTTCTTACCTTCCCACCTTCTCCCCTTCTCACCTCTTAAATTGCGAGTCCTTTAGGATGAAGCAATTTCTTCTTCGCTCAGGTAGCAAGCCGGGTCCGGTGCCCAGATATTTCCGCTCACCGCTTCCGCCCGCACCCGCAGATTCCCGTTGCAGATATCCTGGAATCGGCATTTCCCGCATCTTCCTTCCAGCCATCTCTTGCGGTCCTTCAGCCGGGCCATCAATGGCTCGCTGGTATCCATCCAGATTTGGGAGAATTTCCGCTCCCGCACATTGCCGAAGCTGTAATGCCGCCAGAACTGATCCGCATGTACACTGCCCTCCCAACTGACGCAGCCGATCCCTATCCCGCTATTATTGCCGCCGTTCATCTTCAGCAGTTCCATCACCTGCTGTGCCCGCTGCTCATTCTTCTCCCGCAGCAGCCGCAGATATAGATACGCCCCATCCGTATGATTATCTACCGTCAGCACCTCTTTCGCCAACCCCTCACGATGCATCTTTGCGGTCCGGTCGATAATCATATCCACTACCGCCCGCGTCTGCCCGTGGTCCAGGTCTTCTGTTATCAGTTTGCCTGCCCTGCCCGTATAGACCAGGTGATAAAAGCACACCCGCGGGATATCCTCATCGCTCAGCAGTTGAAAGATATCGGGAATCTCCGCCGCGTTTCGTTTATTGATAGTGAAGCGTAGCCCCACCTTTACCCCTGCCTTTCGGCACAGTCTTATCCCGCGTAGCGCTGCTTCAAATGCCCCTTTTTGCCCGCGGAACCGGTCGTTGGTCTGCCGCATTCCGTCCAGACTGATTCCCACATAGCTTACCGCCGACTCTTTGAGTTTTTCTGCCGTCTTTTCATCGATCAACGTCCCGTTGGTCGATACCACCGTCCGCATCCCCAGCTCACCCGCCCGATTTATCAGTTGCGGCAGGTCACGCCGTGTCAGTGGCTCGCCCCCGCTGAACAGTACCACCGGCACCCCGAACTCTGCCAGGTCTTCCAGCAGTGCCTCGCCTTCCCGCCTCGTCAGCTCATTTTCCACCGTCTGCTCGCCCGACTGGGAATAGCAATGGATGCACTTCAGGTTGCATCGGTGGGTGCAGTTCCACACCACAATCGGCTTTTTATCTTCGGAAAATTGAAGCAGTTCACTGGGCAGTTTCCCGCTTTTTCTGCCGTACCGCAGCGGATCGGACGGCTCAACCACCCCGCAATATAGTTTGGAGATTCCTATCATGATAAAATTATTTGCTAATCAGCGTATTTCTTGAAATTTTCAAATTTTTTCTAATAAACGACATAACCATCTACTCTATAAATACTTATCCAAACATCCCACGTTCTTTAATTCAACCTTCGCATTCGTATTCATCATTTATAATTTTACGGATAACTGACAGATAATGATAGGCCGGTTTTGTGAAAAAGTATATTTTCACATGCCGATTTACGACTTGAAAGAAAGCCCTCAATTATGTTAGAGGTATATGGATTAACGAAACATTTTACGGGAAATTTGGAAACAAGGAGTTGGGATTATGAAAAACCATGTTTCATTGTTTACTACCGTTAGTGTAATACTTCTTTCTGCCGTTTGTTTTCAGGGATGGGCTATGGCAAAGTTTGAGGTTGTCGGCGTAAACCCGGTCGCCGCCGCTTTGCCTGTTGAAAAGGAATATATACTGACCCCCAAACCGGGGCCTGCGCCGAAGATCAACGGCCCCCAAGTTTTTGGTGCACGTCCCGGCAATCCGTTTATCTACAGAATTCCGGCGACGGGTACAAGACCCATGCAATTCTCCGCCGAAAACCTGCCTGAATCCATGACCATTGATACCGGGACCGGCATTGTAACCGGTAGTTCACCCGCGAAACGTGGCGATTACCTGGTTACATTCAAGGCCGAAAATTCTTTCGGTAAAGATATTCGCTCTTTCAAACTCGTTGTGGGCGATACGCTCGCTTTAACGCCTCCGATGGGCTGGAATAGCTGGTACATTCATTACCACCGTGTTTCCGATGCCGACATCCGGGCCGCCGCCGATGCCATGATAGACTCCGGCATGGCTGATTATGGCTACATGTATGTCAATATTGATGATTGCTGGTCGAAGAAGAAGGCGGACGAGCCTTACCGGGACGATTGCGGGGCCATTCTGCCCAATAATAAATTTCCGGATATGTATGCTTTAACGGAATATATTCACGGCAAAGGTCTGCGCGCGGGCATTTATACTTCACCCGGACCTTGGACTTGCGGCGGATATGTCGGAAGCTACCGGCATGAACAGGCCGACGCCCAGAAGTTTGCCGAATGGGGTTTTGATTTCCTCAAATACGACTGGTGTTCTTATCGGCTTCATGCTGTAGATCAAAGCAGATACGAGTTTGTCAAACCCTATGCCTTGATGGGCGAGATACTAAGAAGTGTCGGTCGCGATATGGTTTACAATCTTTGCCAGTACGGCAGGGATAATGTTTGGTTGTGGGGCGCTGATGTTGACGGCAACTGCTGGCGTACCACGGGTGATCTCGGTCTGATGTCGGGTTATATTGAAGTTGGCATGAGTAATGCCCGGCATTACGAATATGCCAAACCTGGCCGGTGGAACGACCCGGATTACCTTCTCATCGGTTGGGTCGGCGATGCTCATTCCAAGGGCAAGGGCCAAAAAACATCACTTACTCCCAGCCGGCAGTATCAGTATATGTCCATGTGGTCACTGATGGCGGCCCCTTTGATTTTTTCCGGCGATATGACCAGGCTGGACGATTTTACTCTTAATGTTCTTTGCAATAGCGAGGTCATCGATGTCGATCAGGACCCGCTCGGAAAACAGGGTAAAATAGTCGAAATGACCGATGGTTATTTTATCATGGTCAAGGAGCTTGAGGCTGGCTCAAAAGCAGTGGGCATCTTTAATACCTCTGAAGTTGCCCTTCCCTTGGAAGTATCATGGAAAATGCTTGGCATTAAAGGTAAGCGGAAGGTTCGGGATTTGTGGCGTCAGAAAGATATCGGAGTTTTCGATGAGCAGTTCAAAACTGAAATTCCCGCAAGCGGCGTAAGTTTTATCCGCCTTTCGCCCGCATCCTAAGTAGCTTTTGAAATAGTTTTTCTTTCTTATACCGGATAACGCGGAAAAAGGAGGTCATTGCGTGCGTTTTATTTTTAGCCCCCTGACTGCAGGGGGGGGTCTTTAAACGTATAATTTTAAACATTGGGGCGAATTAAAGCCGTCCGGGTAAAGTCTGGTGACACCATTCCAGGGAAAAAGCAATCCCGATAAATAGGGACTTCTTTTTAAAAGGATTATAATAATTCGAGCAAGATTTTGATATAATCGTGGTATTGAAAGTTTGGTTGCGTAGCCAGGTGTTTTATATGGATAGGAAACCGAAGTTCCGCACTGCGGATCGATCTAATTATTATTGTTCGGCAAGCAAAAGGCATGATATGAATGATACTCCATATTCGCGATTTGACGGCAATGACCTGATCTTGCGGGACGAGCTCGCAATTGACCGGACGCTCTTGGCAAACGAAAGGACCCTCATGGCATACCTGCGTTCGGGAGTAGCTCTCTTGATTGCGGGTGTATCCATCATGCATTTCTCGTATGAAGGCTGGTTCTGGATGGTTGGTCTTGTGTGCATTCCAACCGGAATCATCACCGCCCTGTTGGGTGTGGCGCGGTATCGGATAATGAACACGAAGATTACGTCACTCCGAAAGCCGTCGCAAACAGGTAAAAGACTGACAAACAATAATGCCGAACCATGAGGAAGAGAATTAAAGCTGTCCGGGTAATCTGGTGACTGCGTACCGGGGAAACTCGTGCTTCGTAGCGATTCATCCTTCGTAGTACTACGGAGAACGGAAGTCGTTACTTCGCAGAGTAGCAAAGCAATCCCGATAAATAGGGACTTTTCATTGACCTGTTGCGTCAAGTGCGCAGCACGGCGAGTTTGCGGTTAAATATTATTCTTTGTTTCTTCGGATTGCGTGCTCTTTGAAAACATAAAATTAAGCTTAGAAATCCTGTTAATCCCGTCTAAATTTATCTCTCTTAACTAGCGTTCATCCTGTTATCCTGTCATAATATTATATTCTTACGGATTAGCGTTTATTGGCGTTCATTAGCGGATAAATAGATACTTTTTCTTAGCTCGGTATCAAATGTTCCATTGTTATCAGCAGGTTTCGTCAGCGAAATAATGTTCCTCTATTCTTTAATCTGCGTTTATCTGTGGCCATCTGTGGATTATAATCTCTTTGTTTTGAATTTTGTTTTTGATATTCGGATTTGTTCCCGCCTTGCCAGCGCAAGTCGCGGCAGTTCGCGGCAGGTCGGATTTCGATATGATATTCGGGTCTCGAATTTATGACGGTTTGAGCCGGATTTTTTTATGATTTCAGGGTAAAAAACAGGGATTTTTCACGCAAATCTGACAAAAACAGCATGAAAATTCACATTTTTTCGCAGTTTTTACCACGAATTGCGCAATTTTAACCAGTTTTTTCACCGTTTTTACCTCTTCCGTCCCGCTGTTTACCTTATCTAATTTACCCATCTTGACTATATTTTCGTCTGAGATAGATGCCCCGATTGCTCAAATTTTCCGCCCTTTTTTCCTGTTTATGACGAACATACCATTACTTTCTTCAGTAGATTATTATAAGAAAAGAAACTGCTCCATTAGTAAAAGGTTTATAAGTTCTTTCTTAAAAGGAGGATAGGAGAAGATATGTATTAAGAAGCGAGGGAATTAGGCATGTACCTGTTCGAGTACTTCGATGAGTTTTTGCCGTTTCGGCCTACTGATAAGGGACCGAGCGGGTTCGAGTTCTGCGGTGCTGGCTTTGAGCCCGGGAACATGGCTTTCCTTGATAATATGAGCGGGAACGCCCACAACTGTTGAAAAGGCAGGGACTTCCTTCAGCACCACCGCACCCGCTCCCACTATCGCCGACTCCCCGATAGTGATGCTTTGGATAACTGTCGCCCCGATACCGACGAAGGCTAACTGTTCCACCCGCACGTGCCCCGCCAGCCGGACTCCGGGACAGATATGCGCTGCCTTTTGGATAGTGCTCTCGTGATCGACGATGCAGCCGGTATTGAGAATAGCGGAATCTTCGATTTTTACATGAGCGCAAACGTTTACGCCGGCACAGATTACGACGTTTTTCCCGACGCTGGCGGTATCCGCAATACTAGCGGAAGGATGAATGGCGCTGACGAGATTGACCCCGGCGCATTCCAGCGAATTGGCGTATTTCTGCCGGATCTTATTATCACCGATAGCTATAATCACCCCGCCGATGCCCAGTTCAGCAAAGCTTTCCACCAATGAGGTATCGCCCAGGATTTTTACACCATCAACTAACTTGTTGTGTAACGAGGGATTAGCATCGAGGAAGCCCGCTACCTCAAACTGATGGTTTTGCCGCAGGATATCGAGTACCACCCGGCCGTGACCGCCGGCACCAAGGATAACGATTTTCATAACTACATTTACCTTAGAGGATTATGACATCTTGACTATCTTGACGTTGTAAGGACAAGGCTATATAGGACCGATAAATAACGCGGTAACCCTTATCGGAAAACGGAGTTGTTTTACTGTTGTTTTTTTGTAAAGTTATTTCCATAAGATTTTTATGATAAGGCTGGGCTTAGGGCCAGATGCAGATGGATAAAATGGGTTTTCAGTATTGAAAAGACAGGTCGCCGCATGAGTTGTCAAAGCAGATATAGCGGCGGAGATAAAAATGATTTATGTGGATTGGAGCGGGATATAGAGATTTGGATATAAACATTGATATAATTTAATGTTATATCAAGATAAAACATAAAGCAGAGTTGCCGAAAAACCCGATAAAAAGATGACATTAGATATAAATTCGATAGTTTTGATTATTAAATGCGGCAGGAGGCATTGACGCGTGCTAAGAAGCGAACTACCCTCAACCCGGCGAAGCACTACGCAGAGCACGGGTAACAGAATAACATCCGCCGGGGCGATATTGAGTCTGGCATTATTGCTATGCCTGGTTGGATGCAATGATCCTTCAAATGTTGGGCGATTCCGGGCTACACCGGTGACCAACGTTATTCTGGAAGAACTAGGGGTAGTGGATGAAGAACCGCTGATGTTTGCCAATGCCCGTGATCCCCAGCCGACAGACCTTCAGCCCCGGGAAAAAGAATATGTCATTGGCCCCGGCGATGTTCTGGACATAACGATTCTGGAATTGCTGCAAACGGGAGTGCAGTATCGTGATCAGGTGCAGGTTTCCGAGACGGGTCGAGTAACCCTGCCGGTGATCGGGACCTTTCAAACGGCGGGAATGACGGAACTGGGTCTTACGGAGCATATCAAAGGGCTATTAAGTCCGCATATCATCAAGGAACCGATAGTAAACGTAGTGGTAATCGGAGCGAAGGAGAGGGTATATTCCATATCCGGGGCGGCGGTAGCCGCCCCAGGTCGATACCAGCTAACGGAAGTAGATTTGCGGATTTCCGAGGCGCTAGCCCAGGCAGGGGGGGTTCCGCAGTCGGGGGTGGATTATGTGTATATTATCCGCTCGGTCAGCGTGGAGGAATTGAGGGAGCGGCAAAAAAGCCAGCAGGAATTGGGTGGTGAAGAGGGCGCGGAAATGCCCCGGCCAGTACCGGCATTAATGGCTCCTGAACCGGCGGAAGAACCTACCATCCCGACGCCGGCACTACCGGAGCCGACAAAGGAGAAAGCCAAAGAAAAGCCCCCGGAAAAGCAGACCCCAGCCCAGCAGCAGCAGGAGCTGCTGGAAAGTATTACCCCGATGAGCAGTGTATTCAATTCGATGGAAGCGCTGGAAGCTACGGGAGCGGATTTGGGAATGGCAGGGGCAGGGCTCGGTCATTTCCCGTCGGATCAGTCAGCAGAAAATCGACCTATCGATTATTTCGCAGATTCGGCTGGTTCGCTTGATTCGGCGTCTGTGCAAAGCCCTGAGGCAGAGAAGTCATTTAAGGCGGTACGTGAAGGGACGCGATTTCGCATAGTTCCGCAAGAAGGCCCGCGGCCCGAGACCGCTCCAACTGGCCCGCCGCCTGCAGCACCAAGCTTGCCGGCGGAACCGAGATTGCAGCCACAACCCGCGGCGCCGGTGGAGTCGCCGCTGGAGCCATGGGGCAAGGGCATGGTGCAGCAGTATGGCGAAGTCAGTGCGGCGCAGGAGGTTATCCGAGTGGATATGAAGAAGCTCCGCGGCAATGACCTCAGTCATAACATATTAATCCGGCCCGGAGACGATATCCAGGTGCCGATGAATTCGTTAGGTTTCTTTTTCATGATGGGCCAGGTGGGTCAGCCGGGTTCTTATGCCCTCAGCGGGGAGCGGATGACGTTGAAAGAGGCGATCGCGTCATCGGGTTCTTTAGTTCCGATGGCCTATCCAAAACGCTGCGAGATTATCCGGCGAGTGGATGAAAACCGGGAAGTGACCCATCAGGTTGATCTGGAAAAGCTTTTCGCGGGCACGGCCCCGGATATATTCATCAAGAAACATGACATTATCAACGTCGGCTCTCACCCGGCGAACCGCTGGATAGCGGTAATCCGGCAAAGCTTCCGCTCGACGTATGGATTTGGTTTTGTGTATGATCGGAACCTGGCGGACAAAGATATGGGCCATTAAGCAAGCGTGAGGCGAAATTAAACAGCGGCAGCTTTGTCGAAGGGGCAAGGCGCCGGAGAGATCTGGTCAGGGGCAATTTATAAGATGGAGCGGGTAGAATAATTTCCATGACGGAAGATTCGACAAGAATAAAAGATGCCCGGCTGAGTCAACAACATGGCAGCAGCCGGCAAGCGAGTGCCGAGCAGGTGGTCAGCCCGTGGCCGGAGCCGCAGGATGCGGAGCGGCGGGCGGAGCGCTGGTGGAAAATTGCGATTACGGGGGTGCTATTCGTGCTATTGTTTCGGCAAGAACTGATGCGGATGGTTCATCGCTGGGCGATACCGGATGAGTCGCATGGACTGCTGATACCGGCTTTCAGTCTGTATTTTCTTTATCAGCAGCGTGAGGTATTGAATCAAACGACCGGGAAAGGCAGCTATTGGGGGCTGTTAATAATGCTGGGCAGTTTGTCGGTTTATGTTTACAGTTTTATCGTCGGTTTCGGGTATCCGCGGCAATTTATGCTGATATTATTTCTGGGCGGAATGGTGCTGATGCTTGGTGGATGGCCGATAATGCGGCTAGCGTGGCTGTCGGTATTTTTCCTTTTGTTTTCGCTGCGGCTGCCGGATGCGGTATATTTTCAATTGACCCTGCCGATGCGGATAATCGCCTCGCAGGCGTCGGTGATGTTTTTGAATTTGCTGCCGGGGGTAAGCTGTCAGGCAGCGGGAGTGGTAATCCATGGTGAGCATCTGGATCAGGCATTCAGTCTGAATGTGGCGGAAGCGTGCAGCGGGATGCGACTCCTGATGGTGTTTGTGGCGTTGGGAGTGGCGATGGCCTATCTGGAGAAGCGGCCCATGTCGCACCGAATCATTTTACTTTTCAGCACGATTCCGATAGCCATTTTCTGCAATATGCTGCGGGTGATTCTGACGGGGATAATCCATATTTATATGGGTCCGCAGTACGCCCAGGGTATGCTGCACACGATTTTGGGGCTGGTGATGCTATTCGTGGCGTTTAGTCTCTACGGCTTGCTGGCGTGGATCATGAAAAATCTGTTTGTCGAAGAAGAAACTTCTTTTAAAGATGTGCTGGTGGTAGAGAAAAACCAGGAATAATAATAATGAAAGAAACATTCCGGCAATCGTTTAAAAGGATATGGAGTGATCAGCGGTTTTTGATATGCATGCTGACGCTGGTGGTATGCGCGGGCGGGATGGAGGTGCTGGCCCGGAAGCACGAGGCCTATTTTCGCAAACTCCCCCTGGAACTGCGGAAATCACTAGATGAACTGGATGAAAACAAACTTGGGCCATACGTCGTAGTAAAAAAGCATAAGATTGAGGATGAAGATGTGGAAAGTGAGCTTGGGACGAGCGATTATATCCAGTGGCAACTGGAGGACAGCCAGGCGGCAGCGGATGCCCCAACCCGTGATATTATGCTGTTTATAACGTATTATACCGGCGATCCGGATATAGTCCCCCATATACCGGAAGTATGTTATCAGGGCGGCGGCGGTCAAATTGGTCAGACCAGAGAGGGTGAGATCCGAGTAAGCCTGAGCAGTATAGGTGGGCCGGAGGAAGTGACCATACCGGTGCGGATGATAGACATGCAAGTACCAGGTGCGGTAAATGCCCACCAGAAAGTAGTATATTTTTTCAGCGTTAACGGCGACTATAAGTGTACACGGAATCGGGTAAGAATGCGGGCTAACTATTGGCTGGATAGATATTCCTACTACAGCAAAGTTGAATTAGACTTCATGAACAAGGAGGAAATAACATTCGATCAGGCGCTGGCGGCGACGGAAAAACTGGTGGGCCAGATACTACCAGAGTTGATTACGCAGCATTGGCCACAATGGCCGCCGCAAGAATAATAAAGAAGCAATTATTTAAAACCCTTTAGAACAGGAGCGTATTGCAAAATGGCGAGGAATACCAAGAAGCGTTTGAATAAGAAACTGTTACTGGTTCTGCTACTATTGGGGGTGCCGATATTGATTGTAGGAGGGATAGCGGTAGATTCACGGAAGCCGTGGCTGCCCAATTCGGTACGTAAAATACTGGGCCGAGACCCGCAATCTCTGATAACGAGAGCCACGGAACTGATAAGCCAGGCGGAGCAAGCCGAGGCGGACAATAAGGTCCAGGCGAGTCAGATCGCCGATCCGGAAGAGGCGTATAATCGGCTGCAGGAATTAAATAAGGAAAAATCAGACCCATTATGGCGAGATGCGGAACGTGCCCTGGGCGCGGCCTATCGATATTCTTCCAAGGATCTCGACCTGCGGAAACAGGTGCTCAAGACCCAGGAAGATTTATATACGCGTCGGCAAAATTACGAAGCTTTGGTGAAAATATGGACTATCTTTACGAAGCTGGATACAGGCGATTACGACAGCAAGCGTAAATATGCGGATGTATATTATGAGTCCGCCCGGTACGGCAATAACCAGCTATGGGCGGATATCCAGCGTCAGGCGGATGAGCTGACCAAATTGCGTCCCGAAGAAGCTTATGGATATATAATGAAGGCGCACGCAATGTTAGAAATGCTGACGACGGGGGCGACGGAAGACCCGGCCAAGACCAGGGATGAGGCAGAGCAACTGCTGGAGAAAGCGCTCCAGATAGATGATAAGAACGTGATGGCTTACCGGTTGCGGGCGGAACTGGCGATGTACCAGGCCAAAAACAGCGAAGATGAGGATAATAAAACCAAATATCGTCAGGCGGCTCAAGAAGCACTGCAACAGGCTATCGATAAGAATCCGGAAGATGTGGAGTCTTACCTTAATCAGCTCGAGGTATTTACCACGGTGATACTCCAGGAAAGAATGGGGCTGGTCAATCGATACACCTGGGAAATTGAGCAAAAGAAAGCATCGGAAGGCAGTCCGAACGCGGCAACGGCAGCGCTAGCGACATCGACGCAGGAACTGACGGCCAAGCTAGAGCAGGCGAAACAACAGGCGCACGAAATTGTCCAACAATATTTACAGATGGTAGATAGAGGAGTGGAGAAATTTCCCCAGGAAGGGCGGTTTTATGTGGCCAAGGCCAACATAAAAGAGGCAGAAGTAAAAACGGCAGAAGATTTCGCCAAGCCTATAGAATTATACCGTCAGGCGATACAACGCGATCCGGAAAAAGCGCTGTGGTATATCCAACTGGCTCGACTGTATCGGCAGCGTTCGGAAATATCAGATAGCCCGGTTGCGGATTTGGAGCAAGGACTGGAGATATTGCGCAAAAGTCGCTATTTGTCCCGAGTGGTAGATGTGATGGGGCCGCGGATACGCATGGCGCGAGCTGCCCGGCTGGAGATAGATATCATGCTGGTAGATATAAGCACATCGCTGATGGCGCGAACATCGACGCAGGAGGAAAAAGATCGTTATTTGCAAATAGCTAACACCGCTCTGCAGTCGGTGAGGGGCGCTTTGGGGGAAGAACATTTTTATACGAAGTTGTGCGCCGGGTATGTAGCGCTGGTGGAAGACAGAATGGAAGATGGAATAAAATACCTCTATGAAGTGGATAGCATTTACGAGATGAACGAGCAATATAGACAGAATCGCGAATTGGGCAGCCGGCTGAAGATGCGGCTTTTTTACGCGTTGCGGAGTGAGCAGCCATCAATGGCGATGAGTTATGGCGAAAAAGCCCTTTTCCTGGGCCGGTACAATCAGCAACCCTACCTGGATTATATGGCAACGGCACTGGCGCAAACCGGACGGCTGCATTTGTACGGAATGCTGAATTTTGTGGCACAGTACCAGGAGAAATTTGGGTCAAAAGACAAGTACAGCCAGCAGGTATTGGACATGCAGGCGCGAGCCTTGCTTCGACTGCGCCGATTCGAAGAGGCGCAAAAGATTGTCTCCCAACTGGAGGGGGACAGCTATGAACAGAAACGGCTGCAGGCTATGGCCCAGGTGGATGTCCTTAAAAGAGTAGAAGAGACGGCTAATCTGGTTAAGGATAATCCTGCCGATAAGGAGCTGGTGAATAATTTGTTTGTCTATTACATGTCGCGGGGCGGCGAAGATCAGGCATATTATGATAAGGCCCGTGAACTGGTAAAGGCAGCGATCGAGGCTAAGCCGGACAGCGAAGATTTCCAAAGAATGGGTTTGATTCTGGATGAAGGTGACCCCGGCAAGATATCAATACAGCGTCAGAATGAAATCAAACTGGAAATCATCAAGAATATCCAAGATCCTTTCGAGCAGGCTGTCCAGTTAGGTGATTTCTATCAGCAACAAGCGATGCGGCAGAGTTCCTCAGGCGAGGAGGAAACGGTTAAAACAGCGTTGGAGAAGGCCAGGGAAAATTTTGCCAAGGCTGTCGAACTGAAAAAAGATGACCTCAACGCCCTGACAAAACTGTTTGATACGGTATTAATGCTCAAGGATTGGGAAGAAGCCAAGCGCCTAATAGGGATCGTCAAGGAAATAGATTCCCTGAACGGCTTGCGGTTTGAGGTGGGCCTGGCAATGGCTAAGGAAGATTGGGATACGGCAGTGGACAGATTGGAGAAGATCCTGGAAGAACGGCCCACTTCAGTGATACCGCGGATAAATTTGGCTATGGTATATGTCAGAATGGACCGACTCAACGATGCCATTGAGCAGGCGGAAATCGCGGTTACGCAAGACCGCAGTAACGAAAGCGCCAATACGGTACTGGCTCAATTGCGGCATAATCACAATCTGAAAGTGGGGTTAAATCAGCTTACCAAAACGCAGATACGAGATGTACTGATCCCGGTGGATATGGCACTGAGCGTACGACCGCAGGATTTAGAGATGTTACGGCTGCGAGCGGTTTATTATTCGCTGTTTATCAACAAGTTGGGAGAGGATATCAAAGCTAAGACAGATCTTCCGCCGGCACAAATGGCGTTGTGGCAGCAAAGAATATCCAGTCTGCAAGAGACAGCGGAACAAACCTGCCGCTATATGATAATGATGGAACCCAAAAACATAGATAACCAAATAATGCTGGCCAACGTGCTGTATAACTATGCCCAGCAGATTGACAACCAGCAGGAGCGTCAGGAATTGCTGACACAGGCGGAAGAGGTTTATAAAGACGGTTTACAAAAAAATCCCCAATCGTCAGAGCTGGCGGCGGGCTATGTGGGTTTCCTGAATAATGAGCGTCGCAGCGGCGATGTGGAAAAATTATTGGCTGATATGGACCAAAGTTCCAGCAAAGCGGTCAAGGTCCAGGCCAAAATCAGTATGAGTGATTTTTACGCTCGCCAGGGAGAATATGACAAGGCCAGAGAAAAGCTTTTAGAGGCCCTGCAGGAAGATCCCGCTAACAATACGGCAAAGGAGAAACTGGCCAATGTTTTAACCATGTTGAATAAGTACGACGAGGCGATAGACATCTACCAGAAGTTGCGTCAGGAGAACGACAGCGAAAGGTTGATTACGCAGCAAATTGAAACCTTGCTGAGCAGCGGGAAAATGGATGAAGCGGCGCAATTAGCCCAAGAGATGCGGCAAAAGTACCCTGATTCCGTTTATGCCAAATTGATTTCGGCCAGAGTGGACTTGCGGCAAAGCAACTATCCGGCGGCGGTTGCGTACGCGGATGAGGTGCTGGTGGGCAATTCCCAGAACAGGTTAGCATATTTGATTAAGGCAGAAGCACTATCCTACAGCGATCAACTTCCCCAGGCGATTGATTGTCTTAATACTTTGCGGGGGACGTTGCCCAGCGACAGTAACTTTGGCAGAATACAACTGGCGCAATTGTACTGGCGGGCCGGCCGCTACGACGATGCCATCAACGAACTCAAATCAGCGATAGTGAACCAGCCAACCGATGAGCAGATCAGAAATGGACTGATTAACATGCTGCGTCTGCGCGGTCGGTGGGACGAGCTGGACCGTCTTTATACGGATTCGATCGAGAGATATCCGGAAAATGTGGGATTATACATTCAGGCGGCGGATAACAGCCTGCAACAGGGCGGGCAACTGCTGCAACAGCGTCAGGACCGCCGGGCCAAAATACAATATGATAAAGCCCTGGAGCTGATGCGGAAAGGGTGGCAGAAGAGCCGGGATACCGGCAACAGTCAGCAGGCGGCGTTAGACGGGCTTCTACGCATTCTGCTGGTGGGCGGCAAGTTATATAATCAGCCGCAAAATTATGCGGAAGTGTTGAGTCTGGTGGATAACAATACCAAGGGCCAGCCGACAGAGATCCCCATTACGCTGCGGAAAGCCGAAGCTTTGTATCAGTTGAATCGTAATCAAGAAGCCCTGAAGCTGTATGAGGATACACTGAATTCGGCGGCGGATAATCCCGCTTTAACCAAGTTTATCCTGGGCAGGGCCTTTGATATGGCCAATACGGAGGATCTGCTGGCCTGGGCACAGAAGAAAGTGGCGGAGCATCCGGACTGGACCGGCATGCATATGATTCTGGCCAATTTGTATCGCAACAAAAACGCGAATGAGCCGGAAATCGCCGAGCTGCTGGCTGCGCAAAAAACCGCCGACGAGAAATTTTCCATTCAGGTCGAAGGTTTTTTGGCGATGGCCTATTATCGAACCGGCCAGAAGGGCAAAATGGTCGAAAGCTGCCGCAAGATACTCCAAACCAATCCCGAGGATTATGTTATTCTCAACAACCTGGCTTATATCCTGATGGAAGAGACGGGTTATGAAAAGGAAGCGGTTGAGATGGCGAACAAAGCTTATCAGTTGGCCTCCAGCAACCCGGACGTAATGGACACCTATGCCATCGCCTTAATGCAGGTTAAAGATTATCCTAAGGCGGAACTGCTGTTGCGGCAGGCGATACAGGAAATGTTACGCAGCAGCAACAAGACGAAGGTGGAGTACCAGTATCATCTGGCCCAGGCTTTGAAGGGGCAGAATCGTATAGAGGATGCCCGTCAAATTCTGCGGAAGGAATTGGAGAATCTATCGTCGAATGTTGAAGCTGCGGCCAGCGATGCCGACTGGAAGGGAAAAATAAATCAATTGCTGGAGGAATGTAATAAGACCAATTAGATTTGAGCCACAAAGGTTATTCAATTATGTTATATCTTTTATTTGTGAGTAAAAGTAAATGTTTTTGGCGGGATAAGGAGGATCGAAGATGACCCGACAGTATCCTCTGCCGCCAGATATGCGGGATTTGGCGCCGCGGTTGCCGGCGGCGGCGGTGCCGCGGCCGCCCACGGCAGCGGCCATTTCCCCCAAGGATATATTGCGGATAGTTCGCCAGCGGATCTGGATGATCGTTATTATTACCATCTTATCCACGATTTTGTCGGTAGTGCTTTACTTCGTCGTGAGAAAGTATTACCCCCGATATACCTCGGAAGGAATCATCGAATGTAAAATGCCGGAGCAGCAGGACCTTCTGAGCGGCCAGATAATGGCCCCCAATACCAATGTTATTGAGATGGAGACCGCATCCCGCGCGGCTTATCTGATGAGCGATTCATTTCTCGGCAAGGTACTGGAGAGGGACAATGTCCAGCGAAGTAACTGGTATCTCGCGCGGCAAAACGATCCTGAAAAGATGATAGAGGATTTTAAAGACAGATTTTCCGCCTCTCCCCGGAGAAATACGGCATATGTGACAGTAAGAATGAGTGCCAAAACACCTTCCGACGCCAAACTGATTCTGGATGAAGCGTTTGATGAATTTGTGCAACAGATGAAAGCATCGGCGGAGGGCGGCCTGCTGCAAAGTTTAGGGGCGCTTAACAAGGAGCGTGATAAGGTATTAAGTCTTTTAACGCAAAAGCAAGCCAGTCTTAACAGCCTGGCGCTGCAGCCCAATGCGCCGGGCTGGCTGGGAGGCGGGGGGGCAACCGTGATCGAGCAGGAGATGAGAACCCTGCAGCAGGACCGGATGATTCTGGCTGCCAAGCAGGAGGAGCTGCGGATTCGGATGGAACAGTTGGATCAGGAAAGACAGCGCTATGGCTATACCAGTAATGTCTCCTCCGCCGTCGAAGCGGATCGTACGGTGATGTATTACAAGATGCAGATAGCCGGTCTGCAACAGCAACTGCAGGTCCTGTACGAGCGTTACGGCGAGGATCATCGCGAGGTAAAAACCATTAAGAACAATCTGAGAGTGGCGGAAAATCAGTTAGCAGATCGTGTCAAGCAATTGCAGCAACAATACAACAGCCAGGAAACGCTTGGCTTGCAGAGTGAAATGCTGCTGCTGGCCCAGCAGTTGAAAGGGGTGGATGGGCAGTTTAATGTGGTATCCAGCCGGCAGGCGGAATTGGATCAGAAATTGCTCAGCTATCGGGTAGCAGAGGAGGAGGTAAACCGGCTAAGACAGCAGTTGGATAAATTTGATCAGCGGATATATAATATCAATGTCAAGTATCGTGATGAGGACCGTACTCGCGTACAAATCGCCATGCCGGGCGTTCTGCCGTTGAAAATTAGTTTTCCCCGTCTGCCGGTATTTCTGTTGGGCGGGATTTTCCTGGGGCTTATACTTTCCGGCGGGCTGGCGTTTCTGCTGGAGTTTCTCGATGATTCGGTAAAAACCCCCAGCGATGTAGCGCGTTATCTGAATGCCGCATTTTTGGGGATGATCCCGTTATACGACGAGCAAGACCACGACGGCATCAGTGTGGCAAAGATAGCGGCTGCGAAGCCGAATGACCTGATGAGCGAATTTTACCGGCAGTTGCGAACCAACCTGTTCTTTAGTGCACCGGAAAAAGAGCTTAAGACTATCCTGATAACCAGCAGTTCCGCCGGTTGCGGCAAGACCACGACGGCAGTGAATCTGTCAATAACCATGTCCGGTGAGGGCAAGCGCGTACTGTTGGTCGATGCCAATTTTCGCCGGCCGGAAATCAATCGCCTTTTTCCGAGGGAAGAGCCGCTGCGCGGCTTGAGTAACCTACTGGTAGGGCAGGTAACGGCGGCGGATGTGATTCACACCTGCGAGGTGGAAGGTCTGGATCTATTGGAAAGCGGCCCCATGCCGCCCAGCCCAGCGGAACTATTGGGCAGCCAGCGAATGCGTGATTTTCTGGAAAACCAGAAACAGTATTATGATACCATAATCGTTGATGGCCCCCCCGCCCTGGTAGTGATCGATGCCCGAATCCTGGCGGGAATGGTCGATGGTACCATAGCGGTAGTACATGCCGAGGAGACCTCCCGCGGAGCGGTGCAGCGGATGTTGCGGGAGCTAAAGAACGGTAAGGTTCGCCTTTTGGGGGTGTTGCTCAACGCGGTCCGGCCCCGCAAGGGCGGTTACTTTGATAAGGTATTTCAGTCTTACTACGAATACACCGATTTACAGCCTGCGCCGCCGGCGGCTCTGCCGGCGGGTGAAAGAGGCCAAAAATAACGGGTGGATTTATTCCGGCAGGTATAAAACATACAACCTACGGGCTGGTCAAGGGGTGGCTCAGATCAAAGATATAACCGGGGACATTTCCCATGGAGTTGATGTCAGCGGGGTCTTCTTTAAAATATTCATAAGGATAGAGTGTTTTTAAGCGGGCGATTAACTCTTGGCGTTTCCTCTGCGAAAGCTCCCAATTTATCGCGTAAGCGAGGGCGGGATTGGCCGGCTTGCTATTGGGCGGCGGCATTAGCTTGATCAGCCGGTCATCGGACATCGATTGTAGTGGTTGCATCACTTCCGGCGACAGTAAGCACGGCGGCTGGGCGTCGGGTATGTAATAATAAGGGAAACGACCGGTGGCGGCTGATCTTTTAATGTCCGATAATACGCGGGCCGCGATTATGGGCCGGTCCAGATACCAGGCGAATTCCGGGCGGTAAAATCTTCCTTTAGCCTCGTGCTGCTGGACGGTGTAGTCATCGAAGCTCAGCAGGGCCTGATTGGGTGGAATCTGTCGATTTAACTTTTGAAAAAGCTGCAGCATCCGCCGGCACATCCAGCGTTCGCTATGGTAATGTCTCAGTCCCATCGCGCTAAAGGCGGCCAAAAGGCAGATCAATATTGCCACAGCTACGTGGGAAAGAATCGGGGTGGTTATTCTTTTTAAAATATCATCTAATATAATTGTCCCGGCTGATGCCCCTATAACCACAAACAAGAGGAATGGACTCAGCCAATATTGGTGCTCCCAGAGCAGCCCCCGGAAGGTCATAATGAAAAGCACCGCCGGCAGCAGAAAGAACCAAAGGGGCGGAATAGACCCTGCTGATGCGGCAGGAGAAAGGCTAATCGGCCGGCCAAACCAGCGGGCGGCTTTGCTGATGAGTTGATATATCCAGTAGAAAATAAGGGCAGCCAGCACCGGCAGGGTAAAATTGGTCCGCAGGTGCCGGGCAAAAGTGGAAAGCCAAGCCGGCCAGGAGAATTCGCGGACCTCACCCTTGGCGGAGCGCCATTGGTAAAGGGAAAAAATCTTTTCGAATTGCCAGTGGTAGCCCCAAAGCATGATCAGTATATTCACACCAAAGCTGGCCAGGGGAATGAGGATGACCACGGCCAGCAGCGGCCCGGACAGTTTTTTCCGCTGGAAGAGGTGACTGAGCAGATAATGAGCGGGGAAAACAAAGGCATAAAAAAAACCGGGCCAGGAAAACTGATTGAGCAAAAACAAGGCCAAGGCAAATTCACCCAATAAACGCGCCCTCGCTCGGCGAGGAAGCTGCGCGGGCGAGATGAGTTGGAGGTATCTCCAGAGGCACCATAAGCTAACCGGCAGAACCCAACCCCCCACGCCGAAATAGCCGGTCAGGGGGCATAACACGAAAAGTAAACCAGCTAATAGTGCGGTCTTGTCAGTCAGCCAGCGGCGAATAATCATGAGAAATAACAGCAGACTGATAACCGCGATGGCGATTTTTTCCAGGCGGAGGGTTCTTTCATGCTGACCGAAGATGAGCATCCAGCCGGCATCGACCAGGGCGGCGAGGTGGGGGTGACTTAGGTATCGTTTGGGAACCGGGGAAGGTGGATTGCCGACCTCGCGGGTGGCCAGGCCTTTGGTGTAGCCCAAGCCGTAATTTACGTGGGCACGTGCGACCCAGGCGGTACAGGCTTCGTCCCAACTATGGATGCCGCTGAAGGGGCGATCGATCCTGTAGGACATGATAGCGCTCAACAAGACAGCCAGCAGGGCGGCGATATGCCAATAATGGCGCGAGAGAAAAGTCGTCTTATCCAGGTAAGACTTCACCATTAGATTTTGTCCATTTTTTTTCGCTTTTCCCAAATCTGCTTGGCTAATTTCCGCATGTCTTCGGCGGTGTCGAACTCGTCAACAATCTCCACGCCCAGAAGGGTTTCGATGGCATCCTCCAGGGTAATAATACCGGCGGTGCCGCCGTGCTCATCCACGACGAGGAAAAGATGCTGTCGGCGTTTAATAAATTCGTCGAGGGTAGCGGCGACCGATTTGGTGTCGGGAATGGCGTGGATGGGCCGGGCGATATCGGCCATTTTTTTGGCTTGCTGGCCCTGGGCCGAGGCTTGCAGCACTTTATAACGATGAACGAACCCGGTGATATCGTCGAGATTTTTGCCGAATATAGGTATGCGGCTGAAACGGATGGGATCATATTTCTGGATAACCTCGGCGACGGAGGCTTTCTGTGGAAAGGCCAGCAGCACACTGCGAGGAGTTAAAACGTCCTTGGCCAGAATATTTTTTAACCGCAACATATTTTGAATCACCAGGCTCTCCTGAATATGCAGTGAGCCTTCGCGTTTGGCCAGCTCCGTCGAGGCTATCATATCCTCCCGCGACATTTTTCTTTGATATTTTTTGGGTGAAATCAACCGGGCGATAATCTCGGCTAAGCGCACCAGGGGGTATGTCAGCTTGATCATGCCGATGATAAGGTAACCACAGAACGGGGCCAGTTTTCTCCAGTAAACAGCGCCGAGCGTTTTGGGGATAATTTCGGAAAATATTAGAATTGACAGGGCCAAAATACCTGATATTACAGCGGCATATTCGTTACCCCATAATTTGAACGCCTGGGCGCCGACCGCGGCGGCGCCGACGGTATTGGCGATGGTGTTGAGGGTTAAAATGGCGGTAAGCGGGCGATCGATATGTTCTTTCAAATCCTTAAGCGTTTTGCTCCGCAAGGGGTGTTTTTTCTCCAGACTGATAATATAAGAGTGGGAAACACTAAGAATTATCGCCTCCAAAAGCGAACAGACGAAGGATACCACCAGGGCCAGGATGAAAAAGACAAAGAGATAAGTCAATGGTCCGAACCGTGACGGAAGCTCACTGGGCAGAATATTCCGGCTAGCTATTAACAGGTTAATTGAAAGCATAGAATTCTCAAAAATGGTTAAATTCCTTCGGATGATGCTTTCTTACGGATGCGCTGGAAAAAATCGTTCACCGCACGGGCGGCGGCTACGCAAACATAAGGCGACTCATCCGACAGGCTGCGGTAAAATGCCGAAGTGTCTTCCTCCGTGCCGATCGCTCCCAAGGCCAGTACCGCCAGACCCCGTACGCGGGCGGTGGCGACGGGATCAGACTGTTCATCAATATAGCGCAGTGACCGGCGGACTTCTTCGCGATCATTCTCCTGGGCCAGAGCGCCCAAGGCCCGGATGGCCGCCAGCCGGACCTCGATTTGCGGATCATCGGCTAATACCGTAAGCATGGCGAAAACATCCTGACCACCGATATGCTGCAAGCCTGATATAGCCAGCAGTCGGTCGTCGGCGTAAATACTGCCGGCATAAACCAACAGTTTTTTGAGAATTTTTTCGTCATTCAAGCGCGCCAGGGCTTCCGCTGCCTGCAGGATCACCGCCGGCGACTGGTCTTTTTTGCGCAACACCCGCCAGAGTTTTTCACGACTGTCGCTGCGGTAAGGGTTGTTTCCCAGCTTACCCAAAAGCAGGCAGGCCTGGCCACTTAATTTCGCATCGTTGCTATATAGCGCCACATCGTACCAATCGCCGAAAAAACGGCGGTCCCCCATCTTTTCCAAAGCATAAGCGGCTGCCATGCGAACCATCACGTTTTTATCGGTCAGCAGAATCTCCAGCAAATCGCGGGCGGCGTAATCCTTGCAGTCGCCAACCGCGATCGCGGCGGCAAAGCGGACCGCGTCAATGGGGTCATAAAGTCGCGGGCGAATCTTGGGAACCGCCGCCAAATTATGGATCTGGGCCAGCGATTCCAGGGCGTGGACCCGCAGGGTAGGGTCACTGCTGTCAAGCGCGGCAAATAATATCTCATGCGCGCGGATTTCCAGCCGCTCGGAAGAAATATCCCTGTTGATATTGGGCAGCGAATGATGATGGCAGCCATAAGCCGCTATCAATACTAAAAGCAGACCAATGCCGGTTTTTCTTACCTTGACCGGTGGTTTCACTTTAAGGTTAAATTTTTTAAAGTCCACTATGTGTGGATTAATAGAATTTTGTTTCATGTGTTTTATTTTTAAGGTTTTTTCAGGTCTTCGGCACTTGGCAGGTCTTTGAGGCTATCCAGGCCGAATATCTGGAGAAATTTTTTGGTAGTACCATAGAGCATCGGCCGGCCAAGCACTTCCGCCCGGCCGACTACCTTGACCAGCCCTTTATCGCACAACTGGCGGATCATCTCGCCGCAGGCCACCCCGCGAATACTTTCGACATCAACCCGCATAATGGGCTGTTTGTAAGCGATTATCGCTAAGGTCTCCAGGGCGGCCGGGGTGAGCTTGGTTTCGCTGCGAACCTTTATCAATTTGCCCAGCCACGCCTTATAGGCCGGCAGGGTCAGCATTTGTAAACCGCCGGCAATAGATTCGATACGAAAGGCGCAGTTCATTTGTTTATATTTATGGTTGAGTTCCTCGACGAATTGTTTAACCTCTTTTACCCCGGTGGCCTGGACGATTTCCGCCAGCTTGGGGGGTGCAATCGGCTCGTCAGCGGCAAAAAGAACCGCCTCAATAACCGAGCTGGTGGTGACTTCGGTTTCATCGTTAGTTGCCAAATTGCCGCTGTCAGGTTCTGGTTCATCGATATTTGCCCAGTGGCCGCTGTCAGTTTGCGGGCATTCGGATTCGGGTGCGGCTGAGCCGTCTTCCCGCGGCGGGGGGGCTGGCTCTGGGCTGATAGAGGTCGCATCCGGTTCGCTAATAGGTACGGTGGGATCTACCCCGCTGTCTGACAAATTTCTTTCGCCGGTATCCGGCATACATTACCCCTGGTTAAGTCAACATAATCTTAAGCGTTTATTATAACTGAACTAAAGTATAAACAAAATGGCAAAAGTTTAAAGAAAAAAAGACACGCCGGGATTTACAATGGGAAGGACAATAAATCGTCCTGCAGTGTCCTACAGGTGCGGACAATCCATTAGACCCCGCTTACAGGCGGGATGAGCCGACCGGGCGGGTAAGTCGGTCGATAAGCCCAATCAAGCTGTTCATAACCAGGATAGCGGAAAAACAAGGGATAGGAATAACCGTGTATAGCCGCAGTCCAATCGTCAGTATCCCGGCGGCAGCGGCAAAAAGCGTCTGGCCGGTGCGGGTTATGGGCCGGCTGGTCATATCCGTTGCCAATAGGCACCCGCCCAATATCAGCCCGCCGGTGAAAATCTGGTAATTAATATAGGTCAAACCCACAGAGAGATTTTCAGCGATAATGGGCCATTTTATGACTTGCCGGCCGATTTCTGGCTGGTAGATAATGATCGGGCACAAGGCGGCTGCCAGATAGGCGGCCCCGACAAAGGCAGCCGGCAGATGCCAGGAAACGTAACCGCGATAGATAAAATAAAGGCATACCAGAATAATAACTACCCCGCAGGTCTCGCCCAGGAATCCGGGAATCTTGCCGATGAGGCATTGCTCTAAGGGGGGCAGGTGCTCCAGCAGAAAACGGTCCAACTGTGGTATCCCTTCGTCGAACTGCAAATCAGCAAAGTTTCGCAGCGTATCAATGGGTAATGGTGATATGGCTGTTCCCGCCGATGGGGCGGCAAAGTCAGTTAGCCAGGAACTATTGCCGACGAAAGCAAGGGTTAGCCTGTCATGGAAAAGCATTTCCACCGCTATCCGGCCGATTAGAGTGGGGTGCCACAGGTACCGGCCCATTCCGCCGAAGAAGTGTTTTCCCAGTCCGATCGCCACCGCCGACCCGACCAGGGGAATATACCAGTCGGCCCCGGCGGGCAGGGTAAAAGCCAATAGCAAGCCCATCATCAAGCTGTGCGTAAAGCTGCCTGGTGTTTTTACGGCCTTGATTTTCCGGACCGCCAGCTCAATACCGCCGGCGGTTAAAACCGCGATTAAAATCACTTTTAGTGCAGGATAACCGAATAGCCAAACGGCCGCTGCCGCCGGCAGCAGCAAGGCGACTAACTGCGTCCGTATGATGCGGCGGGCGGATTCCGGGACCAGACGAAATGGTCCTTGCGGCGGGGCACAAATTTTTGACAGGGCCGACGCTTTATTGTTCTTCAGGTTGGGCAAGTCGCAATTCCTTTTTCATTTTGAGGATCTGCTGCATAATCGGCAGTCGCGAAGGGCAGATATAGGAGCAGATGCCGCATTCGATACATTGAAAAATACCGATTTGCCGGGCCCGTTGGTATCGGCCCGCCTGGGCCAATTCGAAGAAGCGGGCGGGATCGATCCGGGCGGGGCAGTCATCGATGCACCAGCCGCAGCGGATGCAGGTTTGCTGCTGATGCGGCGGGGCGGTGCGGATGGCGGAATAATTGCTGGTTATCTGATCCACCACCGTTTGACTGGGATCCACGAGGGTGCCGCTTAGGGTGGAGCCACAAACAATGCACTGGGTATCATCGTATAGTCCGGCCCGCCGCAGCAGTACCGCCAGCGGGGTACCCAGCGGGGTTAAAAAATGGGCCGGCTGGGCCACGCCGTCGCCGCTGATAGTGATAATCTTTTCGGTGGGTAATTCTCCGCCCAGCAGCAATCTTTCCACCTGCCGCAGCAGTTGAATATCAAAGACAACCGTGGTCTCGAAGGGTTTTTGCCGGCGGGAAAGATACCCTTGTTTTATCAGGGTGCGAATGACCGACTCCGGCCGGGCCTGCGGATATTTTTCACTGACGGGGACGCATTTGACCTGCCACTGATCCGCGGTCTCATAATCCACGGCAAAGAGGTGCGGATACGCCATGATAGCCGTCGCGGCCCCGAGCCAGTGACGCAGAATAGCCAGCCCCGCAAATACCTGGGCCGAATAGTTATGCAGAATCGCCAGCGGGCCATTTAAGGATGGCTCAAGCGGTGTGGCGTTGGCGATAACGGTTCTTATCCGGCTGTCACCCATTCGCTGGAGCAGCCGGGCTAGGGCTTCGCCGCTGTCCGGTACGGTCATTCCTGCTTGTTCAATCTTGTGTAAAAGAGTCCCTTTTTCCACCTCGTTAGGCATTATCGTGCTGCTCTGTTGCCTATGCTCCGGCGTTTCAATCGGCTGATCTGTTTGTTGTTTTGGTAAGGGCTGAAGTGTAAGCACCGGCTGATTGGCCCTGCCCGCCACCCAGGCGGTCGTTTCAGGCCCGACGATCCCGCTGCGGGGTGCGTGTAGATAATTGTCACTGGAATTATGGGCCAGTAGCTCGCCCGCCTTAACGCGGCGGCCCATTTCCACGGTGGTCCTCATCGCCGCCGCTGGTCCCACCCGCAGCGGCAAATATAAATCGCCGTTATAGTCCACAGTTTCTATGGGTTCCAGCGGTACCGCCGGACCAAAACGAGGTAAATATACTCCACCGGTAAAATCACGGTCAACCAGCGAGTTTGACAAAAAGGCCATACCGAATCTTTCCGCGAATATGAGAATATCGACTTAATCAGCCTTTCCCAACAATTGGGGATCGAGCACCTGAATGCCGGCTTCGCTTTTGAGTTTGCCTTGCAAATCCAGCATCCGCTGGTTGATGATGCGGCGGCGGAAGGTTTGGATTAACTGATCCCGCACCTGCTCCAGGTCAGGCGCTTGCGCCGGGATAATATCGACCAGCTCCAGCAGATACCACCATTCATCCTGCTTCTCGTCCGGGATCATTATCGGCTCGCTAATCTGGCCCGGCTGCTTTAATTGGAAGGCGGCGAGACGCAGTTGGCGGGGGATATTTTCATCCACCTGGGAAAAGGAGCCCAGCAATCCGCCGCGGGCCAGGCTCGGCTGATCCTGTGACATCTGCTCGATGATCCGGGCAAAACTTTCGCCGTCTTTCATTCTCTGACGGGCGAGATCAATCTGGCGAAAGCTGCTGACCACAAGCTGCCGGACGGTCACTTTTTGACCGTATTGCCGTTCGTATTCTTCCGTGAGTATGGCCTCGGTGATCGTCACGTTGGGATCGACCATGCGGCGGAGTAGTGCCTGTTTCTCCACAATCAAATCGAAAACCGGCCGAACCACCCCGCGACTGGTGAGCAGGTAATTTAAGAGGGCCAATTGATCCACGCGGGATTTGCCCGGCGCCATATCCTCCAGAATGCGGTCCAGCTCCTGGGCTGTCTCTTCGGCTGTGGGGTAAATCGATTGTTTCGCCGCCTGCTGGCGAACGATTTCCAGCAGCACCAGGTCGTCAAATACCGCTGGGCCGTAGCCGGGCAGCATTATCGCCAGCAGTCGGCTGCGGCTTACGGGTTGACCATTTACCAGAGCGATGGTGGGATCCTCGGACAGGGGGGCGTTTATCGACAGCGGCTCTTCCGCGGCGCAGCCCCACATAATGACCACCAGGAATAAACTGAAAACAACAAAAAATTTTTCTCGCATAATCTTAGCGGTTTTTCTATTGGGCGGCATTATTCAATACCAGTTAAAGGGGTCGCGGTCCTTGCTGCTGAGCAGGACCTTTATATTTTTGCACTCTCGGCGAAGTTGTTGGGCGAGCCTGGGCAGGATAAACCGCTCTGAGTGGGAGTGTCCCGCGCAGACCGTGGTAACGCCCGCTTCGCTCAGCTCCAGCGCATGATGATGTTTTAATTCGCCGGTAAGATAGAAATCGCAGCTCCGGGCGATGACCTCCCGCAGCAGCGACCCGCAGGAGCCGGCTCCGACCGCGGCCCGCCGGACCAGCCCGCCAGTTGGACCAATAACAGCGACGGTTTTTATTTTCAAGGCACGCTTGATTTTTTGGATTAAATAGGGGACGGGTACCGGCGATGTAAGCTCGCCAAAGCGGCCCAGGCCGACTGTGCTGGGTGGGGCGATGAGGGGGTAGATGTCATAAGCTACCTCTTCATAAGGATGAGCGGCGATCATAGCTTCAACGACCGATTTTGTAAGTCCTTTCGGCACAATGGTTTCCAGGCGGCATTCCTCCACCTGCTCAAATTTACCCCTCTTGCCGATAGCGGGCCGACTGGCGCCGCCGCCTTGAAAGGTGCCGGTGCCGCGGACGCGAAAACTGCATTTGGTATATTTTCCCTCCGGCCCGATATTACCCGCCCCGGCAGCGAAGATTGCCTCGCTCACCCGGTCCAGGTAATTCACCGGCACAAAGACCACCAGCTTGCGCATTTGCTCCATGTCGGCTGATTGGCTGCGCAGCGGCTGCGGCGCCGTTATGCCGACGAGCCTGGCCAACTCGTCATTAATACCGCCCACCACGGTATCCAGGGCGGTATGCAGGGCGTACAGTGCTATCCCACTGCGGATCGCCTGGTAAAGCAGGGGGCTGTCACCCCGGCCGGCCACTACCTGCTTCATCGGCTGCCAGATCGGCGGATGGTAGCAAATGATTAGGTCAACTTTATTGCCCTGGGCCTGGGCCAGCACCGCCTTCGTCAGGTCGATGGTCAGCATGATTTTTCTTATCGGTTGCTGATAATCGCCCGCCACCAGACCCACGTTATCCCAATCTTCCGCCAGCTCCGGGGGCGCGATTTTTTCCAGGATAAGCGTTACATCACTTAGTTTCATCATTCACCGCCTCGCGATAAAGTTGGTGCAGTTTTTGATAGACCGGCCCCGGCTCATCCTGGCCCACCTTATGAGATTCAATCGCATGAACGGGCATTAGCTCCATGATGCTATTGGTGAGAAAGACCTCCTGGGCATCAAGCAGGTCTTTAACATACAGTATCCGTTCTTCGCATTCGATGTTATTTTTCCGGGCCAGCTCCAGGACCAGTTTTCGAATGATTCCCGGCAGCACCGGCGTATCCAGGCCGGGGGTGAGTAATTTACCCTGTCTGACCAGAAAGACATTACTGATACAGCCCTCCGCCAGCCGGTTGGTGGTGGTGAACCACAGGGCCTCGCCGGCCTTTTTCTGCTGAGCCTGTTGCAAGGCCAACAGACGCGGAAAATAATTCAGACTCTTATGGGCCACGGTGGGATCGTCGGGGTTTTGCTTATACGAGCTGATAACTACCATCATGCCCCAGCGATATAATTCAGCCGGGTACTTTTCCATTACCCCAGCGGTAATAAACAAGGTGCTGAGGGCAGGTTTATCCGATGAGAGCCAGCGGATGCTGCCGCGGGTCGCCGTCAGACGCAGCCGGGCGTCCGTAAGCTGGTTGGCTTTTAGCAGCGATTCGATACCCTCTACAATTTTTTGCCGCGACTGGGTAATGGTAATTTGCAGATTCTCGGCGGACTGGAACAGCCGGTCCAGATGGTCCGCCAGGCGAAACACCCGGCCGTGGTAGCTCCGCATCGTCTCGAACAGGCCCACCCCGTGCAGCAACCCGGTGTCATGGATACTGATCCGGGCTTCGTCCGCCGGTATTAGACCATCGTTAAGAAAGACATACTCACTCATAGATTAAATCACATCATTATCGCCAAACAGCTATCACAATCCGCGGCGGCGAAATTGCCTGAATTGCCATCCTATCGGCTGGGTTCACTTTGGTCAAGGATCGAACCCGCAGGGTGATTGTCTGCTGAGAGCAGTTTTCTGATGATTATGTGACGGTCCGGATCGCGTTAACCAGAGCCGCTGCCTTGGCGATGGTCTCGTCATACTCCGCCTGGGGGGTGCTGTCCGCTACGATTGCCCCGCCCACCTGCATATATGCCTGACCCTGGGCCAGGATAATGGTGCGGATGGCGATATTCAGGTCCATATCGCCGTTTACGCCCAGATAGCCGATGCTGCCGGTATAAACGCTGCGGGCGGTAGGCTCCAGCTCGTCGATAATTTCCATCGCCCGGATCTTGGGCGCGCCGCTAATGGAACCGCCGGGAAAGGTCGCGCGTAATATCTGCCCGTTGGTAGTGCCCGCCCGCAGTCGGCCGGCGATGGTAGCCACCGCGTGATAAACCGTGGGGTGCGGCTCGATTTCCCGCTGCCGCAGCACCTGGACCGTGCCGTAGCGGCAGACCTTGCCCAGGTCATTACGCTCCAGGTCGATAATCATATTCAGTTCCGCGATGTCTTTTTCCGAATGCTCCAGTTGCCGAAGATTTTGCCGGTCCTGCTCTTCATTTAAGCTGCGGGGGATCGTTCCTTTGATGGGCCGGGTCACGATATTCTCACCCCGGCGGGAAAGAAAAAGTTCCGGCGAGCTGCTGACGATGGCATACTCCGGGGCCATTAAGAGGGCACAGTAGCCGGCCGGGTTATAACGGCAAAGGTAGTCATATAATTTGTCCCCGCCGCCGTTATAGGGGCAGGAAAATCGCTGCGATAGATTCACCTCGAAGATATCGCCCGCCCGGATATAGCCCCGGGCACGCTCGACCTTGGCCAGGTATGATTCGTGGGAAATATTCTGCTGCATTTTCTGGATAAGCTCACCAGCGGCGGGATTACATCTTTCTTTAGTTTTGCTGCCGGCTGATTCATTTTCCGATGAGATATTGTATATCCTTCGCAGCCGGTCCAGTCGGTAGTCAACGGGACTCGACTGCCCTTCATATTCCAGTGCCAGAAGGTAGCCGCGATTTTCCCGCTGGTCCCAGGCCAGCAGATGGTCGTAAAACCCAAACCGCATCAAGGGCAGCGGTATATCATGGACCACCCCGTCCGGCAGCCGCTCAATATATCGGCCGAGGTCGTAACTTAAAAACCCCACCCAGCCGCCGACAAAGGGTACCGGTAAAGTTTGGTCGCCATTTAGCTGATACCGCTGACCAGCGGCGGTAAGCTGGGCGAAGGGATCACCATCTTGCTTGTAACCAAAGGTTAATATCTCACTGGGATTGAAGCCCAGGTAGCTGTACCGGCTCGGTCCAGTCGGGGTAAAATCACCGAGTACGAAATATTCCCCCGCGCCGTCGGCCTGTACTGCTTGCAACACCGCCGACAGAGAAACAGGCTTAGTTATTTTTTCGGAGATTAGTTTGATGTTGTCGATCCCGTCAAGATTAGCCTTCGATTGGAATTTATCGGATATTGTTAAAATTGCGTTATCATTTACCCCGCCGACCGCCCCACAGCTCCACCTGCAGCCGGGGGCTGAAACGAAAATCATTTTCCAGGCACATTTGGGCGATCTGCGGGGCTAAGGCTCGATATCGGCTTTTGGTATGGGCCTGGGGCATAAGAAATATTTTATTACGGTCGATGCCCGGTAATTGGCCGATTATTTCCTCGATTTCCGGCAAATCTTCCGGGCCTTCAACGACAAATTTCAATTGATAATCAAAACTGCTCATAAACCGGCGAATAGCGTCGATATTCAACCGTCGGCTGGCGGCGAGCGAATCCTCATCAGGACCGGTGGAACCAGCCAGCTTGGGACTGATACTGATTAGATCGCAGGTGATTTCCCGGAACAACGTGGCGTTGGTCTCCACGGTGATATGTTTACCAGGACGGGCCAATTCCTCCAGCAATTGCGGCAGCTCGTCGGCTATTAACGGCTCACCCCCGGTTACCACCACATGACGGCTGTTATACTGCGAAACCTGCTCGACCACCTGCTCGACGGTCATTTGCCGGGCGTTTTTTTCCTCCCGTGCATAGGTACTATCACACCAATGGCAGCGTAGGTTACAGCCCGCCAGCCGCACAAAACTGCTCGCCACCCCCGCCAGCGAACCTTCGCCCTGCAGGGAGCAAAATATCTCGCTAATCTTCAAATTTTGGGCTTCCTGTTTATTTCGCGGTGGGGCATATATTTTAGCGGGTCTTTCAGATTCGCCTGGGCAAAACCCTGCAACCGCAGCCGGCAGGAATCGCATCGGCCGCACGCTCGGCCCCGCTCATCGGGATCGTAGCAACTATGGGTAAGCGAATAGTCCAGGCCTATTTTCACCCCTTCCCGGATGATCTGAGCCTTGCTTAGATGGAGCAGGGGGGTGTGGATGCGGAATTTACCCTTCTTCTCAACGGCTGCCTTGGTTGCCAGGTTAGCCAGTTTCTCAAAAGCGGTGATAAATTCACCCCGACAGTCCGGGTAGCCGCTGTAATCAACGGCGTTTACCCCGATAAAAATATCAAAGATTTCCAGAACTTCCGCCCAGGCCAAGGCCACAGCCAGTAGTATCGTATTTCGCGCCGGCACATAGGTTACTGGTATGCGGCCGGCAGTGATGATAACTTCGTCAGATGATTTCGGCACCGCTATTTCGCTCGTCAGGGCAGAGCCGCCCAGCCGGCGGAGGTCCAGTTCGACGATTTTATGCTGACAAACACCTAAGCTGGTGGCAATCCCCTTTGCTGCCTCAATCTCCCGCCGGTGCCGCTGGCCGTAGTCAACCGTCATGGCATAAAGACTGAAACCCAGCTGCCCGGCTATCGCGGCGGTGGTGTAGGAATCCAGCCCGCCGCTTAGCAGTACCACTGCCTGCGGGCCTGCGGGTGAATATTCTTTCTGGCTCGTTTGGCTTGTCATTAGGGCGAAAAACCGCTACACTTACAAAATTATAACTCTCCTGCCCGCTTATCTACCGGCGGCAGAACCATACAATATACCTTCAATCAGGAGTTTAAACAAGAAAATGAGTGATGCCCGGCTATTGGAAACCTTCGCTAATCCTTACCCCGACAGGGATTATGAAATAAGCATCGAGGCCCCGGAATTCACCAGTTTATGCCCCAAGACCGGTCAGCCCGATTTCGGCGCCATTACCATTCGATACTGTCCCGATAAACGGTGTATCGAGTTGAAATCGTTGAAATTTTACCTGCAAGCCTATCGCAGCGAGGGGATTTTTTACGAAGCCGCGGTGAACCGGATTCTGGATGATCTGGTAAATGCGTGTCAGCCCCGCCGAATGGTAGTTACCGGCAGTTTCACCGCCCGCGGCGGTATTACCACCCGCGTTACCGCCGAATACAAAAAGATATAACTATATTATTTACAAGTACATATGATGGCAATCGGCGGAAAACCCCTTCCGCGAACCATATTTACAGATTGCCATGGTACTCATAAATACTGGCGTCATATTTGTAACCGCAGTATTTGCAGGTCAATATTTGCTGGCAATTGGGGCAACTGACCGGTGTATTGCGCTCATAAAATGCCTCATACACCTGCTCATTCACGAAGGTAAATTTCACCCCGCATTCTCGGCAGATAAGCGGATAATCGCAATTTCCACATTTGGCCACGGCAGCACCTCCCTTTTTCTCCTTATATTTGGGCAGACTCACGGACCTAAAAGCACGGGCCTAAAAGCAATTGAACGACTTATTTATTGCGATATTGTTATAATTATTATATCACAAATAATCGACGGCGTACCAGTTAAAATATTATTTAAACAATTTGAATTAATTTTTTGTTCTTGTCTGGCCCGTGTTAAGTGCTTGATATAATTGACTATAAACAATTAAGACTGCGGCGGCAGGAGATTTTGCTCGTCCTTTTGGATCGTTTCGCTGTCAAGCTGTTGAAAACGCAGACCCAGGTGATCGAGCCGTTTGCCCGCCTCATTATGCTTGCTGACCGCGTTATTGATGTGCCGCCCGATTAAGGCGAAATCATTGGTAAATAGTTGCAAATCGTCGGCAATTTGATTGAGCTGCTGATGGATCAGGTGGGCATTTTTTTCAATCTGCAGCCCTTTCAGCCCCAGGGCAATCGCCATCAGATAGGCGTATAACGTGTTGGGCGATACCAGCACTACCTTGAGCCTTCGGCTGTACGTGCTGATGTCGAGGTCACCGTCGGTTTCATTGGTGATCGCTTCGTAATAGACGTTTTCCGCGGGCACGTACATCAGGGCGAAATCGAGCGTACCCTCATCCGGTACGATATATTTTTGGGCGATCTCGTCGATCCGCAGGCGGACGTCTTTGAGGAAGGCCCGCCGGGCCTTCTGCCGGCCGGCGTCATCGCTCGCCTGCAGCATCACCTGAAAATTATTAAGCGGGAACTTGGCGTCAATACTCACCCGCCCTTGCGCCAGAAAAACCAGGGCGTCAACAATATTGCCGCTTTTGAACCGATACTGCATCTGGTATTGTTGTACGGGCAGCACCTCGGCGAGCAGATTTTCCAGCGACCATTCACCCAGCCCGCCGCGGAGTTTCGGACTTTGCAGGATCGCCTGCAGGTCTTTCACCTGGGTGCCTACCTGGTGGATTTGCTGTGTCGCCTGGGACAGTTGACCAAGCTGCTCCTTCAGATCGGCAAAGGTTTTACCCGCCGACTCCAGCCGCTGGGCCAGTGACTTTTGGGTCTCCTGCGCCAGTAACTGGTTCTGGGCCAGCCGATCACTGATATTGGTGTTAAGATTCTGGATGGCGGTGGTCAGTTGATCGCCGATTCGCCCAATACGTTCATCCTGCTGGCCCAGGGAGTTGGCTAGCTGCTGCTGCAGCAGATGCAAAGCGTTTTCGCTGGCCGATTGCCCGCCGCGCCGCCAAAGCAGGATAACCAGCGCCGCCAGCAAAAGAAAGATAACTATCGATATTGCCGGTAATATGGAAAGGTACTGCGACATGCACGCATTATAAAGGATCCGGTAGTCTTTCGCCAGTTTTTACTTGCCGCCCACCCGGATATAGCCGGGCAAATCATGGCAAACGCAAAGCATAAGATTCGTCAGCTCTTGGGAACAGATCGGCGGAAAATGCGGCGCAGAAGGCCGGATAAGCAGTCATATAAGCCAAGGATAGTTATACTGTATTGCAATTTTTTGAGTTGGCGGTCCTGGGGAGTGATAATTCTAGCCCGGCGGACGAACTCTTTCGCCCGGCCAAAATCCTTCTTCTGCCGGTAAGCATAGGCTAGATTATACAACGCCGCTGGATGATTCGGTTCCAACTGCAGAACTTCCAGTGACAATTCAATCCCCTGATCGATCAGGCCCGCCAGATAATAGCATACGCTCAGATAATGATAGCCGCTCGGCTCTTGCGGCCGCATTTCGATAACCTTCTCAAAGCAATTCATCGCTTCCACGGTTGCCTCCGCCTCCTGCAGCAGGCAGCCCAGGTCAAGCAGCACCTCGGACTGCTGGGGCGACAATCTAAGCTCCGCCAGCAGATGCTCCCTCGCGCTCCCCTTTTGACCCAGTTTCAAATAGCATTCACCCAGGCGGTAATGTGAGCCGTTCTGTTTGCGGTCGAAGCTTACCGCCTGATGAAAACATTCTATCGCCTGGTTGAGCCTGCCGAAATGCAGGTGGATCTCACCCAGGTAATGCAGGGCCTGGGCGTGGTTGGGCCGCAGCTCCAGGATGCGATTGAATTTCTCCTGCGCCGCCTCCAGATCGTTATTTTCCAGCAGCAATATCCCCGTGTCCAGCAGGACCTCGATATCTCCGGGATGCCGCCGCAGTTCCGCCAGAAAATGCTCCCGCGCCGGACCGGATTCACCCTTGGCCCAGTAGGCGTGGGCAATGCGGTAATCCACCATGGGATGATGGGGATCGAACCGCAGCGTCTGCTGCCAGCACCAGATCGCCCGGTCATACAGCTTGCGGGAGAAAAGGGAATTGCCCATATTATAATAGCAAAGTGGGCAGTGCTCCTTTAACTGCCGCGCCAGATAGAACATCTCCTCCGCTTTTTCGTGCTGACCTATCTCGGAATAGGTGATTATCCGGTTGCAGTAACCAGGCTCAAAATCGGGTGCGATTTCTTCCAGCTCGGTGAAAACCTTCAGCGCCTGCTCGTATTGGCCGATGCGGGTATAATCAATCGCCAGACAATTGAGCACTTCCAGGTCATCGGGATTAAGGGCCCGGGCCAGCTCAAAAGACTCTATCGCTTCATAATAAAGCTCCAGGGTATCCTGGGTCAGCCCTTTGTTGAACAGCCAGTCGCCGTTGGAGGGGTTTATATCCAGGGCCGCCTGTAATTCGTGCAGTGCCTCCTGCCAGCGACCGTATTCGTAATAATCGTGGGCCAGATCGATATGTTTTTCCGCGTCGGAGAAATCATTGAAACATGAAAAGTTATCCTGATCCATTATCCGCCTCGGTCCCTCTATCACTCGCGACTAGCCGAACCCCGTCGGCCTGTCTTGCCCATATGGACGATCCTGCTTAACGCCGTTTTGCCGGCGAATTGCTTATAATCGTTGATATCAATGTTATCGGCAGTTCGGCTGGCCGCTTGAGCTAATTTATCGGTATAAAGTTAATTTTCGCAGATTTTTTTATCGAATCTCGCCCATTATGATTCTTTCGTACTTTCCCACTTTCTCACTTTCTTACCGCGTCAAGGGCCAATGTCGCGAAAAAAAATAGTACGAAAGTATTGTCTGGAGGCCCCCTGCGATATTGACCGTTGACACCACCGCTTTTTTACGCGATTATAACGTTATTCTATATCAGGAGTTGTGATGTGAATTATGTCTATCTGCTGCTGCGTAAGCCGTGGCGGAAATATCACTTAGCCCGAAATTGGCGGATTGTCAAAAGGGCCAACCAATTGGAAGAGTCTTTCACCCGCTCCAGTGATGCGGAATTGGCCCAAAGCATCAATGACTTAGAGCTGCGCTGCCAGGCGGTTAAAAAAATCGATCGCTTGGTTCCCACCGCCCTGGCCATCGGCCGGGAGACCTCCCGCCGGCAACTGGGGATGCGCCATTACGACGTCCAACTGGTCGGCACACTGACGCTTTGGCAGGGGCATATCGCTGAGATGGATACCGGCGAGGGCAAGACCCTGATGGCCCCTTTGGCCGCCTTTCTCCACAAACTCGCTCACGCGGGACACTCTACCCATATCGTAACCGCCAACGAATACCTGGCCGCCCGTGATGCTCAGTGGATGGGCCCGCTCTATAAGGGCCTGGGCATGACCGTGGGATTAATCGTGCCGGCACAATCCCCGACGGAGCGGGCACAAGCCTATCAAAATGACGTCGTTTACGCCACCGCCAAGGAGATTGTCTTCGACAGTCTGCGCGATCCCCTCCAGCGGAAAAGGGAAAATCCCGCTCATGCCATTCTCCGCCCGCAGGTGCAGTCCCAGCTTGAGCAAAAATTTGATTTCGCTATCGTTGACGAGGTGGACAGCGTTCTGATCGATCAGGCCCAAAGTCCGCTTTCCCTGGGCCAGGCCAGTTCAATTTCGCCCCAGTTGGAATTATATAAGCAGGCCAATAAAATCGCCGGCCAACTTCTCCGTGGCCAGCATTATCGACTAATGCAGGATGATCGCAAAGTGGAGCTTAAGGAGGAGGGCAAAGCCGAGGCCCGCCGTCACGCCGGCTCTGCCCTGCGCCTGTTGCCCACGGGCCATAAATGGGAACGATATATCACCTGCGCCCTGGCGGCACGGTACATCTATAAGCGGGATCAGCATTATGTCGTTCGCGGCGGAAAGATAATCCTCATCGACGAATCCACCGGCAGATTGCTGCCTGGCCGGCAGTTGCCCGACGGCATCCACCAGGCCCTGGAGGTCAATAGCGGTATCGTGCCCACCGCGGAATTACGCGGCAACCTCATGACCACTTTTCAGACTTATTTTCGAAAATATCAAAAGCTCGCGGGCATGACCGGCACCGCCGCCGCCGCCGCCGGCGAGTTCCTGACGGTTTATAACCTGGCGGTGCTGCCGATTCCGCCCAACAAACCTTCCCGGCGGATGCTACTGCCGGACCAGGTTTATCGCGGTCTTAAATACAAATATCAGGCGGTAATCGAAAACATCTGCCGCATTCACGCCACCGGCCGACCGCTGCTGGTGGCCACCGGCTCGGTAAAGATTTCGGAAGAGATCAGCCAATTGCTTGAGCAGAGGAATCTGCCACACGAGGTTCTCAACGCCAAGAATCACGCCCGCGAAGCGGAAATCATCGCCCAGGCCGGTCGGGAAGGCCGAATTACAGTGATTACCAATATGGCCGGTAGGGGGGTGGATATCGTGCTGGGAGAGGGCATCGCCCAAAAGGGCGGTATGTTCCTGATCAGTACCGACCGGCTGTATTACCGCCGCCTGGACGAACAATTGTCCGGCAGGATTGGCCGCCAGGGCGATCCGGGCCAGTGCCAGTTCTTTCTATCACTCAATGATGACCTGATACGCTATGCCAATCGTAAAAAAGTCTGCCGCCTGCGGATGAAAACCCGCTCCCGCCGCTGTGATCCTATCGAGTTGCCCGACGCCGCCAAGCTCTTCGAAAAAGTGCAAAAGCATATCAGAAAGTTCTCTTCCAAGCAGCGGCAAAGAATTTTTCAGGGAGAAAAACAGCGGGAAAAACTCAAGGAACAAGGCCTCTGGGAAGACTGGATGGACGCCCGTTAATTTCCGCGTCTATTTATATTTTACACCGGGGTGAATATTTTTTGCTTCGCGTTATTAGCGTGCACCTGCTGCGACGGGCGCAGCACGGCGAGTTCGCGGTTAAAGTATTTTCTTTGTTATTTCGGATTTCGTGCTTCGGATTTTCCTGTCTATAATATTTCTTCTATTGGCGTTTATTAGCGTTCATTCGCGTTTATTAGCGGTTTAATATTTTCTTAACTTCGTATCTTCCTTCGTGACCTTCGTGGTGATAATCTTCTTTTTCTTTGCGTCCATTCGCGGTTAAATAGATGTTATTTTCTTAGTTCGGTATCTATTGTTCCTTTGTTGTCGACAAGTTTCGTCAGCGAAATAATGTTCCTCTATTTATTAATCTGCGTTTATCTGTGAAATCTGCGGATATATATCTGTATTATATTATCCTTTCACCTGTTGTCCGCCGGGCGGCTGGCTTGAGCATGGTGGTTATTGCCGTTTTGCGACATGTGCATCTCGTGCAGCTTCATGCTGTCCAAGTCCCCCACATATTCCGGAATGACTTGTTTGATAATATCCACGAGTTGGGTATGGTCATTGGTGTCCGCTATTTCCACCAGATGGTTGATAGTGCTGGTTAGCAGGTCTTCGTCCGTCGGCATATTTTTCCAGATGGCGATTTTGGAATGCCGCGTCGGCTGCATATCTTCGCCGGTAATGGAGAGCTCCTCGAAAAGTTTTTCCCCCGGCCGCATGCCGATGATTTTGATTTCAATATCTTCGCCCGGCCGAAATCCGCTCAGGGTTATCATCTCGCGGGCCAGATCGATTATCTTTACCGGCTCGCCCATATCCAGGACAAAGATCTCCCCGCCCCTGCCCATCGTTGCCGCCTGCAGCACCAGTTGGCACGCCTCGGGGATGGTCATGAAGTAACGGCGCATCTCCGGATGTGTCACGGTAACCGGCCCGCCCGCCGCGATCTGCTGGCGGAAAATCGGGATCACGCTGCCGTTGCTGTCCAGCACGTTGCCGAACCGTACCGTAATATAATCCGTCTTGCTCCTGCTGTTGAGGCATTGAATGGACATCTCCGCTATGCGTTTGCTGCTGCCCATAATGCTGGTGGGGTTGACCGCCTTGTCCGTGGAAATCATCACAAAATAGCCGGCTTTATATTTATCCGCCGCGAAGGCTACGTTCCGGGTGCCGACAACATTATTTTTAATCGCTTCCCCCGGATTGGTCTCCATCAGCGGCACATGCTTGTGGGCCGCCGCGTGAATGACCACGTCCGGCCGGTACTGGTTGAAAAGCCAGTCCACTCTTTTTTTGTCGGTGATATCGCAGATGTGGGCTTTGACATCGACTTTGGGGAACTTGCGGCATATCTCCCGGTCGATGAAAAAGAGGCTGTTTTCCGCCTGCTCCACCAGCAGGAGGATTTTCGGCTGAAAATTGCCCACCTGTCGACACAATTCCGACCCGATTGAGCCGCCTGCACCGGTAATGAGAATTACCTTACCACGGATAAATTTGCTGATATCCTCCAGACTCAAATTCACCGGCTCCCTGCCTAAGAGGTCGTTGATATCTACCTCGCGTATTTGGGAGACCCGCACCTTGCCCGATGCTATTGCTACTAAATCCGGCACCGTACTGAACCGAAGATTGGTGCCCTGACATTGCTCGATTACCCGCCGCAGATCTTTATTGCTGGCGGAAGGCATGGCGATGACAATCTCATCGACATTGTGTTTTTTCGTCAGGTCCTTGATCTGGGCCGTGCTGCCCAGCACCGGCACGCCGTGAATCCGCACTCCCTGTTTTTTGGAATCATCATCAACAAAGCCGACCACGTCATAGCGCAGTACCGGCATGCGTTGAATCTCACGCAGCAGAACTTCACCCGCGTTGCCCGCCCCGACAATTAGTAAGCGCGACAGTCGCCCGGCGGAAATCGTCCGCGTCTCTTCAAAATAAAGACGGATCGCCAGCCGGGCCCCGCAGATCACCACAATGGTGGCCGCCCAGTCCATCAGCATCACCGGCACCGGCACTTGATCGAGCGTAAGCGGCACCACAAAGCTGTTGCGAATGGCCTCGAAGTATAATCCCCCATACCAGCATGCCACGATAATCAAGGTGCTCACGTGCGAGGCCTTGATGATGCCCAGCAGATCGGAAACGCTGGAATATCGCCACACCAGTTGGTATTGATGGAAAAAGCCGAACACCGCCAGCTTGATTACCAGGGTGGCCGCCAGCCAATATAAGTAGCGCAGCGGAAACCACTCCCCCAACCGCATGCCGTCATATACTACGAAGGAAAGGAATAGGGAAATCGCGAAAAGAAGAACATAAAAGATGATGTTTGAAAACCAGCGATTATAGGTGTGTTTTCCGCTGGGGCGGGTGGTTATTTCTTCGGTGGTTTGTGAATCAGCCATATATCAGTTTACGTACTCACCCTTTTATTGTCTCTACCCTAAATATCGGCCACGGTAAAGACTTACTTTACCTTACTTATTTAATATCAACACCTTGTAGATAAACATCTCGCTTGGGACAAGCTTGGGCAGGCTGTGAAATCCGCGTAATCTATTTCTTTGTCCAATAAACTTGACTTCCTTACTCTGGAAAAAAATCGAACAGCGGTTACAATACCAAAAATTAGCTATTTTGCAATAATATTACCTTTCGATGCGGTAACGGGTTCGGTTAAATTTTTATTAGTTAAAGACAGTCCCGACAATGCGTTATCACCTGGCGATCTTAAAACCGCGGTATCTTGATTTAATCTTACAACGGCTCAAGACCCTGGAATGCCGTCTGACTCGTATCCCCTGCCCGCCTTTTCAACTTATCGCCCGCGGCGATAAGATTTACCTCAAGGCCTCCGCCGGCCCTGTCCTCGGCTTAGCCTGGGTGGAAAAAGTCCGTTTTTTCAAAAACCTTACTCCCGCCGGAATCGAAAAAATCTGCCAAAGTTATAACGACCGCATTATCGCCAGCCCGGATTACTGGCTCTCCCGCGGTGATTGCCGTTATTGCACCCTGGTCTGGCTTAAAAATGTCCAGCGGATTGAGCCTTACCCCATTAAAACCCTGGGCTTCCGCGCCTGGATTACCAGCGATGATGATATATTTACCTCGCCTGTCAATCGCCCTCCAAAACGCAAAAAAGTTTTTAGCGAATAACGCGGCTTATTTGCCCAGCGTCACATGGGTTTTGGCGATCTGGGCCAGGGCGCTGGTAGCGTATTCAATATCATCCAAACTGATGAAGGGGCCAAAGCTGAACCGCGTCGTGCCCCCGCCTTTGAAGGTTCCCAGCGTCTGATGGGCAAATGGTGCGCAGTGCAGTCCCGGCCGGGTCAATAGGCCGAATTGCTCTTCCAGTATCGCGGACAGCTCACCCGGCTGGTAGCCTTCGATCAAAACGCTGAATACCCCAACGCGTTTTTCCAGGTCCTCTGGCCCATAAACCGCCAGACCCTCAATATCGCCCGTTTGCTCTAAAAAGGCGGTGCAAAGCAGTTTTTCCTGCCGGCGAATTGCGGCGATATCTTTATCGAGCAAATATTGCAGGGCGGCGTGCAGGCCGGCGATCCCTATCGTGTTGTGACTGCCCGCTTCGAAACGGTCCGGCATGAAATCCGGCTGCTGAGCCAGCTCGCTTTTACTGCCGGTGCCGCCTTCCTTCAGCGGCCGGATGCGGTCCTCGAAGCCCGGCCGAATGTAAAGCGCCCCTGTGCCCAGCGGACCCAGCAGACCCTTATGACCGGGAAAGGCTACCATGTCCACGTTAATCGCCCGCACGTCCAGCGGCATGTGTCCAATCGTCTGGGCGGCGTCCACCAGGTAAGGCACTTCATATTCGCGGGCGATTTCGCCCACAGCCGCGATGTCCATGATACTGCCGCAGACGTTGCTGCCGTGCAGGATGGCTATCAAGGCGGTATTCTTTTTTATCGCCCGGCGAACGTCCTCGGGATCGATCAAACCCTCACCGTCAGCGGCGATATAGGTGATTTCGATGCCGAGCTGCTCCCGTAAAGCGTTTAACGGCCGGAGGATGGAATTGTGATCCATGCGCGTGGTAATCACATGTGATTTCGGCTGGGTTACCACCCCTTTTATCGCCAGGGCCAGGCCGTCCGTGCAGTTGAAGGTCATAATAATGGAGTCCGGCTGATTCGCCCCGATCAGCCGGGCGATCCGACCGCGGGTCTCGGCGATAATCTCGCCGGCAGCGATAGCCTCCCGATAAATGCCCCGGCCGGCGGAAGCCCCGATGTGGGTGGCGTAATCCAGCATGGCCTGATGAACGCATTTCGGCTTGGGAAAACTGGTGGCGGCGTTGTCAAAGTATATTCGCTGTTTCATCGGTAGATCTTTCTATTTTTCCGGCTCATCTATTACTATTCTATATAACATCTAGTTGCCGAGAAAGAAAAAATATTAAACATAACTGTCTGCCCCAGTGGAAATTAACAAAATAAACCAAACCAGGCCTTGCCTGGACCACTCTCAGCAGAGCGAGTGCGGGTGATCGGTCTAAGTCGTAACGTTAGCATATTTGGCATGGAGAGTATTACACACCGATTTTAAGAAAAATGGTGCGAAGAATCGCACCAAGAACTCATATTAATTTGTCAAAGAGCAAAATCAGGCCAACTAGCGTTGGGGGGGGGTCCAGGGACCCTTTTACCCCGCCCGCTGCGACGCGTTGCGTCTCATCGCGGCGAGCAGGGCGAAAGCGGACAATTTGCTAAGTCGTAACCGCTGCATGTTTTGCTAGTAGAATTTTGACACTGCGATTTCAAAAGGGCCGGGCATTTGCATAGATGGCCTAGTTTCACTATCTCATAGCAAAAAAAGGGTGAAAAAGGGGCGAAAACACCGGAAAAACGTGGTAAAAAGTGGCATTTTCGGTGAAAAAAGCGGCGAAAATTGGCAAAAACTGGCGAAAATTTGGCAATTCGTGACGCAAAAGGACGCTTTTGACGGGAAAAACATATCAAAAATCAAATATTATTCATTAGTCTGAAAGTCAATTTGTATTGGAATGACATTTAAAAAAATTAAAAGTTAACCTGCTGCGACGGGCGCTGGCACGGCGGGAAGGGTAAAATTACCTGCTGCGCCAAGTGCACGGCAAGGCGAGAAAGTTACAGCTTAAAGTTAAAAGCCCAGGTGGGTTGGCGAAGGATTATGTGTGACGGTATCTGTAGCACGATGGAGCAAGAAATACATTTAATCCCGCCAAGCGCGGCGCTGCGCGATAACAGAAGAACCCGTCTCCGCTCCCGCCTACACTGAAGTTCCGGCGAGGCTGGAAGAAAGCTTCGACGAGGCAAGCAGGCGAACAGGTGAAAGAAAAATCAAAGAACACAGAGATTATTATCCACAGATGGCGCCGATTAACGCAGATTAAAGAATAGAGGAATATTTTTTCGCTGACGAAACGGCCGACAATAAGGGAACATTTGACGAAGGTGCAGGATAAAAGTTAATTAAAATGCCGATGGCCGCAGACGACCGCCGGCGGCGGAGAGCAGGGGAGCAGTTGAGCCCGTCTCCGCTCCCGCCTACACTGAAGTTCCGGCGAGGCTGGAAGAAAGCTTCGACGAGGCAAGCAGGTGAGCAGGTGAAGGAGGAAGAGTGGGAAGGGGCGGCAGAGAATGAATAATGAATAGTGAATAATGAATAATTGTGGTATCCGCCTTTCGGCGGATGAGATTTATATACCTAGGGTGCTGCGCGAGAACAAATAAAAGTGTGAAAGGTGTGAAAAGTGTGAAAAGTGCGAAAGGGAAGAGAAGAGGGGACGGGCGGCGGCGCTGCGCGAGAACAGGGGAACAGGCGGTGTGGCGCGAGAAAGTAGAAAGTAGAAAGATTAAACAGTTGCGAAAGGGCAGACCCCAATCCGGACCTAAATTAAATAGGTAAACGTCCCTAATTAAATATTAGACAGGAATAACAGGAATATAAATATCGAATATAGGCGAAAAGGGGTCTGACCCCTTTAATTTTAATTTGTTGGGGTGGGCGAGGGGGTGTGCTGGGGGGCGACGGCGCTGGTCGGGGTAAGCATTCTGATGTCAGTCTGGTAGTTAGTATAATGAATGTACTGGCCGTGCATCCAAAGGACAAGATCGCCGCCGGAGTAACCACGCGGTACGACCGGGCGGACATTGAAATATTTCGAATCGCAGGTTATGGGATTGACAGCCCAAGTCCGGCCGTTGTCGGGTGTAGTCCATTTCTCGATTTCAAATACGCTGTTAATCGGGCGGGAAAGGTAAACAATAGAAGGATTAGAATGGTCCAAGACCAGGCCGGCGGAATAGTGCGGCTCAGTTTCTTCCTGACCGGCGGGGGTTTGCGGAAACCACCGGCCAGCGGGAGTCATCTGGGTATCTAACCAGCGGTCACCCGTCCAACAAGCATAATGGTAGCGATGGTCCGTCTCCTTCGGCAGACGAGTGTAAGCAATAACGGGACGGCTCTGTTTATCCAGGGCAATATCCCAGAGCCAGGAGCGCACGCTGGTGGGTTTGGCGTTATAAACCAGGTCGCAGTTAACGGGGGAGATGGGCAAAGAAGTGAGGTCGGCAATCCTGGAGCCGTCGGCTTTGAAGAATGAGCCATTTTCATAGCGTAAGTAGTAGATGGAGTTTTGCGGCTCATCGCGCGGGTGGTCGTCGGTAAACGCGAAATGAATAGTCGATGTGCCGTCGGAAACGACCTTAAGGTAAGGTCTGATTTTGGGGTCCTCGCGGCCGATTTGCTGAATCAAAATCCGCGGCGGGGTCCAGGTTTTGCCGTCGGCAGAAGAAGCGAAAGTCGGTTTGGAGCTGGAGCCACGCCAGAAGACGTAGAAGCGCGATTCCGCAGTTAAATACACGGGATGGCTGTAAGTGACGGAGAGAGCGTCGGTGACGGTTATTTCGTTTTGCCACTGGCTGATGTCCTCTGGTTTGGCAGTAGTCCGGCAGAAAAGGCCGGGGCGGCAGTGGCGGGCGTAAAAGACCATCAATCGTTTGTCGGGCAGCACCAGAATCGAACAGGTGTTATGATCGTCGATATCCCACTGGTCTTTTAAGGTGAATGTCCGGAAGTCGCCGGACTGGTGGTCGTAAGCTCCGATTTGCAGTCGGCCGGTATGCGTCATCCATCCGGCGAAGGTTTGCTTGTGCTTGCCCTCGACATAGACAGCGCGGGGGTCCTGGAACCAGCACCAAGCCCCGTCATCAGAAAAAACGGGATAAGATTTGCCCGGATGGGGCGGCGGGGCAGCACCCGTGCTAAGCGAAGCAGTTGAAAAAAAAGTCGCTGCCCAGAAAATTGAGTTAATAAGAAATTTCAAGGTTGGGTTTACCATCGTTGGCAACGTAATCCTGCGTCTGAGCATTACTTTCTGATGACCAAGCCTGCCGTGGTCGAGTCCGACTGGCGGTTGTTGTCGCTGGCGATGTAAAACTGACCGCTGATCGGATCGATCAGGATCCCATGGGAAACGCAGATATTTCCCAGCGAATTATCACAGTTGTGACCCTTGGCGATCAGGGGCTCTATCACTTCGCAGGGGGTAGTCTTCTCAAAATACGATACTGATCCACCTTCGTTATGAAAGCGCGGCATATTAATGGCCGCCTTCAGGCTCATTTCCCAATCAATCACCGCCACGATCATCAAAGCGCAAGTAGTGGCGATCTTTGTACCGCCCGCCGATCCGCCGGTAAAGTAAGCCTTGCCCTCCTTCAGCACAACGAAGGGGCACATATTATTCACCGCCAGCTTGTTCGGGTCAATGCGGTTGGGCAGAGCCGCATGCTCCGGCTCATTTTTAAATATGGTCATACCGTCATTGAGGACAATTCCCGTATCCGGAATCGTCACGCCGCAGCCATAGGCGTTGCGTAAACTCATGGTTAAGCTGGCCATGTTGCCGTCCTTATCCACAAACGACGCGCTGGCGGTATCGCCATCCTGGGGCAGCCTCTCCTGCGGTTCCGGCAGGAGGGTGGCACATTTTTCGCTGCCCGGCTCATACGGCCAGGGGTCGCCGGCGGTAATGTTCTTTCCCGCCTGGTTCACGTCAATCAGCTCCCGCCGGGCATCAGCATAAGCCGGCGAGATCAGCCCGGCATAGGGCACGTGCTCCATCCACGGGTCCGCTACGTACTGATAGCGGTCAGCGTAACTGAGCTTAAACGTCTCCAGCATCAGATGGACCGAATCGGCTGAATACCCCATTTCCGGCAGATTAAAACCTTCCAGAATATTCAATATTTCCAGCAGGTTCTCACCCGCGGAGCAGTAGGGCGAGGAATAAATATCGTATCCCCGGTAAGAGGCACAGACAGCCTTTTGGATTCTTACCAGTCTTTGCCGCCAGTCGACCAGGTCGTCCATGCTGATGATACCGCCGTTAGCCTGAATAAAATTTACCATTTTTCGGGCAAGGCTTCCGGTATAAATCGCGTCCGGCCCATCCTGTGCCAGCAGCCGCAGCGAAGCGGCCAGCTCGTTCTGGATAAAAAGATCGCCCGGCTGCAGGACGTCGCCACTCGGCCGGGTAAAAATTTTTTGAGCGGCCGGCCAGCGGGACATTTTGTTTTTATAGCATGTCTGGATCAGGGAGGCGTATTTGGGCGAGAGAACAAAACCTTCCTGGGCGTAATGGATCGCCGGCTGAATCACCTCCTGCCAGGGCATGGTGCCGAATTTTTCCAGGGCGGTGTATAATCCCGCGACCGTGTTCCACGGTGTGACTGCCAGGATGGTGGTTTGATCGTATCCGTCTTTATAGAACATATCATACGTGGCTGCTAAAGGCGCCCGGGTGGTGAAATCCACAATTATCGGCTCGCCCAGCTCTTTCAGGTAAATGATGATATTACCGCCATACCCGCCCAGGCCATGCGCCCCGTGGGCGACTACGGTCGAGGCCAGGGCAGAAGCCACCATGGCATCGACCACATTGCCGCCTTTTTGGAGCATTTTCAGGCCGGCGATCGCCGCCATCGGACTAATACAGGAAATACCACCCTGCTGCGCTACCAACGAGCCGCCATTGTTAATCACGATCTGAGAGGATGGCTGCCGGGCCAAGCGGGGATAAACGTCTGGCGAAATAGCTGATTGCGAAAGGCTTGATTTTGCCGGGCAGCAGGAAGTGTCGCTTTTTTCCATCCCGCGGGCGGAAGATATGCCGGTTCCTTTAAATATGGTATTTACCGAAGATAGCACACACATCAAAACAACAATATTTGCCTTATGCAACCGCATAGAGAAACTCCTGCGTATAGTAAGAAAAAGTTGGTAATTAAAGTATGATGACTATGCTACTGGCTTTTCGGGCTTTAAGCAAGAAGAGAGTCGGTGTTGTTAGGTTTTCCATCGTCGGTATCGTAAGCTTGCGGAGGAGGAGCGAGGTCGGCTTTAAGGCAGATTCGCTGGATGTCGGCGGCCCGGCCGGTGTTGGCGTCAACCGAGACGATAATGCCGTTGATTCGGACATCGTCGTCGGCAATGCTGTAAGGGTAGGGCATCTGGGTTACCAGGCTCTTGATGACGCGATCGGTACTGCGGCCGAGCACCGAGGCGTGCGGGCCGGTCATGCCCAGGTCGGTAATATAAGCGGTGCCGTTGGGCAAAACTCGTTCGTCAGCGGTGGTGACGTGGGTGTGAGTGCCGAAAACGAGGCTGACCTTGCCGTCGAGGAACCAGCCGAGGGCGATCTTTTCACTGGTGGCTTCAGCGTGCACGTCCACGACGATGGTTTTAACGCTCTGGGGCAGGCGCTGGAGGACGCGGGTGGCGGTATGGAAGGGGTTATCACCGACCAGCGGCATATACATCCGCCCCAGCAGCGAAAAGACGGCGACCTGTGGGCCACGCTGGGTGGTGTAAACGGCCCATTCCTTGCCGGCGGCCTGGGGCGAAAGATTAGCAGGGCGGACGATGGAATCGGAATTTTGCAGGGTGTCGATAATCTCCCGCTTGCGGTAGATGTGATCGCCCAGGGTAATAAGATGCACGCCGTACTTGAGGAGCTTGTCGTGGGCCTGGGGGGTCAGGCCGGAACCGCCCGCGGCGTTTTCGGCGTTGACAATAACGCAGTCGATTTCGTGCTGTTTGACCAGCGAGTGCAGATGCTCGGCTAAGATAGCCCGGCCCGGTCGGCCGACGATATCGCCGATACAGAGCAGTTTGATTTGCATGACCATACCCTTTCCCCCGCTGGTAACGGGTAACTACCGGAGCGGCAATGGGCCGCAATCAAAATTCACAGCACGAAAACCGAATAAACAAAAGAAATTTTAACCGCGAATGCACGCTAATAAACGCGAATCCATAGGATTTATTTATAACCGCGAAACACGACAACCGAAACCCAGCCTGGGGCGACCAGCCGTGACCAGCCGCGACGATTGCTCAGCCGCGACAAGAACTGGTACGGCGGGAGCAAATTTTCGGTTTTACGCCGGGCTAATGCCAATTGACTTAACGGGCGAATTCAATGCAGCGAAGCTCTCGCAGCAGAGTAACCTTGACTTCGCCGGGATAAGTCAGCTCCTGCTCGACTTTTTTGGCGATGTCGCGGGCGATTTTCCAGGCGTTTTCGTCATTGATATTCTCCGGATTGACGATAACGCGGATTTCCCGTCCAGCTTGAATAGCATAAGCTTTTTCCACGCCGGGGAAGCTGGTGGCCATGGCTTCGAGATCCTCAAGTCGCTTGATATAGCGTTCGAGGGTTTCCCTTCGGGCGCCGGGTCGTGAGGCACTCATCGCGTCAGCAGCGGCGACCAGAGGTGTATAAGGCGAGGTGGGGGGCACGTCGCCATGATGGCCGGCAACGGCGTTGAGAACCTCGGGCTTTTCATTGAATTTTCTGAGCAGATCGTGGCCGATCGCCGGGTGACCGCCTTCCATTTCGTGATCGGCGGATTTGCCGATATCGTGCAGCAGGCCGCAACGTCGGGCTAAGGCGCCGTCCAGTTTCAACTCCTCCGCCATGGCCTGGCAGAGAAAGGCAACCTCGACGCTGTGGCGAAGGACGTTCTGGCCGTAACTGGTGCGATAATGCAATCGGCCGAGATAGGGCAATAATTTACCACTGATGCCGTTCAGGTTGGTCTCGAGGACAACATTTTTGCCAATTTCCATGATTTTGGCATCAACTTCCTTGCGGGTCTCCTCAACGATCTCCTCGATGCGTGCGGGATGAATGCGGCCGTCCTGGATGAGCTTTTCCATGCTGATCCGTGCTACCTCACGGCGGATAGGATCGAAACAGGAGACCACGACCACGCCAGGGGTGTCGTCAATAATGATGTCCACGCCGGTAGCCTTTTCCAGAGCGCGGATGTTTCGGCCCTCCCGGCCGATGACCCGTCCTTTCATGTCGTCGTTGGGGACGTCAACGGTGGAAACGGTATGGTCGCAGGTGTGACTGGCGGCATAACGCTGAATGGCATTTAGGGTGATCTCGCGGCTGCGATTGTCGGCCTCTTCCTTGGCGGTGGTGACGATCCGCTCAATCAAAGTGGAGGCTTCGTGAGTGACCTCGTTTTCCATCCTTGTCAGGAGGATTTCCCGGGCCTCATCAACGGATAGGCCAGTTATCCGCATTAACTGGGCCCGCTGCTCCGCCAGGGTATTGCGCAATTGTTCGTCTTTATTAGCGAGATCGTGCTCCTTTTCGCCGATGGTTTTCTGGCGTTTTTCCAGTTCCCGCTCCTTGGAGGTTAAGCTGTCCCATTTGCGGTCAACCAGGTCTTCCCGCTTGGTAAGATGTCGTTCCAGGTCGCGCAGCTCATTGCGGACCTTGGCAGATTCCCGCTCAAATTCCTCGCGTCTTTGGATATCACCGGCCTTTGAATCGACCTCCGCGGCTTTGATGATGTTATCCGCCCGGTTTTTGGCCTCCTGGACGATATTTTCCGCCTGTTTGGTGCTGGTTTGCAGGCGAGATTTACCGATAGTCTGCAAAAACAGCCAACTGATAATCGCTCCTGCCAACAGACCCGCAATGCCCAGGCCGATCGGCAGTAAATCCATGGCTAACATTGTTATTAGTTCCATCTTATATCTCCGAAAGTATGTCTATCCTTATAAAAGGGTTGATCACAAAGCTGGTCCGTAGTTTTTATCGTATAGTTGGTGAGGCAGCGATGCGGGCGTAAGTAACTCGCCGATGATAGTATTATGCTGAGGGAAGGAAATGATAAATTACGGATGATCCGGCCAAGCACAGCCGGAATTCGTTGATCGCGGCGGAGTTTGTGTATAGCACTATATTACAAACGGCTAATCTAAAAGCGGATATTTTTCACAGGAAATATTCGTCGATATCCGGAGAATTGTCCTGGCATACCGTTTATAATATATTTTATCCGAGTGGCCCAATTTAAACTCCAAAGCAAATTATACCGCCAATCAACAAATCAGTTTACAGATTCAGGAATGTACTTTCCGGTGGATAAATTCGCCGTTATGTACATTTGGGCTGGGTCTGTTATCGAATTAATCCGCTAGTGGCTAGCGCATCAATAATAAACACTTGACACTTGCCTGCCCGATAAGTTCCACCCCAGGGCTGCGAGATCAATTAAATAACAACCCGGCTTTGTTCCATCAAATAATTTAACATTGCCTTTACAAGCTACCCCCGGCTTTTAAGCCCATCATCAGCAGGAATTAAATAGATCCACCCGCCAATGAAACGCAACTCATGCAATCCGGGCTGCTTTATTCGAGTTCGCTATTTTCGCGTGTCTCCTTTCCTTATCACAATTAATCCGGCGTTTTTACGCCATATATCATTATATAACTGTGTTTAAGTCACTGTATAGACATAAGTTGAACAAATATCACACTATGATAATTTTACCATTTCCACCAATCGGGTCAAGAAAAAAATTTATAACCAAATTTCGCGTTGATTTCCGGCATTTATGTTTTATATCGACCAAATTTGAGGTTTGATTACCAATATAAGAACTGGGCTGACCATATTTTGGCTATCCAAGAAGAAAAGGCATGATCAGTGGTAAGGTGATATTTTAACTCGTAAGCTATGGTTATTTTGGCTATAATAACAGCCCATTGGAAGAGAATCTAATCATAACTATAGACGGCCCCGCGGGATCGGGCAAAAGCATCGTGGCGGAGCAATTGGCACAGAAACTCGGTATCGCCTATCTCGATACGGGGGCGATGTATCGGGCGGTGACCTGGGCGGTGCTGGAGAGGAAAGTGCCACTTACGGATGTTGAAGCCTTGACGGAGGTGGTTCGGAAGTCACATTTGGAATATATCCGCCGAGGCCGGCAAAACACCATTTTTCTGGATGGTCAGGATGTTGCCGACGCCATCCGCAGCCCGCAGGTGACCAATCAGGCACATATATTAGCGGCTATCCCGGCAGTGCGAGAACTGTTGGTCCGGCGGCAGCAGGCGATCGCCCGGCAGGTGGGTAGTCTGGTAACGGAGGGGAGGGATCAGGGGACGGTGGTTTTTCCGCAGGCGGGTTTTAAATTTTATCTGGATGCCACCGCTCAGTGCCGGGCGGAGAGACGGCAAAAACAATTGCGGCAGCAGGGTGTCCAAATGAGCCTGGAAAAGGTTTTGTTTGATCAGACGCAGAGGGATCAGCGGGACAGCAGCCGGCAGGTAGGGCCTTTGAAAACGGCCGGCGACGCTATCGTTGTTGATACAACCGACATGAGCGTGGAGCAGGTAGTCGAGAAGCTATACCGATATATAAAAGAGCACAGAAGAACAAAGATATGAAATTATTTTATGCATTTTGCCAGCAATGCCTGCGGGTGCTCTTCAGCGCCACGATAAATGTAAGAAGCCACGGCAGAGAAAATGTGCCTCTGGCTGGTCCGGTTTTACTGGTGAGCAATCATCAAAGCTATCTTGATCCGGTGTTGTGCGGGCTGGGGTTGAATCGCGAGCTGGACTATATGGCGCGTGCGAGTCTGTTTCGCAATCGTTATTTTAGCCGGATGATTGTGTCGCTGAATGCCTTTCCGGTTCGACGTGGTCAGGCTGATGTGGCAGCGATCAAGGAGATAATCAAGCGTTTGCGGGCGGGCAGGGCGGTGGTGGTGTTTCCGGAGGCGACGCGGACCAGCGACGGGCGAATCAGGAAAATCAAGCCCGGCTTTGACCTGATAGCGCGGCGGTCCGGCGGGACAACGGTGCCAGTGGTGATCGATGGAGCGTACGAGGTCTGGCCGCGGCATAAAAAACTGCCCGGCGGCGGGCGAATCAATGTGATGTATGGCCGGGCGATTACCCCGCAGGAAACGAAACGGATGAGCCGGGAGGAATTCGTAACGTGCATCAACGAACGTTTGCGCCAGATGCAAAATCAACTGCGCTGTCAATATGGCAAAATCCCGTATGACTATGGAGCCGAAGAGCATATCGGGGAGTAAATGTGGAGCTATGCCGAAACACCAAGCGGCGAAGTAATGCCGGCTGCCGGCAGAATGTGGGGATAAAAAAAGGCTACGGGGCGCGACCCGTTGGGGGGGGCAACAAGCCGCAGAGGGGAAAACCCGTAGCCATTAAGGTTATTCTTACATAACAAGTAATTCTAGTCAAGTATTCAGAATAACAATTTTCCTTAGATACCTGGTCGGCCCAAAATTTAATTTAAAGTCGATTTAACCTGTTATTAGAAAGTTAGTTACTAAAACTGGACATTGGTCAATTTAAGTAATTAGATGATTAAAATCGGACGGGATCGGTTATCAGGGCAGGTGAAAAGGGGATTTTGGCGGGTATTTTGGACATTAATCGAACCGGGAAAAATGTCGATTACCTTATTATGCAGGTGGTGATATTTAGATTTAAAAATAAGCGATTCAGGAAGCTTTGGTGGATTTCAAGAGCAATCAAAAATATAGTCGCAGGTGGCAGCAGTTACCGCCGGCGCTAACTGCCTTGTTTATCATAGCGCTGGTGGTACTGGGTGGATTGTCGCTGCGGCAACATAACCAGATAGAACAATTGCGATTAAGCAATAGCCGGCAATTGCCGCATAACCGGCAAAACGACGAAAAAAGATTCGGGCAGGAAAAGAGCAAGAATGTTTCTCCTGACATTATCAATTGTGTGAGAGAATTAAACAGTCAGGTTACGCAGGCAAAACAGCAGCTCAATGAATTACTCCGGCAGGATAACTGGGGGGAAAGAATGGTGGAGAGGTTCTCCGGCGGGGTGTGTCTGATTCAGGGCGAGTATGTATTTCTGGACCCCACAACCAACAGGCCGCTCAATTATGACGCGACGGGAACAGATGGGCAAACGCCGCAAAAAGAAGATGAATTGCCTGATACGTCGGTGAGTAATACTTTGGCAAAGGCAATGGAATTGCCGGACAAGGCAGAGCCCATTACAGTACAATATACCGGGACAGGATTTCTCGTCGATAAGCGGGGCTATATCGTCACCAACAAGCATGTAACGTGTCCGTGGACGATTTCTCAGGAATATCAATATATTTTGCAGGCAGGGTATCAGCCGAAGTTTTGTCTGTTTCGGGCGTTTTTTCCCGGCCATCCTGAGCCGTTCGAGCTAAAGGTTGTCAGCAGCGCAGATGAGGAAGATGTGGCTTTGCTGTATAGCCGGATGGATGATGAATCGATTCCAGTTTTGCCCTGTCAAGAGTTGCTTAGTAATTTAAAGGCGGGTCAGTCGGTAATTGTGCTGGGTTATCCGACGGGTTTTGATGTGTTGCTGGCCCGGATGCCGCATAGTGAGCTGGAGGAGCTGTTGGGCACGAAAGGGTTAACCTTCGAGGAGATGTCACTCAAAATGGCACAGCGGCAGCTTATTCAGCCGACAGCGACGATGGGGATGTGCGGACGAATCCACAAGAACAAGATTCTTTATGACGCTCCCACCACCATCGGCGGCTCAGGCGCCCCGGTTATCGCCCGGGAGGGCAAAGTAGTGGCTATTAATACGGCTTTGATGAAGGGATTTGGCGGCAGTAATTTCGGGATACCCATAGCCAGGGCGTTAGAGCTTTTAACGGCAGCTATTAATAAGCCGGCTATAACAGAGGTTGGCATGGTAGAAGAATCGCCCGCCGGTATGTAGGCGGCAGGATAGGGCAAAAGTCCAGGTCGAAAGGTGGGGGAATTGTCCATAGAGGGGAGAATTTATGTAACACCAGCTGGGATAAGATGTTATCATATTTTCCAAAATCATCGTTTAGAATATCCAGGGTAAAATCGTCGATATTATTATTGATATTGCACGTGGTAGGGTGCAATGACCGATAAATATATGGTGTGGTTGCTGTGAGGAATGTGATTAAAAGTTGTTGTGAGGTATTTGATTATGAACTGCCCCTACATTGAGTCGAACAATCCCCATTGTAGTGAAAGTCTTAATATGCAGAATATGGACGAAGCCTTTGAATTGTGCGCCGATCAATATCAGCTTTGCCCGCTGTATATCCAGATAAATAAACTGCAGCCGCAGGCGGTTTTAAATAACACGCAGTTCAATAACGGCGAATGATATTTGCTGCACTTCTAAAGCAGCTACCAGAGATAAAGAAACCTCGCGAATAAATCTTGGCTTTGACCTTATTGAATGCTCTTAATATGTCAGGTAATTTGGCAGCAGAATGTCGGCGGGGCGGCACCTGGCCGATTAAGCAGATCGAACCTTTCCTGGATTATCTGGCGGTGGAATGCGGTCTGGCGGAAAACACCGTCATATCCTATCGCCGCGACCTGAAGAAATTTGCCGCCTACTGCCACCAGCGTAAAATTCACGATCCCGTCAAAATAGACCCGGTAGTGGTACAGGGCTTCAGCCGGGAACTTATTAAAGTGCGACTTTCCACCGCTAGTATAGCACGTCACCTGGCGGCGGTTAAGATGTTTCTCCGCTATCATATGCTCCAGGGGTTGATGGAAAAGGATGTTTGCGCCGCCCTGGAGAGGCCTAAAACCTGGCAGCTAATGCCGAAAGTGATCAGCCAGCAGCAAACGATTCAGTTGATTACCGCGGTCGATCCGGGAGAAGCCTTGTACCTTCGCGACCGGGCGCTATTGGAAATACTTTATGCCACGGGGATGCGAGCGTCAGAGGCGGCGGATCTGGAGCTGGAAAACATCAACTTCCAAATCAGGTATATCCGCTGCATCGGCAAAGGACGGAAAGAGCGTATTATCCCCCTGCACCAGCAGGCAGTGGATACGCTGCAGGCATATCTGGATGAGCTGCGACCGAAGCTGTTGAAGCCGGCGAATAAAAGCAGGTCTTTGTTTCTCTCGCGTAACGGCAGGAAGCTCAACCGTATAGCAGTCTGGCGGATAGTTAAAAAGGCGGTATTAAAGGCGGGTATGAGGGGCAAGATAAGTCCACATACGCTGCGGCATTGCTTCGGCTCACATATTCTGGAGGGCGGGGCGGATCTGCGCAGTGTGCAGGAGATGCTGGGACATGCGGATGTGAGCACGACGCAGATCTATACTCATGTGGATCCGCAGCGTCTGCGAAGCATTCATAAACAGTATCACCCCCGGCCCTAGGCTCGGCCATATCACAGTCACGGCAAAAGGAATTTGCGATTTTTTAATTTTGGGTTTCGAGGTGGTCGGCCAGTTGTTCGAAGATATTCTGCCAGGAATCGGTAAGCGGGCCGAATTCGTATTCGAGAATGTCGCCCAGGAGAACGAAATCACTGGCTTCCAGGGCGGATTTAAGCTCGGAGAGATGCTGGGAAAGTTGATCGATTTGGTTCTTAACTCGAACGGGTTGAGGTGACTGGGGTTCAGAATTATCGAAGACCTCCAGATTGTCGAGGTCGATCTGCATAAGACGGCAGACACTGCCCAAAGACTGCTGGGTGGCATACCAGGTCTGCATATATCCGACTAACAGGTCCATAGCCTCTTTAGTGCGGCCCTGACCGAGGTGATCGACAATCTCCTGGCGGTCGGCTTTACTTTCCGCCAGGCCTTGAGCGAGAATCCTTAAACCGCCGGCGGCGTAGGCACTGCGGGGGTAGGCTTCGATGTGGATTTCACCGAAATCGGCGGCGGGCCGCTGCTTCCACTGCGATAATTTCTCCGCGGTAAGCTCCTCGTCATCCACCCGAATGCTGAAAATAACCTCGTTTTCAGCTATGAACTGCTCCTGAATCGATTGCAACGCGACGGCAAGAGTAGCCTGCGGGGACAGGCTGTTTTCCAGCTCCTGATTGTTTAAGAATAGTTTCATCAGATCACCTGCCTATGTACCTGGAGGATAAATTGCCCTGCTTCTTGGGCGAAATTTCCCCGATAATAGGCCCAATTTTAAGCAGAACAATGTTATTCGGCAATCATAAATTATGGTTATAATAAATGTTTTCAGCAATATTTATCTATTATTCGTACGTGTTTAACATATTTTTTGCGATCTGTTTTATATTCCGGCGTAACATTTCCGGCTCCAGGACCTCCACCTGATCACCGTAGCCCAGTATCCACCAGGTGATTTCCCGGAGACCATCGACGTGGACCTCAAAGAGGAGTCTGCCATCGTCGCGCCAGGTATGCTTTTGCGTGCGGTGCCAAAGGACCTCCGCTACATTACCGGCGACCATCGGCGAAAAAAGGAGTTTAACTTGATAACTCTTGTCTTCCGGAATAATCGACCAGGCGTCTTTGAGATAATTTTCGATGCGAAAGCTCTTGTCGCGGACAAAGCGGTGGGGCATCAGCCGAATGCCTTTGATGCGTCCTAATTTAAAGGTTCGCATCGACTGATGCAGGCTGGAGTAGCCGATCACGTACCAGGCCCGCTGGGCAAAATGCAGATGATAGGGGCTTAAAGTGGTAATAATCTGTTTTTTCTCGAAGAAAGAGTCATAGCTAAGCTGTACCTTGTGACGCTTTTGGATAGCCTGTCGCAGGAGGTCGGTAATTTGCTCGAGTCGGTCGTGGCGGGCGTGAGGGGCGAAATACACCGAGGTGGTTCTTAGTAATTGGCCGCATTCCTGCTGAATGTAAGCTGGCAGGGCGTTTTCGATTTTCAAGGCGGCTTCCCGGGCCTCTTGGTAAAGCGGCAGGCCATTGGTGGAGCCGGCGGAATGAGCTACCAGAATCAAGGCCAAGGCCTCCGACAGCTTGAGATTCAAAGGGGGCAAAAAGAAGTTGGCGGCGATTTTATATCCGCCTTTTTCCTCGTCATGATAATAAGGAATGCCGCCCTTGTGGAGCGTATCCAGATCGCGAAAGACGGTGCGGCGGGAGACAGCCAGTTGCTGGGCCAGCTCGCCGGGGTTGTAATATCGGCCGGACTGCAGAATTGTTATCAGCCGAAGGATGCGCTCTAAACGGGTAATTTTCATTTTCTAGATATTCGGTACGGAATTAACTATTTCCAGGGCCTGAACCAGAGTGAATCGGCCCTCATAAAGCGCTCTACCGATAATCATACCCTTTATAGGCAGATGTGTCAATTGTTCTACATGCGTGAGATCACCGATCCCGCCGGATGCGATAATGGGCACGCGGCAATTACGAGCCAGGGAGTCGGTGGCGGCGATATTCGGGCCGGTAAGCATGCCATCGCGGGCAATGTCGGTATAGACGATGGCGGCCAGGGGCCAGTCGCTGACGATTTGGGCCATTTCAGCGACTGTCATCGCAGCGACGTGCGTCCAGCCGTGGGTGGCGATTCGGCCGTCGCGGGCGTCGAGCCCGAGCACGAGGCGATGGGCATAACGATCATTTTTTAGCAGGTTTTTCAACCATTCGGGATCTTCCAGTGCCCGGGTGCCGATAACGACCTGGGTCACGCCCATCTGTAAAAGCTCGCTAATGACCTCTTCCTGCCGGATGCCGCCGCCGACCTCGACCTTCAGCGGGGTTTCGCTGATGATCTTTTCGATTACCGCGGCATTGTGCATCCTGCCGTGCCGGGCGCCGTCGAGATCAACAATGTGCAGCCATTGGGCATGCTGACTGTGGAACAGCCGTGCCTGGGCCAGGGGATCGTCGCTGTAATCAATCTGGCGGGCATAATCACCCTGCAGAAGACGAACGCATTTACCCCCCCGCAAATCAATAGCGGGTAATATATCCATAAATATTAAAAGCGGCTGATGGAATAAACCAAAAAAACGATGTTATTGATTCTGCTGAAAGCGATTGATTAATGCTTATTATTTTTATAGGTGACAATGCCGGTGGGTTCAATCCACTTTCGGCCTTCGGATTTACAAATAATATCAACCACTTCAGCAGGATCGTCGGTGACCGTCCAAAGGCCAAGTTCTTCCGGAGAGATATTTCCTTCGGCTAAAACCACGTCTTCCAGCCAGTCAAGCAGACCCTGCCAGAATTTACGGCCCATCAAGATTACCGGAAAACGGGCTACTTTCAGGGTTTGAATGAGGGTTAGGGACTCGAAAAGCTCGTCCATAGTGCCAAAACCGCCCGGCATAATCACAAAGCCGTGGGCGTATTTGGTGAACATCATCTTACGGGCAAAAAAGTAGCGAAAGCTCAAGGAAAGATTCTGGTAGCTGTTGGCGATTTGTGCCTGGGGTATTTCGATGTTAAGCCCGACGCTGCGGCCGCCGGCTTGATATGCCCCCTTGTTGGCCGCCTCCATAGTGCCCGGTCCGCCGCCGGTGATAACCGCCAGGCCCGCCTTAACCAGTTCCGCGGCGGTTTGCTCAGCCAGTTTATAATACGGACTGGTAGGTTTGGTGCGGGACGAGCCGAAGATCGAGACAGCAGGACCTAGTTTGCTTAATTCGTCGAAACCCTCCACAAATTCCGCCATTATGCGGAAAACCCGCCAGGTTTCCTTGGTAAAATCGCCTTCGATAGGCATATTTATTACTCCAACAGGTACGATTTGTTATATCGGCCGTTTGATAGTCTAACATTAATGAGCCGATTGGGCAAGGCTGCGGTTGCCGGCGGTAATAACTACCCGTTGCGACGCATCAGGGCTAGTTTGACAAGAGGCTTGCTTTTATTGATTTTTTCGCTACCCTAAATAAGACGTATATTAACATCGAGTGGGATTTGGTGAGGCAATATGGCGATAATTAGCAGGGTGGGCCAGGGTTATGATTTGCACCCTTTGCAGGCGGGCGGCCGGCTGGTGCTGGCCGGGGTCCAGATCGCCGGCGATATGCACCTGGAGGGCCACAGCGATGCGGATGTGGTCATACATGCGGTGATTGACGCCCTGCTGGGCGCAGCGGGGCTGGGTGATATTGGTGAGCATTTTCCCGATAGTGACCCCGCTTATAAGGGTATAGCCGGCAGCAAGTTACTGGCGCAAGCGCTGGAGTTGGTCCGCGGCGAAGGATTTACGCCGGTCAACGTTGATACTACGATAATTATGGAAAAGCCCAGATTATCACCCTTTAAAATGGCTATGCGCCAGAAGCTGGCGAAGATGCTGGGTCTTGAGGTAAGTGCCGTGAGTATCAAGGCGAAAACCAACGAGGCGCTGGGCGATATCGGCGCCGGCCGGGCCGTGGTGTGCCAGGCGATTGTTACCCTGGCACAGGGAAAATAGATTTCAGTTAGTATGGATGAAAATAGGTAAAATGGCGCTAAGACTTTACAACACGTTGACCAAGCGGAAAGAGATTTTTGAGCCTATCGAGCCGGGCAAGGTGGGAATCTATTTGTGCGGACCGACGGTGTATAAGGAATCTCACATCGGCCATGCGGTGGGGCCGGTGATCTTTGATGCCTTCAAAAAATTTCTCACCTATAAGGGTTACAAGGTAAAATTGGTGGTAAATATAACCGACGTTGACGACAAACTGATTGTTGAATCGCAGCGACTGAGCATCAGTATCCAGGAGTTGGCCCAGCAGGTCAGCGCCAATTATTTTGAGATGATGGAGAAACTGGGTGTCACCAGCGTGGATGTTTATCCCCGGGCTACGGAGCACATCGAGCAGATTATCCGGCTGATTCAGCGGCTGGGGGAGAACAATGCGGCGTATGAAGTGGCCGGTGATGTTTATTTTGATATCGCACGCTGTAAGGATTATGGAAAGCTTTCGCACCGCCGCAGCGAGGATCAGTTGGAGGGCTCGCGGCAACTGGAGGGCGCGGGCAAGCGCAATCCCGGTGATTTTGCCTTGTGGAAGAAGTCTTTGCCGGAGGAAATCGGCTGGGATTCGCCCTGGGGCTGGGGTCGGCCGGGCTGGCATATCGAATGTTCCGCGATGAGTATGCACTACCTGGGGGAAACCTTCGACATCCACGGCGGGGGAATGGATTTGATATTTCCCCATCACGAGAATGAAATTGCCCAGGCCCAGACCGCCACCGGCAAGCCGTTTGTCAAATACTGGATGCATAACGGTCTGACGCGACTGCGGACCAAGGCAGCCGGCGGCGAATGGCAAAACGAAAAAATGAGTAAATCGCTGGGCAATATCAAATCGATCAGCGAGCTGCTGGAAGTATATCAGCCGCAGTGCATCCGTTTTTTCCTCTTGAGCACCCACTATCGTCGGCCGATCGATTTTTCCGATGAGGCTATCCAGGCGGGGCAAAAAGGCATGATGAATATTTATCGGCTGCTGGATCGGGTAATACGTTTGTGCAGCCAGGATGTATATGGTCCGGCGTGCAAGGTGGGCCGGCTGGAACAATTAGCCCAAAGCGAGGTGGATAAACAACTGAAAGAGGCGGTCACTACCGGTCAAATTCATTTTCTGGAGGCGCTGGACGATGACTTCAATACCGCGGGGGCCCTGGCGGTGCTGTTTGAGCTATGCAGCACCATTAACCGATTCATCGACCAGCGGCAGATGGAAATCAAGGCGAAAGAGTCATCCCGCGAGCTGCTGCTGGAAAGCGCCCGGATGGTTACTACGCTGGGACAGATACTGGGTCTGCTGGATGGACCCATCGAGAAATCCGAAGGCGGCGGTGAGCTGACGGGGAAATTGATGCAGTTGATAATTGAGCTAAGAGCCCGGGCGCGAGAAGAAAAAAATTACGCCCTGGCGGATAGTATTCGTGAAAGACTGTCAGAGCTAAACATTATTATTGAGGATAATCCTGACGGCTCCGCCGATTGGCGAAGGGAATAAATTAGCCCGAATTCATTAGGGAAATAAAAACCTCAGGTGGAAGATGAAGGTGTTGGGCGTTGATCCGGGTTTAAGAACCAGCGGGTACGCTGTGGTCGAGCGGCTGGGGCAAAAGCTGCTGGTACTGGATGCGGGTACCATAAAAACCGATGCGGTGCAGCGGGAAGTTTTGCCGTTAGCTAAGCGACTAAAACAAATATATCAGGATATTGACAGCCTGTTGGGCGAGTATGATATTGATGTGATGGCGGTGGAACAGCTTTATTCCCATTATAAACATCCGCGAACGGCGATCCTGATGGGTCATGCCCGGGGCGTCTTTCTGCTGGCGGCGGCCCGGCGGGGCATCCCGGTAAGCGATTTTTCCGCTACCCGGATCAAAAAGAATCTTACGGGCAACGGCCGGGCCAGCAAAGAGCAGGTGCAAAAGGCCGTCGCCCAGCAGTTAAAGCTGGGAAAAATTCCTCAGCCGGCGGATGTCGCCGACGCCCTGGCGGTAGCTGTGTGCGCTATCGATGCCCAGGGCAGGGAGGGCCGATTATAATGATCGCGCGAATCACCGGCATCCTGATCGAGCTTAATTGTCAGACTAATACCGTTCTGCTGGACGTACCGCCGCTGGTCTATGAGGTGATGGTTCCCCGATACGTAGTTGGTGAGCTGGCGGACGAAATAAATCGAACGGTCACCTTTTATTGCCTGGAATATTATGAAAGCGTAGGGCAGGGAAGTAGTTTTGTCCCGCGTTTGGTCGGTTTTCCCCAGGTGCAGGACAAGGCTTTCTTTCAACGGTTTATCTCGGTCAAAGGCATTGGCATCCGCAAGGCCCTGCGGGCTTTAGCCGGTCCGATTGCCGATATCGCCTATAGTATCGAAAACGGCGACGGAAAGATGCTGGCTACCCTGCCGGAGATCGGTAAGCGAACCGCGGAGCAGATTATCGCGGAGCTGAAGGGCAAAATGCAGGAATTTGCCAGCCAACCCAGTACCAAAGCGCAAAAGGCGGTCAAGCCGTTGACCGCCATCGAGAAGGAGGCCCTGGAGATATTACTGCAACTGGGTGAACGGCGCAGCGACGCGGAGGAACTTATCAGCAAGATTGTCAGCAATTTCAGTGAGATTAAAACTACCGATGCCCTGGTGCAGGCGGTTTACCGCATGAAATCGGGCGTCTTGTAATCAGGCGCGACAGAAGTGATAAGGTTATAATATGGCACGAGAGAGGATTATCGATTCGTCAGTGCATGATGTTCAGGAAGATCATTATGATCTGACGCTGCGGCCGCAAACGCTGGATGAATGTATCGGGCAGGAAAAGCTGCTGGAGAAGATCCGCATCGCCCTGACCGCCGCCCGCCAGCGGAACGAGCCTACCGAGCACATCCTGCTGCACGGCCCGCCGGGCCTGGGCAAGACCACTATCGCCCACGTGATCGCCCATGAGATGCAGGCTAACCTCAAGACCAGCAGCGGCCCAGCCCTGGTGCGCAGCGGCGATCTGATGGGGATATTGACCAACTTGCAGCGGGGTGATGTGCTTTTCATCGACGAGATCCATCGCCTGCCGGCGGTGGTGGAGGAATTTATCTATCCGGCGATGGAGGATTTTCGAGTCGATTTTACCGTCGATAGCGGCATGCACGCTAAAACGATTAATATTCCCCTGCAGCCGTTTACCCTGATTGGGGCGACGACGCGGGCGGGATTGATTACCGCCCCGCTGCGGGCCAGGTTCGGCATCCAGCACCATCTGGAGTTCTGGTCGCAGGAGCATCTGCGGCAATGCCTCGTCCGTTCGGCGAAAATACTAAGCCTGTCATGCGATGATGAATCACTGGAGCTTATCAGTTTCTGCAGTCGTGGTACGCCGCGGATTGCAAATCGCCTGTTGCGGCGGGTCCGCGATTACGCCCAGGTGCATGGTGACGGGAATGTCACCGCCCAACTGGCCCGTCAGGCCCTGCAGATAGAAGAAATTGATCCTTTGGGTCTGGATAATCTCGACCGGTCGTTTCTGAGTTGCCTGATTATTACCTACAAAGGCGGGCCGGCGGGGATCGATGCCATCGCTGCCTCTCTCGGTGAGGAGCGTGATACCCTGGAAGATATTGTGGAACCCTATCTCCTGCAGATCGGCTTTATCGCCCGCACCCGGCAGGGGCGGGTGGCTACCGATGCCGCTTACAAGCATTTGAAACTGCCCTTGCCGGCGAACCGACCCGCCAGTTTCATGGAAGCGGTCAGCGACGAGCAGGAAACATTATTCTAAGCGTTCCGCTAGCTCTCGACACCTTCTCGCTTTAGACCCAATTCACCGGCATAAAGTCGCAATTCATCGATTGTTTGGAGGGATGGGTATGCCAATAGCTCTTCAAACTCCCCGGCCCGATATGCGGGTCGATACTGCCGCATGATATTTATCGTACACCCCGGCGCCGAGTGCGCTACCATCTCGATAACCTTTCTACTGTTGGCGATATCGTTGGGCAGAACCAGATGCCGTACCAATACCCCGCGTATAGCGATCCTGTTATCATTTAATTGCAGCGTTCCCACCTGCCGGTGCATCTCTTCCAGGGCCGATTGGGCAAAAGCGGGATAGTCTTTTACGCCGGAGTATTTTAGGCCTGTTCCCGCGTCGGCGTATTTAAAATCCGGCATATAAATATCCACCAGTCCTTCCAGTAGTTGCAGCACCTCCACCGATTCGTAGCCGCCGCAATTATAAACGGTTGGTACGGTTATCCCTGCCCGGCGGATGAGAATGATTGCCTCGGCCACAGCGTGCGCTACGTGGGTAGGGGAGACAAAATTGATATTCTCGCAGCCCGCCTCTACCAGTTGCCGGGCAAACTGGGCGAGTTCCTCCGGTGAAGAGGTTTTGCCGGAGGCATTTTGACTTATGTCGTAGTTTTGGCAGTAAACGCAGTGGAGATTGCAGCCGCAGAAAAATATCGTCCCGCTGCCGCCGTAGCCCACTAATACCTGCTCTTCCCCGAAATGGGCCATAGCGGAAGATACTACGGGCCTGGCCCCGATGCCGCATTGACCAAGCTGGCCGGCAGTGCGGTCCACGCCGCAATTCCGCGGGCAAAGCCGACACGAGCTAAGCATTTGACATAGCTGGTGGATATTTTCCGACAGATCTTTCACCCGACTATAGTTACCTTTTATAGGTTCCCACCAGTTCTGTCTGGGCCAGGATATGCCCCTGCATGGCTTTGATTAATTTCTCTTTGTCCGGTCCTGGCTGAACGTTCAGGGGTGCGTCGAGGGCGTAGAGTTTGAAGTGATAATGGTGGACGCCGTGCCCTTTGGGCGGGGCTGGGCCGCGATACCCGATATTGCCTGAGGACCAGGAATTCTTACCCTGCAAGGCCCCGGCCGGCTGGGCTAGTTTTTCCTGTTGCGGAATACCCTCCGCCAGGCCCATGGCGTCCGCGGGGATCTTATAGATTACCCAGTGCACCCAGGGCTGGGGCGTGGGGGCGTCAGGATCATCACAGATAAGGGCCAGCTCCTTCGTCCCCGGCGGTAAATCGGACCAGGTCAAAGGGGGAGAAACATCCCGCCCGTCGCCGGTGTACGGTTTGGGGATCTCCTGGCCGTCGGAAAATGCTTTACTTTTAATGGCCATTTCTGCTGCTCCTTTCGCGCTGGGAATATTTGCGTTGGTTCCGGTTGAGGGTGTTTTGACTGGCTCAGTTTGTGCTTGCTCAGTTTTTGGTGGTTCGTTTTTTGCCGGTTTGGGTTTTTCCTCGTCGCACCCAGGTAAACTAATGTAACTGACTATTAGACATAGACCAATTATTACTATCAGTTGATATGCTGGTATCCGCTGCATAAGAACACCTCCTTCATAAGCATTGGATAAGCCATTATGTCTCGGAATTTTAGCGAAAAAAGCGGGTAATTAGCGCTTTTTACAGGTTTTTCAGGATATGGCCCATTTTATCGCGCTTGGTCTGCATATATCGGCGGTTATGCTCATTGGGGGGGATTTCCAGGGGAATCTGTTCTACCACCGTAATGCCGTACATCTGCAGGCGAGAGGTCTTGAGAGGATTGTTGGTCATGATGGCTATTTTCCGCAGGCCCAGGTCGCGGCAGATCTGAGCCCCTATGCCGTAATCGCGCTTGTCCGCCTTGTAGCCCAGCCATTCATTAGCCTGCACCGTATCCATGCCTACATCCTGGAGGTGATAGGCGTGCAGCTTGGCTGTAAGACCGATGCCCCGGCCTTCCTGGCGGAGGTAGATGATCGCTCCCTTGCCCGCCTGCTCTATCCGCCGCATAGCCTCGTGTAACTGATTACCGCAGTCGCACCGCCGCGAGTGAAAGATATCACCCGTCAGGCATTCGCTGTGCACCCGCACCAGGACCCGGTCTTGTTGCTCGATGACCTTGCCGGAGCTGTCCAACATTCCCACATCGCCTTTGCACAGGGCCAGGTGCAGATGATTGTCAATTGCGGTTTTATAGCCGATCATGCGGAACAAGCCGCAGTCGGTGGGCAGGTCCACGGTTTCTACCCGCTTAACCAGCATTTCCCGCTGCTGGCGGTATTCGATCAGGTCCGCCACCGAGATCATTTTCAACTGATGATTTTTACAAAACTCTATTAATTGGGGCATTCGCGCCATAGTGCCGTCGGGATTCATAATCTCGCAGATAACGCCCGCCGGCTTAAGTCCCGCCAGTCGGGCCAGGTCAACCGCGCCTTCCGTCTGGCCCGCCCTTACCAGCACTCCACCTTCGCGAGCCCGCAGGGGGAAGACATGACCTGGGCGTGCCAGATCATCCGGCTGGCAATCGTCGCGGATCGCCTGCCGGATAGTCGCCGCCCGATCCGCTGCCGAGATTCCCGTCGTAATGCCATGGGCGGCGTCGATAGTGACGGTAAAGGCGGTTCGCAGGGCAGAGGTGTTATTATGCGTTTGCAGATGCAGCCGCAGCCGGTCGCAGTGTTCACCCGTTAATGGCATACAAATCATGCCCCGCCCGTGGGTGGCCATGAAGTTGATTATTTCCGGGGTGACCTTTTCCGCCACGCAGACCAGGTCGCCTTCATTTTCCCGGTCTTCGTCGTCCACCAGGACGATTATCCTGCCCGCCTGCAGCTCAGCCAGTATTGCTTCAATTTCGCTAAAATAATTACCCATATTAACAACTTAAGATTTTGAAAGGATAAGATAACATAATCTTTCCCGCTTCATCCATCCTTCCGTTTAATATTTTATCCCATTATAACATATTAGTGGCAAAAAAACGACTATCCAGTTTAGGTAAACGCAAACCCAGCCATATTAGTTCCGCAGGGCCTTCTGGCGGTTTTCGTATTCGTTTAAGTAGCGGGTGCCGTTGCGGATATAGATTATGACGGTCAGGATCGCAAAAGTGGAGGTGGCAAACCACAGTAACTTCACCCACTGGATAAATCCCGGGGCTATTCGGGTAAATTCCGGTGAAATCAGGATAGAGCTTACCATAATTAATTGCGTAGCGGTGCTTAATTTGCCCATAGTGACCGGGACGATCTTCATCTCGGAAGTGACCAGATAGATAATGATGAATCCCAGGATCGTCAGTACGTCTTTGCCGATGATGATGACGACAACGGCGTCGGGCAGCTCCGCATCGGGCACCGCCGTCGTGGGGGCTGATAAGAGGATGCAGGCGCAGATAATCAGCAGTTTATCCGCCAGCGGATCGAGAAAGCTGCCCAGCATGGTAATTTGATTGTTTTTGCGGGCCAGATACCCGTCCACAGCGTCACTGACCGCCATCACGATAAATATCGCAAAAGCGGCCAGCCTGGCCCACGGCTGATACTTGACATCGTTGATATGCAGCATCAGGATGACAAAGGGCAAAATTAGAATAATTCGGGCAATTGTCAGCCGATTCGGCCAGGACATCCGCAGCTTTGCCATTTGGATTATTCTCCCGCTGGATGCTTAGACGGACTAGTTATTCCTTGAACTGCTTTAAAAAATCTTTAGCCGGCATCGTTTTTACCGCCAGTTGCTCGGCTTTGGTTAGTTTACTGCCAGGGTTTTCCCCGTAAACTACCAGATCGGTCTTTTTGCTGACGCTGCCGGTGGGTTTTCCGCCGTGCTCTTTAATGAACTGCTCGATTTCCTCACGGCTGAAGCCCTCGATGCCCCCGGTCACCACGATGGTCTGTCCGGCGATCGGGCCTTGGGTGGGGCCCTTTTTTACCGCCCCCGGCATCTCTACGCCCACCGCCCGCAGGTCCTCGACCAGATGGCGGGTCTTTTTGTCGTGAAAAAACTGGTAGATGCTTTGGGCGATCACCGGTCCGATTTCGTCAATCTGTTCCAGCCGCTCTTGATCCGCTTCGAGAATATCTTCGATACTGCCGAATTCATCCGCTAAAATCTCCGCCGCTCGGCTGCCCACGTGCAGAATGCCCAGCCCAGCCAGAACACGGGCCAGGGGGCGGCGTTTGCTGGCCTCGATTGCGTTGATAAGATTGTCTGCGGATTTTTCCCCCATCCGCTCCAACTGAACGAGTTGTTCCTTTTTTAGCCGATAAAGGTCGGCGAAATTTTTTACCAGACCCTTGCCGACCAGTTGCTCGATAATAGCGATGCCCAGCCCATCGATATCCATCTGGCCGCGGCCGGAGAAATACCGTAGGTGCTCGACCAGTTGAGCGGGACAGGCGGGATTGCTGCAGCGGATATAGACGCCCGCCTCGTCTTTGGCCACCGGCCCGGAGCATTCAGGGCATTTCTTAGGCAGCGGGAATGGCTTGCTGTGAGAGGGCCGCTTCTCTTTTAAAACCTCCACCACCTGGGGGATGATTTCTCCCGCCTTTTCCACTAGTACCGTATCGCCGATCCGCGCGTCTTTGCGGGCCAGCTCATCGAAATTATGCAGACTGGCCCTGCTTACCGTGGTCCCGGCCAGTTGCACCGGTTGGAGATCCGCTACCGGGGTCAAGGCCCCGGTCTTGCCCACCTGCACGCGGATGTTTTCTATCCGGGTTTGCGCCCGTTCCGCGGCGAATTTGTAGGCGATGCACCAGCGGGGCGCCCGGCTGGTACTGCCCAACTGCCGCTGCTGGGCGTAGCTATCCACTTTTATTACCATGCCGTCGATCTGATAGTCCAGGTTGTGCCTTTTGCCCTCCCAGCGGTCGCAAATGCTTATTACCTGCTCGATGTCCTCCGCGATCTCGGTATAGGGACTGACAGGCAGCGACAGTCTTTCCAGGATTTTTAGCATCTGCCCGTGGCTTTGGGCCAGCGGGGGAATAATCTGGCCGATACCATACCCCAGAAAGCGCAGCTTCCTCTTGGCCACGATGCGGCTGTCGAGCAGTTTCAGCGAGCCGGCGGTCGCGTTTCGCGGGTTGGCGAAGAGCGGCTCCGCCGTTTCCTGGCGTTCTTTATTGATCCGCAGGAATTCTTTGGTCGGCATATAGACCTCACCGCGGACCTCCAGCACCTCCGGCAGGGCAGGTTTAGCGGCGGCGAAAAGTGATTCCGCACCCTTTTGCATCTCCAGTCGCAGGGGGATGGAATTGATGGTGCGGATATTGCGGGTGATGTCATCGCCGGTCACTCCGTCGCCGCGGGTGGAACCCACCACCAATCGACCGCTTTCGTAACGCAGGGAGACCGCTACTCCGTCGATTTTCAGCTCGACTGCGTACTTCAGGCTCGCTTGGCCGATTATCTTGCGAACCCGCTGGTCAAACTGCCGCATCTCCTCAGCGGAATAGGTATTATCGATACTGAGCATCGGTACTGCGTGACGGACCTGGGTAAAGCCCTCCAACGGCTTGCCTGAAACCCGCTGGGTCGGCGAATCCACTGTTATCAACTGTGGGTGGGATTCCTCCAGTTGTTTTAGCTCATGGAACAGCCGGTCATATTCCCGGTCGCTGATCTCCGGGGCGTCCTGAACGTAATACAGATAGTCATGATGCTGAATCTGGCGGCGAAGCTCTTCTATGCGTTGCGGCACCGATTTGCTCATATAGACCTGTCTTGCATTACTTACCTTTATTTTCGTATAAACGGTTTTAAGCCGATTATATCACTTCTGGTATTCCACCGGTATAATGCAGATCATTTTGGCGAGTTTATCGGGGGAAAGATTACGGAACTGATGTCGCAGATTCGGCTCGACCATTACCGCATCGCCTGGCTCCAGCGGTATCGGCTTGTCCTTGTCAACTACCTCCAGCCGGCCCTGTAAAACTATCACTTCGTGCTCATAGGGATGGCTGTGCAGCGGGGTATGGCCGCCGGGTGCGATCTCAAACTGCCGCATGGCGAAGGTCGGGGCGTGGTCCTGGGGGCCAAAGATCATCCGGGCGACAACATTTTTAGCGCCTTCGATAGTTACCGGTTCAGCGGGCACCTCGCTTATTTTTTTAATAATCATGATATAGCTCTTTCTGTGCTAGAAATTGTTTCGGTGATTGGCTTAATCCGAAAATGGTTTAATCCTGCGCTTTTCCGTATATCCAGCCGCTGCCGCTCAGTTGGTAATCAATGAGCTCGGTATCGGCGAAGAACAGTTTTATTTCCGTCTGGGCGGCTTGCGGGCTGTCGCTGCCGTGAATGAGGTTCAAGCCCCGAGACGCCCCGAAATCACCTCTGATAGTACCTGGCTCCGCCTGGAAGCCGAAGGTCGCCCCCATCATCTTACGGGTCATCTCGATCACTCCTGCCGCCTGCAAAACCACGACCATTACCGGCCCGCTGATAATGTATTCAATCAAGCTTGCGTAGAAGGGTTTTCCCTTATGAACTGCGTAATGCCGCTCAGCCAGATCCCGCGACATTTGCATCATCTTGCAGGCGACGATTTGCAGGCCTTTCTCTTCAAAACGGGTGATTATTCTGCCGACTAACTGCCTCTGCAGGGCGTCGGGCTTTAAGATGACAAGGGTCCTTTCCATGAGGTCTATTCTCCTTTAACTCTTTATGTGACAAACTGTTATAGATTGTACCAGGTGATTTATGACATTATAGCAACCTCAGCGGGTTTATTCCCACTCGATGGTGGCGGGGGGTTTGCTGGAAATATCATAGACCACGCGATTAACGCCGCGAACTTCGTTTATGATCCGATTGGAGATTTTTGCCAGCACTTCATAGGGCAGGTGCGCCCAGTCAGCGGTCATGAAATCATGGCTCTCGATAGCTCGCAGGGCTACTACGTTTTCATAGCTGCGGGCGTCGCCCATCACTCCCACTGAGCTGATGGGCAGCAGCACCGCGAACACCTGGCCGATGCTGCGGTAGAGGCCCGCCGCCGTTATCTCCTCAATTACTATCTCATCGGCGTTGCGGAGAACCTCCAGTCGGGGCGGAGTTATTTCCCCCACGATCCGTACCGCCAGACCTGGGCCGGGGAAGGGATGACGCCAGATGACATCCTCCGGCAGGGATAAATGTTCGCCCAGGATTCTGACCTCATCTTTGAATAAATTCCGCAGTGGTTCTATCAGTTCGAAGCCCAGTTTTTCCGGTAGGCCTCCGACATTGTGATGCAGCTTGATATTGGCCGCGGGATGGCCGCTCTTGCTGCCCGATTCAATGACGTCGGGATAGAGCGTCCCCTGGGCGAGAAACCGTGCATCGGGGATATGATCAGATTCACTGCTGAAAGCCTCGATAAATTCATATCCGATGATGATTCTTTTTTGTTGAGGATCTGTAACACCGGCCAGCCGGTCGAGGAACCGCCCGGACCAGTCCACCACCCGCAGGTTAAACTGAAAGTGATCGCGAAAAGTTGATTCGACATAGTCGCGTTCTCCTTTACGCAGTAAGCCGTTATCCACGAAAATGCACACCAGTTGCCCCCCGATCGCCTGGTGCAGCAGTGCCGCCACCACCGAGGAGTCCACCCCGCCGCTAAGCCCGCAGATAACTGTGCTGCGGCCGACCTGCCGGCGGATTTCGCCGGTAGCCTGCTCGATAAAATTACCCATTCGCCACTTGCCCTGGCAATGGCAGATGTCATACAGGAAATTACGGAATATCTGGACCCCACAGGGTGTATGAGTAACCTCCGGGTGAAACTGCACCCCGAAGAAAAGGCCCTTTTTATGACGGACCGCCGCGTAGGGGCACGAGCCAGTTGTCCCCAGAATAATAAAATCATCATTCAACTGATTGACCTGGTCGCCATGACTCATCCAGACGATTTTCTCGCCCGACAGGTGCCCTAACAGCGTGTCTTCTTTTACCAGTTGCAGCCGGGTCGAGCCGTACTCCCGCGCCGGCGCCAGGGAAACCTTTGCCCCCAGCAGTTGACAGCCGATCTGCATCCCGTAACAAATACCCAGGATCGGCACGCCCAGGTCGAAAATTTTCGAATCGCATTGCGGGGCGTTCTCGGCATACACGCTTGCCGGGCCGCCGCTCAGGATTATGCCTTTAAGATTCAGCCGGCGAAGTGTCTCGCTCGACACGTCATGGGGAAATAATTCACTATATACGTTGTGCTCGCGGATCCGCCGGGCTATCAATTGGCCGTATTGGCTGCCAAAATCAAGGATGGCAATTGTTTCTTCCATGTTTCATTGGTCCACAGCTTGTTCACTCAACGGTCAATTAGCCTGCGGGTCGTTGTAATTCGCCATATCAGCCGGGTACGGAATTTCATAATCCGGCGCTTGTAACGGAAAGATGCTGCGGCTGTACTGCCTCTGACACGGCGGCGTTATCACAGCCGCTGCCGGCAAGGTGACAGTATTAGCCAGGAATTGCGCCGGTCCCGAAACGACCGCGATAATGTCCTGGGGCCGCCAAGTAGTGTAATGCCCTGCCTGGCCGTCCCACCCCTCGAAATAATCCTGCATATATAACGCCGGATGTTTCACCGCGATATTATTATAATTAGCCGCCGTCATCGGCCAGGGCCGGCACTCCATCGCCGTAATGTTTACCAGGTCGGCGGCGTTTGGTTCTGCCGTTTTAAGTTCGTCGGTTGCGGCTTGCATATCGGCCTGCGGCTTCCGGCCGCTGCTGCAGCCGGTGATCAGGGTCATTATCAACAGCAATGCCAGAATAATATTTAATTGTTTTTTACCCATTTTATTGTTCCAGGGAAGCGCCATAGGAATAATTCGGTGCCTCGTGGGTGATGGTAATATCGTGCGGATGACTTTCGGTCACGGCGGCCGGGGTAACGCGAATGAACTTGCTGTTTTGCCGCAGCGCTTCGATATTCCGCGTCCCGCAGTAACCCATTCCTGCCTGCAGTCCGCCCACCAGTTGATAGACGTATTCCGCCAGCGTTCCGCGATAAGGTACGCGTCCTTCCACCCCCTCCGGCACCAGTTTGCCTTTGACATTGGTTAGCTGGCCGTAGCGTTCACCGCCGCCGGTGACCATAGCTCCCAGCGAGCCCATCCCGCGGTATTCCTTGAACCGTCTGCCTTTGTAGATGACCAGTTTGCCCGGTGACTCTTCCAGTCCGGCGAACAGTGACCCCAGCATCACTGCCGACGCCCCTGCCGCCAGCGCCTTGGTAATATCACCGCTGTGTCTAATCCCGCCGTCGGCAATCACGGGAATACCTCGCTCGTCCGCCGCCTTGGCGCAGTTCATTATCGCGGTTATCTGGGGTACCCCCACCCCGCTGACCACCCGGGTGGTGCAGATCGCTCCCGGCCCAATACCCACTCGCACCGCGTCGGCACCGGCCTCGAAAAGGTCTTTAACCGCTTCGGCGGTGGCGATATTGCCTGCGATGATGTCGATTTTATAATTTTTGCGGATTTGCTTTACCGTCTCGATAACATTTTTCGAGTGCCCATGCGCGGAATCGACTACTACCAGGTCCACGTCTTTGCTGATGAGCTGCTCGACCCGCTCGAAATCCAGCACCCCTACCGACGCACCCACCCGCAGCCGTCCGCGTGCGTCCTTACTGGCGTTGGGGAACTGATGCACCCGCTCGATGTCCCGCATGGTAATCAGCCCTGCCAAAGAACCATCCTTATTGACCAGCAGCAGTTTTTCCACCTTGTGCTTATTGAGTATCGCCTCCGCCTGCTCCAAGGTCGTCCCCGGTGGGCCGGTTACCAGGTTCTCACTGGTCATCACCGTCTCAATTTTTTCTTCGTCATTTTCCAGGAATTTCAGGTCACGCCGCGTCAGGATTCCCACCAGTCTGCCGTCGTTAACAATCGGCACGCCGGAGATATTATTCTCCGTCATCAGTTTGCGGGCGGTGCTGACTTTGTCCCGCGGACCGAGGGTGATGGGGTCGAGGATGACACCATTTTCGCTCCGCTTGACCTTATCTACCTCGCGTTTCTGCTGCTCGATGGTAAGATTCTTGTGGATGATGCCGATCCCCCCTTCCTGGGCCAGGGCAATCGCCAGTGCCGACTCTGTCACCGTATCCATCGGTGAGCTTACCAGCGGGATATTCATCGTTATATTCCGCGTCAAACGGGTGCTCGTTTCCGCGTCCCGCGGCAGAAAATCGCTCCTGCCCGGCAGCAGCAGCACATCGTCAAAAGTTATACCTTCGTCTATGATTTTATCTTGCATTGGCTCTTCTCGTAATTAATTGCCAGGAAAGAAGTTAATTGTTTATCCGCTTAAAATTATAATCCAACAGTTTACCCGCTGCCGGCGGTATCGTCAAGGGGCAAATCAATCCAGCCGGTGGTATATTTATCCGCTAAAAAATCCCATCGGATAAAAAACACCCCCGACGTTTTGCCGAGGGTGCTAATGCTGGTTTTTGCTGCGGTTTCCCCAAGTTATGAGAATGCGACAAATCGTGTCTTTTCTTTTTTCTTTGAACGTTAAACTTTGAACATTGAACAAATTAAAACGTCGGTGCCGGCTCATCTGACGGCTCAGGCCCCTGACCCGGTCCACCCTGCGGGGCCATCATCTGGCCCATCATCATCCCCATCTGGACGAACGATTGAATCAGTTCCGCCGGCAGTACGACGGTGCCTTTTACCTCGCCCGATTCGATAATTGCGCTGCAGCCGATGGTGCCTTTTATTGACCCGAACATCATCGCCATCGGATTCATCTGCATCCCCGGCTGGGCCATTTGTGCCTTAATGAAATTGCCCAGATCGACTACGTACAATACATTTGACCGCGGGGGCAATTCCTGCGCTAAGGCCATGATGGACGGGTTACTGTTCAAACCGTTCAGCCCTGTGCCGCCTGCCTGGTGGTTGATCAGTTTTTCCAGCAGCTCCTTGCTCGCCGCGCTGGCGAGCTTGTTGTTATCCACTTTGCACATCAGGACCGAATAGGTCAGATTCTCCATGCCCTGCATTTGCAGCATCATCCTTTGCTGCGGCAACATGGGCATCTGGGACATATCCACGGTTAGCGCATCGTAGGATTTTCCCGCTGCCGTGCCCGCGTTTTGTTGATACGTCATCGGCAGGTTGAGTCCCACCGCCTGCAGAATTTTCGACATCAGCGGTAACATTTTTTGCTGTAGCTGCTGATATTGCGCTAGATATTCCGCCGTACAGATGTTAATCCCGATGAAATCTCTTTGCAGCGGTCCCGGCGTACCCGCCGTGGGTAAATACATGGCGAAGCTGCCTCCCTGGCTGCCAATATTCATACTCTGGTCCATCAGACTCTTAAGTTCGGTGATATTATCCTTGCCCACCTTGTCCGTCACCGTGGGGTCATTAATCAGCGCGTTGAAGACCGCGTCCACCGGCCCGATGAAAGATTTGGGATTCATACTAGCGTATCCCGCCGCCATGAAATCTCCCAGCGGCAGATTTTGCAGGCTGGAGATATCGAGCATCGGCTGGTTGCTCAGGAACTGGGCCAGCTTGCTGCCTTCCTGCGTTTGGAGATTTATATGGAGATTGACGCTTTTGGCAGTCATTTGCACCCCGATAGCCGCGCTTTGCAGCTCGCCCAGCCGGTCGGCAGTCATATTAGCCAGTTGCGTCATGGACGGATGCTGCTGCATATTGGGATCGCTCATCACTTTGGCCGTAATCTTCCCTCGAGCGGTCTGCATTAATTCATTTAGTTTTATGACGGCGACTATATCCGACCTGCCTGCCAGCTCCGTCTGGGCCGTGGTCAGCTTTACTCCTTTAGGGGTTTGCCCCAGTTGCACGGGGATATTGGAATCATCCGTTACCATCAGGTAAGGTTCCGCTGTGCCTATATAAAGATTGTTTACCTTCCAGAAGCCGCCCGCTGCTGCCTCTTTATTGGCCAGGGAGTCGATTAGCCCCTTGATATCCGTAACCGGAATATAGGCAACTATCGATTTCTTCTCCGCCATAATGTTTAATAGGGTGATACCTATGCCTTTTGTGCCGTCGATTGTTACCGGCGCCCCCAGGACGCCGCTTACTTCCCCCATGAGCATTTGGGTGATATTGAACGGCTCTTCCGTCCCCGGCGCCGTCGTCCCCGGCTGCTGGATATACGTGTTCACTTTCCCGTTGAGGCTGTCGAGCGGTTTGGTAACGACTACCAGCATAGCCGACGCCGGCATCTGGCTCAGCACCTCCGGTGTGTTGCCGATCTGCGCGCTGGCACTCGCGGCTGCCAGCATCGGGACCAGGGATAAACTAATAATGATTAGGCATGTCCTTACAAGCTTCATTTTTATCTCTCCTAAATTATATTATTCTGGATGGGACAGTATTACTACTCCGTTAACTTTCGCAGATTGCCTATTAGGATTCCTTCTCACTTTCTCACTTTCTAACTTTCTTACCTTCCTACCTTCTTACTTTCTTACTTTCACACCTTCTTACTATAATTAGGGCTAATCGTGCGCAAGAAAAAGTACGAAAGTACACTACGCCTGCCGTCATGGCGGTATTATATTTCACTTGAATCCCTTTGGATATAGTAAAATCTCTCCTATTACACCAGATTCAGGGGAAATAATTTAAATTTCGCCTGGAAAATCTTGACAGGGAATTTAAGCCGGATAAAATGCCTACTATATTAGTATGGATTGTGATTTCAGGGAGTCTGCTCTTATGAAGCTTTCGACAAAGGTGCGCTATGGTGTGCGGGCCATGGTGGAGTTAGCCAAGCCGCGGCACAGAAGCAACGTCCCCCTGCGGGAATTAGCCCGCAATCAGGGTATCTCCGCCAAATACCTCGAGCAGATGATGTCGTCGCTGAAGATTGCGGGTTTAGTGGAGAGCGTTCGGGGCGCCGAAGGCGGATATCGCCTGACCCGACCAGCCGGTAAGATTACCGTCTTGGATGTCTATAAGGTGCTCAATGTGGGTGGTGAAATCATCGATTGCCGCCAGCCGTCCTGCCCGCGTCTCGCCTGTTGTGCCGCCCGACAGGTTTGGCAGGATTTGATCGAGGCGATTAATCATGTTTTAGCCTCGCGCACCCTCCAGCAGTTAGCGGAAATTGAGCTGGAGTTAGCGAAGAAGGCAGCGAAAGCCTGAAAAACAATTTTATTTAGCTTATGGTCCCCAAGGAGCAAGTTGCATGGCCCAGCAAGAGCAGGTTCTGGTAATCAAGCGTAGCCTTTTTGATGAGTTGGGTACGTTTCACGGCCTGATGTTTGACGTCCAGCGGTACCTCTCCCGGATTTTCGCCCCCGGCGCCGCCTTTTTCATAGCCCGGTCTCAGGCGGAGAACGACCCCGCCTATAAACAGCTCATCCCTTACGTCATCATGAGTCACGCCGGCAAATACCTCAGTTACGTTCGCGGCCGCCGCGCTGGTGAGACCCGGCTTGTTGGCCTGCGTTCTCTGGGTATCGGCGGTCACATCAATCCTGCCGACGACCTGCCGCTTTTTAATACCGACTCGCGCCAGACCTATCTTGCCGCCGTCCAGCGAGAGATTGCCGAGGAGGTTGCCGTCGAGGCCGCTTATACTGACCGGATTGTCGCCTTGCTTAACGACGAGACCAACGCGGTCGGCAGCGTTCACCTGGGGATTGTGCACCTTTGGCTGCTGGACGCCCCCCAGGTCACCAGGCGGGAGCAGATGATTACCCAGTTGGCTTTTATGACCCCTGATGAGTTGCGGGCGGTTAAAGATTCGATGGAGACCTGGTCCAGCCTCTGCCTCGCCGGCCTGGACGAAATGACTAATCACCTTTAACCATTGACCAGCCGCGACAGCTTTTGGAAGAATATACAGGAGGATCGATAAAATGAAGAAGAAGACTAGTTGGCAGGAAAAACTTGCGGATAGTAAGGACCTGCCCCGCGTCGAAAAAATTGACGAGAAAAAGAGCAAGCGGTGGGGGACGGGGTCGTTTGTGATACCGGCGCCGATAGAAGTTGACGGAATCATGGCTAAGGTGCCTAAGGGTAAGCTAATTACTATTAACGAGATCCGGCAGATGCTGGCACGGCGGCATCACGCGACCATCGGCTGCCCGATTACCACCGGCATTTTTTCCTGGATCGCCGCCCACGCCGCCGACGAGCGGGAGAAAGCCGGCAAAAAGAAAATCACCCCCTATTGGCGGACCCTCAAGACCGGCGGCCTCCTCAACGAAAAGTACCCTGGCGGCCGGGAGAACCTCACCGCCCGCCTCACCGCCGAGGGCCACACCGTCGTCCGCAAAGGCAAAAGCAAAAACTTCATGGTCCAAAACTTCGAAAAATCCCTCGTCGATATCAATATGAAAAAGGAGTGTGTTTTCAATGAAGAAAACTAAATCAACCCTCAAACCTGAGACCCTCGCTATTCACGCCGGCCAGCAGGTGGACCCCGCCACCCTCTCCCGGGCCGTGCCTATTTATCAGACCACCAGTTACCTTTTTAAAGACACCGCACACGCCGGCGACCTTTTCGACCTGAAGGAGTTCGGCAACATTTACACCCGCCTGACGAACCCGACCACCGACGTCTTGGAGAAGCGCCTCGCCGCTCTGGAAGGCGGCTCCGGCGCCTTAGCTGCCTCCAGCGGCATGGCCGCCATCTTTTTAGCCATCCACAATATCGCTGGCGTCGGCGACCATATAGTTTCTTCCGCCAGCCTGTACGGCGGGACGGAGACCCTCTTTCGTTACACTTTGCCGCAGATGGGTATTACCACCACCTTCGTCGCCGAGCCGAACGCCGAAAAAATCGCCGCCGCTATTAAGTCCAACACCAAAGCCGTTTACCTGGAGACCATCGGCAATCCCCGCTGTGACGTCCCGGACCTCGCTGCGATTGCCCAGGCCGCCCATACCCATCATCTGCCGCTGATTATTGACAACACCTTCGCTCCCATCATCTGCCAGCCGATTAAGCTCGGTGCGGACATTGTCATTCACTCCTGCACCAAGTGGATCGGCGGCCACGGCACTTCTATCGGCGGGGTAATCATAGACGGCGGTACCTTCGACTGGTCCAGCGGCAACTTCCCCGGTTTTACCCTGCCGGACGAGAGCTATCATGGCCTGAAGTTCTGGCAGACCTTCGGCAGCTACCCTGGCAGGGGCAATATTGCTTTTATTACCAGGGCCCGCGTCCAGGGCATGCGTAACATCGGCCTATGCCTCAGTCCTTTCAACGCTTTTCTGTTCCTGCAGGGCCTGGAGACCCTGCCCATTCGGATGGATAGGCACTGTGCCAACGCCTTAGCCTTAGCCCGGCACCTGCAATCTCACAAGCTGGTTCAGTGGGTCAATTACGCCGGCCTGGATAGTAATCCCACTTACGCCAATGCCAAAAAGTACCTGACTGGCGGTTTCGGCGCCGTTTTGGGTTTCGGCATCGTGGGCGGCGCCCGTGCGGGCGAGCAGTTTATAAATTCCGTTAAATTATGCAGCCATCTTGCCAACGTCGGCGACGCCAAGACTTTGGTGTTGCATCCCGCCTCGACCAGCCACCGCCAGATGAGCGAAAAGGCCCAGCGGTCTGCCGGCGTCACCCCGGAATTTGTCCGGGTCTCCGTCGGCCTGGAGCACATCGACGACATCATTGCCGACGTGGACCACGCCCTGGAGAAGTCCCAGAAACCCTGACCCGTCCCCGCCGAGAGATATCGCGTTTTACGTCATTGCAATCTTAGCGTTTTATTTTTAGTTGGTAGGGTGGACCTTCAGGTCCACGTGTTTAATTGTTAGCCCACTGCATTCAGGAAAAAGAAAAAGGAAAAAGGGGACATTCTGGTTTTCTGATGCATCGAATCCTTTGGCGAAGACGGGTTCACACTTTCTTAATCTTTCTACTTTCTGCTCTCAATTTTCTACTATCTCCGCCGCCGGCGGTCGTCTGCGGCCATCGGCATTTTAATTAACTTTTATCCTGCACCTT